>MDTC01077724.1_pt1 | contig 21581 bp, 20 predicted proteins | sample 811181 | NCBI WGS metagenome assembly MDTC01 (sample SAMN05326644, study PRJNA326480) | marine metagenome | isolation source: seawater | place: Pacific Ocean: North | collected 2011 | reverse complement strand
CTATATATTCTGTATTTTCAAATTTTGTTATATCTCCAAATTCAAATTTCTTAGTATCTAATTTAAAAGTAATTATGACTAGTGCCGTCATTGTACAAATAATAACAGTGTCAATGAATGGTTCTAACAAGGCTACCAGACCCTCGGATGCCGAATACTTTGTTTTAACAGCCGAGTGAGCTATAGATGCTGAACCAGCACCTGCTTCATTTGAAAAAGCTGCTCTTTTAAAACCTACCATTAGTACTCCAATAATTCCACCAACCCCTATGGCTTTAGGGTTAAATGCTTCAGAGATAATAGTTGAAATGGCTTCACCGATTAAATCATAATTTACAGTCAATATATACATACATGCGATTAAATAAAGTACCGCCATAAAAGGAACTACTTTTTCAGTAACTGAAGCAATTCTCTTAATACCACCTATAATAATTAACCCAACTAAAATTGCCATTATAAACCCGATTATTGCCCCTGCAGCAGTACTTTCTAAACCAAATATATTTTTGATAACAAGGGTAGCCTGATTTGATTGAGCTGCATTTCCTCCACCGAAAGAACCACCAATACAAAAAATAGCAAATAATGAAGCAGCAATGGCGCCAAGTGTTTTAAATCCTTTTAATTTTAATCCCTTACTTATATAGTTCATTGGACCACCGTATACCACACCATTCTCATCTACTTCTCTGAAATGAACACCAAGAGTACATTCAACAAATTTTGTTGACATTCCTAATAGCCCGCATATGATCATCCAAAACGTTGCTCCTGGACCACCCAGAGCAATGGCTAATGCAACTCCAGCAATATTTCCATTTCCAACCGTTCCTGAAACAGCTGTTGCCAGTGCCTGAAAATGGGAAACTTCACCATCATCAGATTTGGAATCTGACTTTTCAATATCGTCATACTTTCCTCTAACAACATTTATGGAGGTCCAAAAATATCTTATGTTTGGGAATCCAAAATATAAAGTAAAAAACAATGCACTACCAACAAGCAAAAATATTACAAATGGATAGCCAAAAACTTCAAAAAATACAACTGAACTAAAAAATTTTGAAACTGGCTCAAATGCATCATTAATTTTTTGATCTAATCCTTTGTCTTGAGCATATGTAGTAATAGAAGAAAAAAATAAAATAGCGGGAAGAAGATATTTTTTCATGGCAAGATTTTAAATGAATCAACAATATGAGAAAAAAAAAAGATTTTTGAAAATTAATTTACAGGTAACCCATTTCTTTCATCCAATCATCATTATAAATTTTATTTAAATATCTACTTCCATGATCATGAAATAATACTACTACTATATCATTTGAATTAAAATTTTCTTTTAATTGTAATACGCCTTTTATAGCGGCTCCTGCGGAATTGCCTAAAAACATACCCTCTTGTTTTAAAAGCTCTCTACAATAAAGAGCTGCATCTTTATCTGAAACTTTGGTAAAACCATCAATGATTTTAAAATTGATATTTAAAGGAATCATATCCTCTCCAATTCCTTCAGTAACATATGGATAAATCTCATTTTTGTCAAATATTCCTGTTTCATGATATTTTTTTAAAACTGATCCATAAGCATCAACTCCCCAAATCTTTATTCTTGAATTTTTCTCCTTTAGAAATTTACCAACTCCAGAGATTGTGCCACCGGTTCCAACTCCAACAACAAAATGAGTCACTCTACCTTTTGTTTGATCCCATATTTCTGGGCCTGTCGATTCATAATGAGCTAATGAGTTACTGAGGTTGTCATATTGATTTACATACCATGAATTTTTTGTTTCACTAGCCAATCTTTTAGAAACAGAATAATATGATTTTTCATCTTCGGGGTCAACATTAGTAGGACAAACAACTACATCAGCGCCAAAAGCTTTTAGTATATCTATTTTTTCTTGAGATTGCTTATCAGATGTAACAAAAATACATTTATATCCTTTTGAGATTGCAGCAATTGCTAAACCCATACCAGTATTTCCAGAAGTTCCTTCAATTATTGTTCCACCAGGCTTTAGTTCACCTCTTTTTTCTGCATCTAAAATCATCTTTAAGCCAATCCTGTCTTTAACAGAATTTCCTGGATTAAATGTTTCGTATTTTGCGTAAACTTTACAGGGTAAAGATTTGGTTATATTATTTAATACAACCATTGGAGTATTACCAATTGACTCTGTTAAATTATTGAAGTATTTCATCTAAGTTGCAAATATAACTTAATGAATAATATTTATGGTTTAATTAATTAAATTTAATTGTTTCCTTGGGCTTAATATTACTTACAATTAAACTTGGAAATAATATTGATAAAATACACAAAATAAAAACGATTAAGTTTAATAAAATAACTTGTGATAATTCAATATCAATCGGAATGCTATTTACGTAATATATCTTTGGATCTAACGAAATAAGCTTAAAGTTTTTTTGAATAAACAGTATTAATAGACCAATAAGATTTCCAAAGAATAACCCTTTTGATATTAAATAGGCAGATTTATATACAAAAAACTTGCTCAATGTAAAATTTGTCGCACCTAATACTTTTAATATGCCAATCATATTCGTTCTATCTAAAATTAAAACAATCAAAATAGAAATTATATTTAAAGCTGCTACAATGGTCATTATAAACAAGATTGCAATAATATTTTTATCAAATAAATCGATCCATTCAAATATGAAAAAATATTTTTCCTCAACCGAAATTACATCATAATCAGAGGGCGAATTTATATATATCAATTCACTTGTTGGAATATCATTCAGAATTGTCAACTTCTCATCATGAATATTCATGTTTCTACTAATCCATAATATAAACTTGTTAAATTTATTTAAATTAAAAAAACTATCATCATTCAAATAAATTTCAAGTGAACTAACCTGATTATTTTTCCAACGATTTATTCTCCTCAGCTGTTTAATATCACCATAAATATATTTAGAATCAAGCTCATCAAAACCAGAACTATAGATGCCATTTACATGTAATTTTATTATTGAAGGCTGCTTATTTTCTCTGTTAAATATCATTTGAAAATTATCTCCAATTTTCAAATTGAGATTATTTGCTAGGTTATTAGAAATTAGAACATTATTTGAAAATTTTTCATTGTAAGTTGGGATATTTCCGTCGATAAGGAATTTACTAATTTGGGTAAAATCAAAACTGGACTCTACTCCTTTAAATATAATGCCATCAAAATCCTCTTCAGTTCTAACTATACCAAATTTGGAAATTATCTTTTCAATATTTTTAATTCTAGGAAATTGATTTAATTCATTAATAAAGCTTTCATCAGGACTAATAGGATTAATAATATCTGCATTTACAGAGTTATTAAAATTCTGAATCGTAATATCACCCTCAATAGTTGAAATTTTTTTCTTTATCTCCTTTTGCATTCCAAACCCAACTCCTAGAGCTACTAACATCACAATCATACTTATAGAAATTGCAAAGACTCCAATTTTTATTATTGGAGCTGAAATAGTATTTTTATGTGATCTAGCACTTAAAATTTTTTTTGTTAAAAAATGTTCAAAATTCAAAATCTTATAGTATTTGTTTTTTTATTTACACAATCTGCTTTGTCATTAAACTCGTCCGATAAATCTAATATTATTGTAGGAGCAAACCAAATATCAAAATATGAAAATCTTATAAAAAATAAGCGAATAGGAATTGTAGCTAATCATACCTCCGTCATTTTTAAAGAAAATGATAAACACATTCATCTTGTTGACTCTTTAATCAAGTTAAATCATACCATTAAAAAAATATTTGCCCCAGAGCATGGATTTAGAGGTACCGAACCAAATGGAGCTAACATAGATGATGAAATTGATGCAATTACTGGGATTGAAATCATATCATTACATGGAAAAAATAGAAAATATGGGGAAATTGAAGATGATTTTCTTAGGGATATTGATGTTTTAATTTTTGACATTCAGGACGTTGGAGTTAGATTTTATACACATATATCCACGTTACATTATGTAATGGAGGCATCTGCAAGAAATAATATTCCATTAATAATTTTAGACAGACCTAATCCAAATGCTCATTATATTGATGGACCTGTTCTTGATCTTAAAAATAAAAGTTTTGTAGGTATGCATAAAGTGCCTATTGTTTATGGTTTAACAATCGGGGAATATGGAAAGATGATTAACGGAGAAGGGTGGCTTAAAGATAAGCTAAAATCAAATGTCTTCGTTGTGGAACTCCTAAATTACAAAAGAAATATTGAATATGATTTACCAATAATACCCTCACCTAATTTGCCAAATAGTAAATCAATTAATTTATATCCGTCTTTATGCTTATTTGAGGGTACAAATGTAAGTGTTGGGAGAGGAACTGATCTTCAATTTCAAATGTATGGCAGCCCGTATTTAGATGAAAGAATAAATAATTTTAGTTTTATTCCCAAAAAAAATAGTGGATCACAATTTCCAAAACATCAAGACAAAATGTGTTTTGGTAAAAACCTAGAAGAAGTCAAAAGACTTAATCAATTAACTCTAAAGTTTTTAATCGACGCATACAATGATTCAAGCAATAAAGAAATTTTCTTTAACAGCTATTTTATTAAGCTAGCTGGAGTTGATAATTTAAGAAATCAAATAGTGAACGGGTATAACGAAAATGAAATTAGAAAAAGCTGGAAAAAAGATTTAGAAAAATTTAAATTAATAAGGAATAAATATTTAATTTATAAATAATTTTAGTTGATGAAAAACTTGATTGTTAAATTTCGTGATGTTGAAATAAAATTAGATTCAGAATTAGAAATAAAAAATTTATCTATCGAAATTTACAAAGGGGAATTTGTTTATTTAATAGGTAAGACTGGCTCAGGTAAATCAAGTATTTTGAAATCAATGTATGCTGAAAAAAAAATTATTAGTGGTGAAGCATATATTTCAGATATAAACCTTAGAACCATTTATGATAAAGAAATACCATTTTTAAGAAGAAAAATCGGAATTATTTTTCAAGACTTTCAATTACTTAATGATAGAAATGTATTTAAAAACCTTGAATTTGTTTTAAAAGCAACAGGATGGAGTGATAGATTTAAAATAAATGAAAGAATTAAATTGTGTTTAGAAAAAGTTCATATTTTAAATTTAGCAGATAAGTTCCCTGGAAAATTATCAGGTGGTCAAAAACAAAAAGTTGCCATAGCAAGATCGATTTTGAATGATCCAGAAATTATCATTGCTGACGAACCTACAGGAAATTTAGACCCTAAAAGCAGTATTGAAATAATGAAAGTGTTAAAGGAAATAAACTCAAACGGAAACACTATTTTAATGGCTACTCATGATTTTGGTATTATAAATAAATTTAGTGGTAAAACATTGAGATGTAATGAAGGTAAAATTGATGAAATTGAACTCAAAAATTTAGATTTAGAAACTATTTACGCATGATATCAATCTTAATTCCATGTTATGATTACAATGCATATCCTTTAGTAAGCAATATTGAAAAACAAGCACTAGTTCTCAATATAAATTTTGAAATTATTTGTATTGACGATGGATCATTTTCTTCAAAAAATGAATTAAATCAAAAAATAAACTCATTAACAAATGCAAAATTTATTGAATCAAGAAAAAATTTAGGGAGAGTTAAGAATCGATTATTACTGGCAGAAAAATCACAATATGATTGGCTTCTATTCATAGATGTAGATACAATGCCAGAAATGCAGGAATTTTTAAAAATTTATTTGTCAAATGCAATAAAAAACAATCTTGTATTTGGTGGGTCTAAATACATTGAAACTAATAAGGGAAATACATCTCTAAGAGAGAAGTATGGGAAAAATCGAGAGGAAATAAATTCAAAAATCAGGTCTAAAAATCCCTACAAGTATATTTCTTCAATGAATTTTTTTGGAAAAAAAAATATAATAATTGATACCTTAACACAAATTGAAACCAACTCTTATGGTAATGACTATGTTTTAGGTTCAATACTAAAAAAAGATAAAGTTAAAATTCTTCATATTGATAATCCAGTTGTTGTTAAAGGAATTGATAGCAATCAAGTTTTTATCAATAAAACACATGATGCACTTACCAATTTATTAAATAACTATAAAAAAAATAAAATTAGAAATCACAATATTTCTATTCTAAAAGCATACACATTTCTTAATTCTTTCTTTTTAAAAAATATTTTTTTAAGTATAACTAATTTGATAAAAAATCGTTTGAAAGAAAATCTAATTTCTAAAAACCCCAATTTATTTTTATTTGATTTGTATAGACTAAGATTCCTGTGTGAGCTTAAGAATTCTTAAAACTTATAAACTCATTATAATCTCTAAAATAATCTGATTCCTTATAGTAATCTGAAGCTAAAACCATACAAATTGATCCAGAAGAGAAATTATCCATCTCTCTCCATATTCCCTTAGGAATTAAAAGACCTTTATCTGGCTTGTTCAACATAATTTTTTTCTTTGCTTTACCATCATCGAGGAGAACCTCAAAGCTACCACTAAGAGGTATCATAAATTGTATTAAATCTTTATGAGCATGACCACCTCTATAACCATCACTTGGAACATCATATAAATAATAAACCCTTTTAATTTCGAAGGGGATTATATCTTTTTCAATAACGGACAACTTACCTCTTCCCTTGCCATCAACAATCTTGGGTATATCGATAATAATTACATCGTCTATTTTACTCATCTAATTGATTTATATCTTTTGATTCCGTTTATTCCAACACAAAATTTAGAAATAATTTGATTAAAGCTTATCAATTTTTTTTTCTTTAACAAATATATGTGATGTATTAGTTTAAAGTATGAAATAAAACCATAAAACCTATAAAAAATTGCACTCCTTGCAAAAATATTTTTATCAATATATGCTTTCTGTCCAGAACTAATAGATTTATGTTTCAAAATCGATTTTGAGCAAGAAATAATATTTAACTTTTTACCCAAACAATCCCTAAGAAATATATACTCCTCACCTGTCTCAAAAATTGACCCGAGGCCAAATAATGAATCAAATTGAATGTTATTATTTAAAATTGAACTTCTTTTGAAAGCTATAACGACTGAATTGACATCACTTATACTTCGTGTGTTATGATATTTAATTTTTTTATAATTTTTAAAAGGCTCTCCATAATCATTTTCCATTTGGAAAGTTATAATATCAGCATCTATGTTTTGCTCAAATTCATTTAAAATAACATCATAAAAGCCTTTGTTATAAATAATATCGTCATCTGCTAACAAACAGAACTTTTTTGATGATTTTCCTATCGCTAAATTTCTACTTTTTGAAATCCCAATATCACTTGAGTTAATAATGTTTATATTCTCAATGCTAGATTTTATCAATTGATCAGATTGGTTAACGATTAAAACTGGAATATTAATATCCTTATTATTAGAAAAAATTTTCTTAATAAAATCTAAATTGCTTTTTTTCGTTGTAGATATTAAAATCTCTAAATTATTTTTTTTATCAATATGATTTGGCATTAAAAAAAAATTATATTTGGAACAAGTGTTAACAATATAATGAAAATCTTACTCATAGGAGAATATAGCAATCTTCACAATTCTTTAAAACAAGGTTTAATAAAAAATGGCCATGAAGTTGTTTTAATAGGTTCTGGAGATGGATTTAAAAACTATGATGTAGATATTAAAATAAATTCAACAATTTTTGAAATAAAATTATTGAAGTTATTTGCAAAATTCATTGATAAACTTTTTGAGCTAAGCCTCAATGAAATTGAAATATATTTTAAAGCTAAAATGCAACTAAAATATTTACAAGGTTTTGATATAGTTCAACTAATCAATGAAAGATCCTTCAATACCTCGCCAAAGTTGGAAAAAAAACTATTGAATCATATTTTTAAAAAAAATAAAAAGATATTTTTACTCTGTTGTGGTGTTGACTATAGAAGTGTAAACTACGCTAATCAAAAAAAATTTAGATATTCGATTTTAACTCCTTATTTCGAAAATAATAATCTGAAAAAAGAGTACAAGGAAATATTAAAGTATCTAAACAACGACTATATTAAACTAAGTAAGTTTATAAATAAAAATATTTCCGGGATTATTAGTTCAGATTTAGATTATCACATCCCTTACAAGGGTACTAAAAAATATATTGGAATGATAGCAAATCCAGTAAATACAGAAATATTAAAAAATAAGACAAAAAAAAATCACAAGAAAATTTGCATATTACATGCCATTAATTCAAAAAATAAAATTAAAAAAGGAAATATATTTTTTCAAAAATCACTTGATATTTTAGAAAAAAAATATCCAGGCAAAATAAATGTTATCACAACATTTGATCAACCTTATAACAAACACATTACTAATTTAGAAAAATCAGATATTGTACTTGATCAAGTCTATGCTTACGATCAGGGTTATAATGCCCTGGAAGCTATGGCATTGGGAAAAGTAGTTTTTACTGGAGCAGAAAAAGAATGGCTTAAAAAATATAATATTGACGAAGATTCTGTCGTTATAAATGCAATACCCGATGTTTCATATATTGTTGAAAAATTAAGCTGGCTAATTGAAAATCCAGCAGAAAGAAATGCCATTTCAAAAAGAGCAAGAAAATTTATTGAAGAATTTCATGATTATAAACAGATTGCTAGAAAATATATAAAGATTTGGAGCAAATAAACGAACACTTTAAACCTGATTTTTTTATTCCAGGTGCTGCAAAATCTGGGACAACAACCCTGCACGAATTATTAAATACTCATTCAAATATTTGCATGTCAAGTATTAAAGAGCCTGTATATTGGAATAATAAAGGGTTTAGAAAATTTGGAAAATTTGAAAAATCTAGGTACCAAAATTTATTTAATTATGATGATGAGATTAAAGGGGAGTCTACTACTTCCTACATGTATTATGAATCATTTCTAAAAAATATTAACGAAAATTATACAAAACCACCCAAGTTCATTTTTGTATTAAGAAATCCTATTGATAGATATATATCACATGTAAATTGGATGAAAGGTCTTGGATTAGAGAAAAATAATTTAAATAATATTGTTGATCTTGGAGTAGTTAAAGATTTTAAAGAATATAACTATTATCCAAAAAATTATTTTCAATTTGGTTTATATTACAAGTGGATTTCTAGATTCATTGACAATTTTGGAGCTGAAAATATAAAAATAATTACATTTGAACAACTAATGGATGACAGAGTAAATGTGATAAATTCATGCTTTGAATTTTTAGGTGTTAAAAAGATGGAACATATAAAAAATATTCAATCTAACAAATCAGAGAAAATCATTTTTCCTTCACTATATCACTTACTAAGAAAAATCTCAATTGGTAAAATAAAGTTTGCAACTACTGTTGGTCTAATTTTTCCAGAAAATGTGAAGTTTTTTATCAAAAAATTTATTAAATCTTTGATTAATAATTGGCATAGTAAAGATTTTAAAAAAATTGAACTGGACGTAACATATCGAAATAAATTAAGAGATGCTTACATAGAAGATGTTAAGTCCTTGAAAATTAAATTAAATTATAACTTTTCTGAATGGAAAGATTTTCAAAATATTAAATGAATTTCATAAAAACTTCTTTTTTATCTGGGTTAAGCACGGCAATAAGTTTCATAGCTAGAGGGATTTCATTTAAAATAATTGCAGCATTTTTGGGTACATCTGGAATGTTTTTGATAGGTCAGCTAAGAGATTTTTTGAGATTAGGAAATGCATTTAGCACTTATGGAATTGAAAATGGTATAGTAAAATACACTTCAGAATATGATAAATCTGAAAAAGAGTTTGTCAAAATAATATCTACAAGTTTTAAAATAAATCTTTTTAGTGGTTTAATAGTATGTCTAATCGCAATATTAGTAGAACTACCCTTCGGATTAATTTCAAAGTTTCTTGCATTAAATGAAACAATTAATAAAAGTCTATTTATTTTGATTCTACTCATATCAATTTTTTCATTTTCAATTCATACTTGCTTCTTGGCGATAATTAATGGATTAAAAAAAATAAAATTTTGGGTAGTGATAAATATTATCTCAAACCTTACCGCTGCGCTTTTATTAGTGTTACTCGTTTATCTATTTGATAGTAAAATTAACGGAGCGTTATACGCTATAATAATTAGTCAAATTGTAACATTAATTATAAATCTTACATTAATTTATTTTTTAAAACCTTTTAAAATTAGTCAACTATTTTCTTCATTTAGTTCTGATTATTTTCTTAAACTTTCAAATTTTTCCATAATGGCAATTGCTGGCCCTTTATGCTTAATCACAGCGACTATAATAATAAGATCATCTTTAGCTAATGAACCTCTTCCCTTAATTGGTCTTTTATTTGAAGTGCCCTGGAAAGATGCAATAGATTACGCAGGATCATGGGAGGCAATGTGGAGAATTTCCGCTATGTATTTACTATTCCTGATTACTACCTTTAAATTCTATTTGATCCCAACCTTTTCAAAACTGAATAATTTGGAACTTAAAAAAGAAGTATTTAAAGTATGGAAATTTGTGGTTCCAATAATTATAATAATTACCCTTGGAGTCTATTTATTAGATGATGTAATAATAAAGGTATTATTATCTGAAGAATTTATTTTAATCAAAGAAATAATTCTTTTTCATCTTTTAGGTGATGTTATTAAAATTAACTGTTGGGTCCTTGGAAATATTATGATATCGAAAAAACAAACTCTTAGCTTTAGTTTATTTCAATTGGAATGGGCTGTAGTGTTTGTAAGTCTTTGTTATATTTTTTTAGATAAAAATATGTTGAATTATGGTTTTGTTGGAGTTTCGTATGCTTATTTTATAACATATGTTATACACTTTACGCTACTCAACATACATTTTAGAAAACTTCTTTGGATTAATCAAAAATAAATTAGTTTCCTAACTTTTACTGAATAATTAAATCATCTAATTTTATAAAACTTGAAACATCAATTTCATAAAAATCTTGTGTTAACGATCTAGCGCCATAACCCTCTTTCCAATATAGTAAACCTTGATTCAATTTTCTACCATCATCTTCATTTGAAGTACCAAAATCAAAATAATTGAATTTAGAAAAAGTATCGGTAATTAATCGGTGAAATAAAAAATCAAGAGATCCAAGGGAATTCTTCTCAACATTAGATCCGATATATTGAACATGGGCAACATTTTTTGTTAAAAAAATGGTTGTACCAGCAACTATTTTATCATTGTGATAAACATTAAACTGTCTAATATTCTCACTAAATCTATTTTTTAACAGTGAAATTTCTTCTAGTGAATGAACCGGTTTTACCGAATGTTTACTCAAGAGATTTGGGATTAAAATCTCTGTCCAAAATTCATCAAATTTATCTGTTTCTTTGACTATTAAACCATTTTTAACACCTCTCTTATAACCCTGTTTCCTATCTCTTGATATGTCAAAATTATTATTCAAATTAATAACCGAAACAATATCCTTTCTGTAAAGTTTTGCATCGGTTAAAAATGCCAAGTAATCTAGCTCTGAGTTAAAATTAGAATTATAAATTGAGGGAATCTGTTTGATTCTTATATTTTTTAATCCATAATAATTGTAATGCTCAAGAATTTTCTTAAAAATTTCTAAATAGTCTAAAAATTTTATTTCATTTTGCACCAATACTCCACCATATGTTAGTCCCTGATGAGAAATAATTGTATTTCCCCTCTTGTTGGCAGGAAATAATGCTATTAAACCTGAATCATCAAAGATTAAAATAGAGTTATCTTTAAATCTTTCTGAATGATAATCCATAAAATCTCTGTTAAACAAAAAAGTAGAATTTTTAGATTTACTTACAAACTCATTCCATTTTGTCTTACAGCTAAGGTTGTATGGCTCTACATAAAGCATTTATTATAATTTTATTTATCCTGAACAAAATCCTTCATGATAAACACATGAGGTAGTGTTAAACTAGAAATAACTACAAAGACAAATAATATAAGATTTTCAAAATTATTACTGGTTAATATATCGTCATTAAACATATATAATAAAAAACCTAAAACTATTGATAATATTGTAAAGGGAAGTGTCTTCATGTAAAACTTTAAAAAGTTTTTCTTTTTTAAAGCATTATATTCAAGCATAAGCATCGGAAGAGAATGACAAAAACCAAAATATAGTGCAAACGATGTAAGAAGATTAAAATGATAGAAACACATGTAAAGAATAGTAATTTCAGCGTATAAAGGAACCTTTCTTTTTATATCGAAGTTAACGATAGTAATCATTAAAATAACTACAGAAATCAACAAAAAAAATGTTCCATCATAAGCAGACAAATCAAGATTAGTAAATTGAGGTATATCATCTTTCAATATTTCTTTAATATCATTAATATTATTCAAAAAAAGAGCAAGCAGGATGTTTGCTCCAATAACAAAATTTAAAAATTTATTTTTAGTGGAATTATATCCAATTATCTGTGCTTCACCAAAGTGATAACAAGAAACTAAAAGAAAAACACCTAGACCCAATAATGGTTCAAAATACCATAAAAGAACATTAAATAAAATTAGTGATAGGTAAACCAAATAGAAAGTAAATTTATTTTTGAACTTTCTAGCCTTAGGATTAACAAATGCTATCAAGTGGTCAACTGATCCGTGAGGAATTCCGATAGATAGCATTACAATTAAAAAAAGAAATACCGAATACTTTTCTTGAGCAGTACCAGAAAAAATTAATGCGATAGCTAAAACTAATCCAGCTAATTTTGATTTTGTAATAAGATTCATTGGTTAGTTTTTTGATTAAATATAAAAAAAAAAGGCGAGGTAAAAACCTCGCCATTTTTTTTAGTGTAAGACTAAGTATAATTAGCCTTTAGCAGCATACCATACAGCCATACCAAAACCAATTTTGTTTATAGCATCACCGACATTGTATACAGCATCCATTGCACTAGCATGGATTAAACCATCCATACCTGAATACCACATTCCAGGATCACTAGCAGTACCGATTAAATATCCAAGCGGATAGATTGCCCATCCAACAAGAACGAACCATTGTAACATTCTACCTGCACCAGCTATTTTACCTGATCCGGAATTCAGAGCATTTCCAGTGGCTCCTGAAGGGCCTCCAAAAATCGTTAAACATCCAACTTCGTAAGCCATCCAGAAGTATGCAATACCAGAAATAGCACCCCAAGTTTGAGCGTCTAGCATGTCCATAACTCCATCAGCTTCTCCAAAATAACCAGTTACTAACATGATAACTGAAGCCCAGAATAATTTTCTCATTCCAACTCCTGTAAGAAGAGCGAATTCTACAACCATTAACGGTACTGTAAGAATCCAATCAATGTATCTAAGCTCGGTTGGTGAAGCTGCAGCTAAAGCCGCTGCTTTAGCTTCTTTTACAGTCATGCCCGCAAAATCACCAGATGTAACTTTATCAGCATCTTCACCAAATTTACCTAAACCAGCGATAATATCTTGACCGATAGTCCACTGCTCTCTCATGTAAAAATAGTGTACTGCTGCAATTCCAGTAATAAGAGCTGCAACAAGCATTGAATCTTTAAATTTCTTGTCAACTTGACCGTGTTGCATTAAAAACCACACAGTAGCAGCTAACATAGAAACAGAGCCAATAAAAAACGTGAAACCAACAAAGTCTCCAGTTTTTATACTAGCATTAAAAAATAAATTTAACATTTCCATAATTATAGTGTTTAATTTGTTATACGAATGTAAATGTAACAAAACTTATGCCAAAATGTTAAGAAATTCTTAAAATTTACATATTTATAAGCAATATTCTCAAAAATTTTAAACATTTTTTATCAAATTTAAGATTTAATATAGTTTAAAAATAATTAATTCTTAACCATATAAAAACCAACATAAACTGTTTGGTTTTTTTCACAAATGAATAATTATTCCTAGAATTTAGTTTATTAAAATATGAGCTATTAAAAGGATGAAAAATTGATGAAATTAGAAATTATGTGATAAATTTGTTCAGATAAGTAAAATCCATGGAAATAAATTCAATACCAAATATTAAACATACCCAGTCAAAAAACTTTTTTTTGATAGCTGGCCCTTGTGCAATTGAAGGCGAAAAAATGGCTTTTGAAATAGCTGAAAAGATTAATGTTATTTGTGATAGGCTTGAAATACCTTTTATCTTCAAAGGTAGTTTTAAAAAAGCTAATAGAAGCAGAATTGATAGTTTCACTGGAATTGGTGACGAGAAAGCCCTTAATATTTTAAAAAATATAAAAGAACATTTTAAAATTCCTGTATTAACTGATATACATTCTGAAGAAGATGCGCAATATGCATCTGATTATGTAGATATTCTACAAATTCCAGCATTTTTGGTCAGACAAACTGATCTGCTAATTGCAGCTGCAAAAACTAATAAAATTATTAATTTAAAGAAAGGACAATTTATGAGTCCTGAAAACATGAACTATGCTGTAGATAAAATAATCAAATCTGGAAATAAAAAAGTTATTATAACTGATAGAGGAACCATGTTTGGGTATCAAGATTTAATAGTTGATTTTAGAGGAATTCCAATAATGAAGTCATTTGCAACTACAGTATTAGATGTTACTCACTCATTGCAAAAGCCCAATCAGTTAAGTGGGGTTACAGGCGGCTTACCATCTATGATTGAAACCATAGCAAGGGCTGGAATTGCTAATGATGTTGATGGACTATTCTTAGAAACTCATACTGACCCAAAAAATGCATTAAGTGATGGTAAAAATATGCTTCCATTAAATCAGCTTGAAAAACTGTTGAAGAGATTGATAGCTATTAGAAAAACAATTAATAACTTTCGGAGATAATTATTAATCACAATTGGGGCTTAGTCACCAAACCATATTTATCAATCAAATATACGAGTGCTGTCATTGTTGCAGCACCTAGCTCTAATTCTCTTTTATGAATTGTTTCAAATGTATCATTGGCTGAATGATGATGATCAAAATATCTTTGAGAATCTGGCTTTAACCCGCTTAACACATTATAGGGGGTTTTTAGAGGTCCAATATCAGCACCACTACCACCTAATTCAAAAAAGTGAATCAAATAAGGTTTAAATAATTGTTTCCAGCTTAAAATCTGAGCAAAATTACTCTCATCAGTATCAAAATAAAAGCCTCTGGGAGTAAATGCACCAGCATCACTTTCAAGAGCGAAAATGTGATTTTCACCATTTTTAAATGCCTCTTCGGCATATTTATTACCACCTCTTAAGCCATTTTCTTCATTCATAAATAAAACCACACGTATGCTTCTCTTTGGAGTAATACCAGAAATTCTTAAAAGCCTAAGTACATCCATAGACTGTACACAACCAGCCCCATCATCATGAGATCCGTCTCCAATATCCCAAGAATCTAAATGACCGCCTACTAAAATATATTCATCTGGATATTCAGAACCTGTAATCTCACCTATAACATTATGAGAAAGAACATCATCCATTTGCTTACAGTTTTGCTTGAAATAGAAATTAATATTATTATCCATTTTTAACATAGAACTGAGTAAGTCTGCATCTTTTGTACTAATTGCTGCAGATGGGATTCTTTGACCAACAGGAATATCTCCATAAGTCATACTTCCGGTATGAGGTAAGTCATCAATAGATAAATTCATGGATCTTACTATAACTCCGACAGCACCATAGTCAATAGCATGAACCGCCCCCTCATATCTCTGATTTACGCATCCACCATAAGCTTTAAATGTATCTATCAATGTTGGGTCCATAGGTCTATTATAGAAAACTATTTTCCCTTTTATATTTTCCTTTCCTATTTTTTCTAGATCTTCAAAACTTTTAACTTCAATAACTTTTGCCTTAAGTCCAGTTGTTGGAGTAGCAACTGATCCGCCTAAAGCACAAATATTTACACTTGTAGTTTTTCCAGGTTTTGTTTCAATATATGCAAATTCTGGTGCTCCTCTTACCCATTTTGGAACCATTACCGGTTGAAGCCATACTTTATCTAATCCCATCAACTCCATCTCAGATTTAGTCCAGTTTACTGCTCTTTCAGCATTGAGGGAGCCAGATAATCTACCACCAATTTGATTTGACAAATAATCTAGCCATTCATAACTTTTACCATTAGTTAGAGAATTATCATAAATATCCTTAATAATTTTTTCATCATTTTGAGAAAATGCTGAAGAGAATACAAATAATACAACGAAGAAAAACCTCATGTCTTAAATTTTAATGTAATCCTTAACATTTTTTTCAGAAATTTCCTTTTCATCCCCTAAAATAATAAGCCTTTCAATTACATTTCTTAGCTCTCTTACATTTCCAGACCAGTCATATTTCTTAAGCAAAGTAATCGCTTTTTTTGAAAATGTTTTCACTTCATTTCCTTGATTTTGTGCAATATTTTTGGAAAAATGCTCAATTAAAAGAGGAATATCATCAATTCTTGAATTTAGGGGAGGAACATCAATAATTATCACTGCTAATCTGTGGTATAAGTCTTCTCTAAATTTGCCATCACTGATTTCTTTTTTTAAATCCTTATTAGTAGCTGCGATAACTCTAACATCAATCTTAATATCCTTTCCTCCACCGACTTTCTGAATACAATTATCCTGAAGAACTCTCAAAACCTTAGCCTGAGCAGATAAACTCATATCTCCAATTTCATCAAGAAATATTGTACCATTTTGAGCTGCTTCAAATTTACCCACTTTATCTTTTATAGCTCCAGTAAAAGACCCCTTAACATGACCAAAAAGCTCACTTTCAATTAATTCACTTGGTATAGCAGCACAATTTACCTCTATTAATGGCTGATGTGCTCTCTTACTCAAATTATGTATAGATTTAGCCACTAACTCCTTTCCAGATCCATTGGGGCCATTAACCAGGATTTTTGCATCAGTTTCTGCAACTTTATCAATAAGATTTTTAATATTATCAATTGACTTACTTTTGCCAATCATTTCAAAACTCTTACTGATCTTTTTTTTCAGTAATTTGTTTTCAACTACTAACTGCTTTCTGTCTAATGCATTTCTGACAGTGGTTAATAGTCTATTTAAATCAGGTGGTTTGGAAATATAATCATAGGCGCCTTTTTTCATTGATTCTACCGCTACTTCTAAATCGCCATGGCCTGAAATCATTATTATTGGAATTTCAGGAATGTTTTTTTGAGTATATTCAAGTACTTCAATACCATCAACTTTAGGCATTTTAATATCTGAAATAATTAAATCAACAGAGTTTTTCTTGAGAATGTTAATCCCAACAATTCCATTTTCAGCTTCAAAAATTTCATGGGACTTGTCTTCCTCAGATAAAATTTTTGATAAAACTCTTCTTATTGCTGACTCATCTTCTATAATTAATATTCTTGACATTATTTTTTATTTAAATCTTAAATTAAGTTTTAATAGACTATTTAAAGATAATATTTAAACCTGTACTAAAAGAAAAATAATATTTAATTAAGAAAACATTAAGAAAACATGTCTTTTACTCTATCAAAAAATGATTTTTCTGAATTTTCTGGTTTTGGCTCAAAATGTTCATTGTCCTTCATAGATTCAAAAAATTCCTTTTGGTTTTTATCTAATGTTTTGGGCGTCCAAACATTTACGTGAACAAGCAGGTCTCCCGTTCCATATCCGTTAATACTAGGTATACCCTTAGATCTCAGTCTTAATATTTTTCCGGACTGCATTCCAGCATCAATCTTTATTCTAACCTTTCCTGAAACTGTTTCAATTTCCTTATTTGACCCCAAAATCGCATCTGGAATGCTAACATATAGTTCATAATGTAAATTATCACCTTCACGTTGAAAACTTTTGTGAGGAATTTCATTAATTACGACAAGCAAATCTCCACTAACTCCATTTCCAGGGGCGTCATTACCTTTCCCAGTAACTTTTAACTGCATTTCATCAATAACACCTGCTGGTATTGGAATTTTGACGGTTTCTTCTTTAATAATCATCCCATTAGCATCGGAGCCACTTGGTCTATTATCGATTATCTGACCGGAACCCGAGCATCTCGAACATGTGGTTGAGGTTTGCATTCTTCCTAAAATTGTATTGGTAACCCTGGTTACCTGACCAGTCCCGTTACAATCAGGACAAGTAGAAAATGTAACATTAGGAGCTAACACTTTTCTTTTAACCTTGATTTTTTTTTCAACACCATTGCAAATTTCTTCGAGATTTAAATTAACCCTTACCCTAAGATTACTTCCTCTCAAGACCCTTCTACCTTGAGATCCTCCAAATCCTCCAAACCCTCCAAAGGCTCCACCAAAAATATCACCAAATTGACTAAAAATATCATCCATATTCATACCTCCTCCGAAACCGGCGCCACCATTTTGAAAAGCTTGATGGCCAAATTGATCATAACGAGATTTTTTATCTGGATTACTTAGAACATCGTAGGCTTCAGCAGCTTGTTTAAATTTTTCCTCAGCAGCAGAATCACCCGGGTTTTTATCTGGATGATATTTTATAGCCATTTTTCTGTAGGCTTTTTTAATTTCTGCAGCAGAAGCAGATTTGTTTATCCCAAGGGTTTTGTAGTAATCTTCCTTCATAATTATTTTCCTATTACAACTTTTGGATATCTGATAACTTTTTCACCAAGCTTATATCCTTTTTCAATAACATCAATTATTTTGCCCTGTAAATTTTTAGATGGTGCAGGAATTTGAGTAACTGCTTCATGATTATCTGCGTTAAATTTATCCCCCTTTTTTATCTCAATCAAATTTAAACCTTTAGATTTAAGAGAATCAAAAAGTTTATTTTTAATCAAGATTACTCCTTTAAGTGTTTCGTTTTCTTTATCCTTTTCGATTTCAACCGATGCCCTGTCAAAATCATCTAAAATTGGTAAAAGCGAAAGCATAAGATCTTCGCTGGCAGTAGAGAAAAGCTCAATTCTTTCTTTAGCAGTTCTTCTTTTAAAATTTTCAAATTCAGCAAAGAGTCTTAGGAATTTATCCTTTTCTTCGTTAATCTGGTCTTCTAAATTAACTTCATCAACCTGATTTTCAACCGGTTTTGTATTTTTATCGATTTCAGATTTCTTTTTTGACTTTTTCATGGTCATATTTTTGATTTTATTTATTCAGTGCAAAATTACTGCCATATTAAAATTAGTGCCAAAATGTCACGAAAGGATATCTTCAATTGTAGATTTTAAATTTCGAAATTTAAAATTAAATCCTGATTGCTCAATTTTTTTACTTGAAACCTTTTGACTTTTAAAGAGAATAATATGCATTTCCCCAAAAATTAGTTTTAAGAGAAGAGGTGATAAAGGTATTATAATGAGGATATATTTTTTAACACTAGAAATTATCTTTGTAAACTCATAATTAGTTAATGGATTAGGCGCAACCCCATTGTAAACTCCCGATAGTCTTTTTTTGATTATATGTATAAAAATTCGGGAAATATCCTTAACATGGATCCATGATTGCCATTGTTTACCTGAACCAAAATATACTCCAAATCCAAATGACATTGGTTGCATAGTCTGCTTAAGCACTCCACCTCTGTTAGATAACACCAAACCAATTCTGACAATTGATACTTTTTTTGCAATTTTTTCGAAAGACATGGTAGCCTTCTCCCATTCTTTAATGACATCAGAAAGAAAATAGTCACTTCTATCTGACTCGGTTTCATCAAATTCTTTTTGGTTGGAACTGGGATACGCGCCAATTCCGCTTGCAGAGACAAATGAGTTTACTTTAATATTATTTTCAATTATTTTTTCCCTCAAAAAATTTAAACTTTGAACTCTACTATTTAAAATAAGTTCTTTATTTTTTTTCGTCCAAATTCTAAAAATTGAGGCACCCGATAAATTTATTATTGAGTCAATTTCATGAAAACAATTTATATCAATTATGTTTTTTTGAGGATTCCAATAAAAACCATCACAACCTGTAAGATTATTTAACTTATCTTTTCTAGTAGTTAAATAATTTACTTTAATACCTCTGTCAAGACAGTCTTTAACAATTCTTGAACCAATCAAACCAGTAGCACCTGTGATTAATACTTTCATTTAAAATTTAAAGTTGGAGTAAATATAATTTAATTGATTAATTTTGCATGAATTTTTATCCCTTTTATTATGAATCAAAAAATCAAAATTATAAGAATTGATAAAAGTAAAATTCAAGATGTGGATTTTGATAATTTTTCCTTTGGCTCTTTATTTACAGACCATATGTTTGAATGTGATTTTATTAACGGAAAATGGACTAACCCAACTATCAAACCATATCAACCCATCTCTATTGAACCTTCAGCAAGTGTATTGCATTATGGTCAGGCAATCTTTGAAGGGATGAAAGCTTATAAGGATAAAAATGATGTGGTATGGTTATTTCGACCTGATCAAAATTTTGAAAGAATTAATAAGTCAGCTGTTAGAATGGCAATTCCTGAATTTCCAAAAGAATTATTTTACGAGGCATTGACTACATTGGTAAAAATTGACAGCGACTGGGTTAAGCATGGAGATGGAAGATCATTATACATAAGGCCCTTTGTTATAGGAAATGAGTTTGCAATTCAAGCTGTCCCTTCCAAAAACTATAAGTTTATGATTATTTGTGCCCCAGCTACTCTATACTACACCAAAAAATTAAAAGTTCTCGTTGCAGATAAATTTAGCAGGGCTGCCTCTGGTGGTGTTGGTTATGCTAAAGCTGCTGGAAATTATGCTGGTCAATTTTATCCAACCAGACTTGCAAATGATGAAGGTTTTGATCAGGTTATTTGGACCGATGCAAAAGAGCACAGTTATTTAGAAGAAGCGGGTACAATGAATATTTTTTTTAGAATTAATGATACTTTAATAACTGCACCAACAACGGATACAATATTAGATGGAGTAACAAGAAAAAGTCTAATTCAAATTGCCAAGGATAATGGAATAGATGTAGAGATTAAAAAGCTAAAAGTTGACGAACTGAAAAATGCCGCTAAAAACGGATCTTTAAAAGAAATCTTTGGGGCAGGAACTGCTGCGGTGGTAAGTCAAATTAATGCTTTTCAGCATAAGGGAGAATTATTTGAACTGGATGAACAAGATAATTCTTATGCAGAAAAACTCAAGTCAAATTTAGTAGGAATTCAAACCAACCAACTTGAAGATCATCATGGTTGGAGGTATAAAGTTTAGGAATTTAATATTCCCTCAATATCAGGTTTAAAGTAATTAGGACCTTTGAGAACCTTTCCATCTTCACGGTATATTGGATTACCATCAGCGCCTAATTTACTCATATTACTATTCTGAATTTCTCTAAAGATTTTGTCTATTTTATGTTCCATACCGTGCTCTATTATGGTTCCACAAAGAATGTAAAGCATATCTCCTAGTGCATCTGCAACTTCGACCATGTCATTGTTATTTGCAGCTTCAAAATATTCTTCATTTTCTTCTTTCATTAAATTAAATCTTAATT
>MDTC01176557.1_pt1 | contig 21589 bp, 19 predicted proteins | sample 811181 | NCBI WGS metagenome assembly MDTC01 (sample SAMN05326644, study PRJNA326480) | marine metagenome | isolation source: seawater | place: Pacific Ocean: North | collected 2011 | reverse complement strand
CCTGTTCGAAAATATTGGTCCCGATCATTGTCGCCATAAATATTGCGCTCCGGAGCAAGTTGGTCTGATATCAAAATATCTACGCTGCTATTTCCGCCAATCCCCCAAAATGATAAGGATCCGCCGCCCTTGGTTGGAGTGAACAGTTTGAAACTTCCGTCCTGGTATTTGGGCACCGCACTGGTGCCGATGTCAATACCTACTGCAGAGAAAATGGATGCCGTGGAGTAACGATAATTCACCAATAGGCTCGAGCGCTTGTCCCTGTTGAGTGGCCCCTCAGCGAGTACTTCTGTGCCCAAGAATCCCAACTGGGCGCTCCCGTGCCAATGGTCTTGGTTACCGTTGCGCAACTTCAAGTCGAATACTGCAGCGGTACTGTTTCCGAATTCTGCGGGAAAAGCAGCGGTGAAAAAATCGGAATTCGCAAGGGTCTTATTGTTGACAATTGCAACCGGACCCCCCCCTGTGCCTGGCACGGAAAAGTGATTGGGATTGGGCAAGTCAACACCTTCGATGCGCCACAAGACTCCACTGGGGCTGTTGCCCCTGACCACAATGTCGTTTCGGCTGTCGTCGGCACCTTGCACACCAGCAAAGTTGCTGGCCATTCGGGCAGGATCGCCTCGTGATCCAGCATACCGATCTGTTTCTTCCACCGTGAATGCGCGCGCACTCACCGTTGCCATTTCATTCATCACCTCGCCCGACTGAGTGGCGGTGACCTCCGCTGCCTCAATGGCAACGACACTTTCGCTCATTTGCACTTCCAATACCACTGGACGACCACTGGTAACAACAATCCCATCGAGAGTTCGCGATTCGTAGCCCATGAAGCTCACCGTCACGACATGGCGTCCAATGGGTACCGCATCAAACGCAAATCTGCCATCCATATCCGTTGAAATCATCAGTCCATCCACCGTGCTGATTGACACATAAGCGCTCGGAAGCGGATACTTAAATTCTGCATCCAGGACCGTGCCTGTAATCATAGCAGTTTGAGCAATGCCAATGCTTGCAATCAGGCAAAACAAGACGGATATCGACGCGTCTTTGAGGCGAAATCGCCGAATAAATTGAATCATAGTAAAGGGGTTAGCTTTGATTCAAATGTAGTCCATTGGACTTTAGCTAATCAAAACAACATCAAACCCGATTAGCATCTCGAAGCTCCTGAGCCATGACTTCCAGTGCTTTTTGCGTCTGTAATGTGATTTCGTCTACGTCTTCATCACCGAAAACCAGCGGTTCTCCCATGATCAGATTGCCCCCAAATGGAACAATCATCGCCCGACCTTTGGGCAAATTTCGGTACAGACCATCGAGGTAAATCGGAATCACAGGAATCCCCGGATGGCGCGAGGCCAGATGACCTACACCGCGCTTGAAGTCACCCATCGAACCGGCAACTCCCCGGGTGCCTTCAGGAAACAGGATCAAACTTCTGCCCGCTTGAAGTAAGCCGTCTAAAAATTCGATGGGATCGACCTGATCCTCTCGACGCTTTCTGGAAATCAAAACAGCGTTGACCAAATTTTCCATGGACCATTGGCGAAAAAAGGAATTGCCAAAGAAATCTTGCGCTGCGACCGAATGCGTGAGGTGCAACCGGTGACGGGGAACCACCGTCATCATGGAAATTGCATCCAAATGGCTGTTGTGATTGGCAATGTAAATCACGGGGCCGTCAGGCTGATTTTTATTCACTCCGAGGTAACGTAAACCGATGACTACCCCCAGAATCGTTCGCCAAAATATTTTGTACAAAAAGACAAGCATGGTCCTTCTCCGCCATGACGCAGGAGCGGGCAGGTTCAGATTGGTTTCCAGATCTTTTTTTCGCTGTTTTTCCATGGTGTCTGGACACTCAACTGTAGCAGAAGAAAAAGATCAGGTGAAAAAATGGTGCAGCCGCAGCAGAAAAGCCATCCAATCGGTCCAAGTATCCTCCATGGCCTGGAATGGCGTGGCCTGAATTCTTGATTCCAATGTCTCGTTTGATGCCCGAAGCGATCGCATCACCCATGAAACCCGCGATTGCAGTTACAAAACCGACGATCGCAGCCTGCCACACATTGAGCGGCGTCAAAAATCGCATCGCGACGGCGATGAGCGTGATGGACAAAACGCCACCAATGAGACCTTCCCACGTTTTGTTTGGACTGACCGTGGGCAGCACAGGGCGCCGTCCCAAGATCTTTCCCCAGGCAAACTGAAGCACATCGTTCATTCCCACCAAAAATATCAAGTAGAGTAACAGACCCTGCGGTCCTGCCGTGGATCCAGCAGATTCTGGCAATTGGAACAACAGAGCCAAATGACTCATTCCATAAACCCAAGCAACCAACGAATAAGGCATCAACGAAATGGACCGAACGATTCCTTTGGTTTCCCCTCGCACCACCAATAAAAATGGAATGAAGACAAACATGAAAACAGGAATAAATGCCAAAAACAAAGTCTTCATTCCAAAATATGCCAAGCCATACTGAATGGGTACGGTAGCGTAGCACACGAGCACCACGTTTCGCTCACGCGCATCCAATTTTAGCAAGGGGTACATTTCACGCAGAAGAGCATAACTGAGGTACATCAAACCAAGAACCGTAACCAAAGGATGCACAAGCGTTGTCACAATGAAACATGCACACATGACCCACCATGAACGGGTGCGCACTTGCAATTCCGTTGCCAATTTGGAGGGCTTGAGCCGACCCAAAATGAACCAGGCCGTTGAGCTCACCACCAAAATGCAAAGGATGATGAAGATGACCCATTGAAGCTCGGCATTCATACCCCAAGAAGAAATCAGCTTATTCATGGATTCAGGGCTTTCCGAATTCGAATAAAAGTACTCAAGGCCAAACAAATCATGACCAAAACAATTGCGGGCTCCACCCATTCGGCGACCTCAACTCTTGCTCCGAGCAACAAGCAAAACAATCCCCAGACCAACGTGCGGTCGCTCTTGCCCATGGGACCTTCATAGCGTCGTTCACCCGCAAGCCATCCACCCAAAACTCCCGTCATTTCATTCAGAGCAGCCAACCACAACAATCCGCCGACCCAACCCGGATGGACCCCTGGAAACAATGCCAGCGGCCACATGACCAAGGCATCGCTCACCACGTCGCCGAGTTCATTGAGGTACGCACCGCTGGTACTTGTCATTGCATATTGGCGAGCCATCATCCCATCCAAAGCGTTCAAGACCATCCGCAATAGTAAGCCAAGTGCGATGGCAAAGTACCAGCTTGGATTGGCAAAACCTTTCACAAACATCCAACCAAGTGCGGCGGACCAAGCAATGGCCAACCAAGTCAAAGCATTGGGAGAAATCCCCACACGGTGGAGGGCCCTTAGTGCCGGCAGCAGCAGCAGTTGAAATGCAGGCTTCAAGTTGTATGTGCTCGGAATCTTCATACAGAACTCAAGGAATGACCATATTTTTATCGAAAGGATTCTCCGCCAATCGTTCCCTTGAAAGTTCAGAGGGAAAGGCCCCTGTCTCAAAGAATTGCAGCACAGCAGCTCCTAACAAATCCCATCGCCGGTACATCATGTCATGATCAAGCGCGATGTGAAACGCATCCTCCGCATCAGGATCCATGGATGGCCAATCGAAATTCAACGGTCCCATCGCCATGCATTCGTCCTCGAGGAAGCGCATCAGCGAAGTTGCTCGATTTTCAATCATCAGACCTTTCGAAATGGTGGACCGAACTGGCGGTTCAGGCCATTCTGCAACACTCAAATCTTCGAGCACCCGCCCCTTGCTCAATTTCCCCAAAAGTGGTGCCTTTTGGATCACGGCACGCGGCGCGCGCTCTTGTGTAGGACTGCGATCGTAAACAATGCTCGTAAGGTTTGGCAACTCATGGTCCAACAGATAGGTATGCAGCAGATAAGCGCCTGCGATGTAACAAATGACTTTCACATCCTTGTAATCTTCCAAGTGATACGTCGCCATGAAATCATCCATTGCTTCTGAGCTCGTTTCCAAGGAGGGACGAAGCAACACTTCGGGAATAAAAACGTCCATGCCCTGATCACGCCAAAACATGAGTTGCGCTTTGCATGCCGCTTTGCTCCCTCCAAATCCGTTCATGATCAGCAGAGCTGTTTTCTGTGCTTTAGCGCTCGCAGCATCCACGTGAATGAGGTGTTTACCGTGAACTTGAGCGTGCAGAAATAGCGTTGCAAAAGCAATGAGCACCATAGCCTTGGAGACATTTCTCATCTTGTAAACATCGTGAATTAAAGCCAGATTCTCTCAATCATTAACTTCGCACAATGGAGAAACGACACGCAAAGCACCGAATTGGTTTGCCCCTGGCACTCAGCATCGGTGTCATCATATTCATCGCAGGGTGTCAAGCTCCTCTTGACGAACGCTGGCAGATGCTGGATGGTGCAATTAAGACGGCTGTGGAAACCAATCAAATCCCCGGTGCCGTGCTGCTCACAGCGCGAGATGGCGAAGTCATTTTACACCGCGCCTATGGTTTTGCAGACCCTTTGACTCAATCACCCATGCAGCCCAATACTCTGTTTCGCATCTGCTCTCAAACCAAAGCCATTACTTCCACTGCCGCCTTGATATGCTGGGAGAAGGGGCTTCTTGAAATCGATGATCCGGTGGCTAAGTACATTCCGATATTTGCATCAACCGGCATTTTAGATTCCCTAATGGCCGACACTTCATTTACAAGCACGCCTGCGGAAAATGCCTTAACGATCAGGCATCTGATGACCCACACCAACGGGATCCCCTATGGAGAAATTGGCGACTCAAGGTATGAACAACTTTACGCCAAACACGACGTCACAGACTTGTTTGCACGCGACATGCGCAGCACACTCGAAAACGCTGAAAAAATCGGCCAATTGGCCTTGGCTCACGAACCGGGATCGGAATGGACGTACAGCCTGGGCCTCGACGTATTGGTCGCCGTCGTAGAAGTCGCCTCAGGGCAGCCTTATGCCGAATTTGTAGACACAGAAATTTTTGAACCTTTGGGTATGGATGACACGCATTTTGTCGTACCGGATTCCGATCAATCTCGCGTAGCCAACGTCATGGAGCGGACACCCGATGGATCTTCCTGGCAAACGCATGAACACCCCGATTATACCATTGACTACCCGATGCACGCTGAATGGCCCCTTTGCTCGGGTGGAGCAGGATTGACGAGCAGTGCAAGCGATTATGCCACGTTTTTGCAGATGTACCTGGGCCGTGGCGCGGCAAAAGGTGTTCGGGTTTTGAAGGAAGCGACCGTGGATAGTGTCATGTCGGATCAGGCGCCGGGACTTATTTCTGGTCCTTGGCAACAGGGGTTGGCATTCGGGGTTAAAAGCGATGCTCCTGGAGCAGGTAGGTTTTTTTGGAGTGGATATTTCAACACTCAGTATTATGCCGATCCTGCGACCCAAGAGGTTGTAGTATTGATGAAGCAAACCTTCGGATTGAATACCGATACCACAAGTACGGCGTTCAATGAAATACTCTGGAATTAATTCATCCGGCTGCATTAAGTTTGTTCCATATATTCCAATGTCATGCGTCAATTTCTGACTCTCGTTTTCTTGCTTTGTGCAACAGCACAATTCGCTATCAGCCAAAACTTAATCACCCACGATCCTCAGCAATTTTACACTGGTGATGGAAGCTTATTTGACCCGAGTATTCTGCGTCAAATGGATGTAACGTTTGAAGATGACAACTATCATTCTGTCCTTGTGGACGCATTCTTCAACAATCCGTCGCTCAGAATCCCAGCCAATGTGGCCATTGACGGAATCTCATTGGACAGTGTTGGGGTGCGTTACAAGGGAAACTCAACCTTCTGTCTTCCACTCGATGTCGGGAGCGTAAAAGTGCCTTACAACCTTGATTTCAACCACTGGATTTCGGGACAAGACTTGATGGGATACAACAAGGTGAAATTGGCCAATGCTTGGCTCGATCCAACGTATTGCAAGGAGTACATCGCAAGTCGGATTTACCGAAAATACTTGCCAACGCCGGAAATCAACTTGATTGAATTGCATACGCAAGGTGATTACACAGGATTGTATGTGAACACCGAATCGATCAATCGTCAGTTTTTGAACAAGCACTTTGATGAAAACGATGGTGTGCTCTTCAAATGCGACGGTGCAGGTGTTTTCTGCGGAGAAGACGGTGAAGGCACAGATGGCGGAGTCCCTTCTTTGGGGTACCTCGGTACAGACACCACGAACTACTATGACAGTTACACAATCAAATCAGATTACGGGTGGGAGGCCTTGCTCGATTTGATCAATACCCTAGAATTCTCCCCAGAAGATCTGGGCGACGTCCTGAACATTGATCGCGTGCTTTGGGCCATGGCAGTGAATACGGTGGTAAGCAACCTCGACACCTACAACGGTTATTACGTTCACAATTACTACCTCTACCAAGATGTAGAAGGACGCTTTCAAATGATTCCATGGGACTTTGATAACTCTTTTGTTGGAGCCATCATGGGATGGAGTTATTGGAGCCCAAATGATGTCTACCATTTTGATCCCTTTTTCACTGGAAATGGTGCTTCTTGGGACAACCGACCGTTGGTTCAGTACCTCTACAGTCAGCCACTGTATCGCCAACTCTACCTTGCACACATTCGCACAATCATGGAAGAATCGATGGAGGTACAGGAAATTGCAGAGGAAATCAGCGCATTCCAGACCCTCGCGAATGATGCAGCACAATCCGATTCCAATGCTCTCTTCCCTTTCACGTATTTCAATACGAACGTCTTCAGCGCCTTTTGGTCTGATTGGGGTTTTGGGGGTATTATAAGTACGATTGAAGAGCGCATGAACTTTTTGAGCAGTCACCCAGAGGTCTCTGATGCTGGACCAGTTATGGGGTCTGTCTCAGTGGAAAATGGAACTGTTCAAGTTCCAACCATTGATGCTACTGGCTTGGAATTGATGTGGACCACCGGAGATATTGCAAGCAACTTCCAATCCATTGCCATGTCCGATGACGGTACCCAAGGAGACGCAGTTGTTGGCGATGGAACATTCACTGCGCTGCTTCCAGACACAGGTGGAGAAAACCTCCTGTTTTACATCCGAGCATCCAACACCGATGCCATATCGTTATCGCCTGCTCGTGCCGAATATGAATACTACATATATGGCAACGTCACCGGCGTAGATGAATTTGAATTGACGACCACAGCAACCGAGCCGCAATGGACCATTGCTCCGAATCCGGCTTCCGAAAGCTTCTCATTGCGCAACTGCCCGGCATTCAGCCCGATCATCATTCTAGATTTCCAAGGCCGCGTGGTCATGGAAAGCACGTGGGACGGCCGTCCCATCGATGTGAGCCAATGGGCTGGTGGTGCTTATCTTATTCAAGTGGGCGAATTTGGGACGTCATCCATGCAGCGCTTGATGGTTCAGTAGCATTCGCTAAAAAAATAAACTTCATGAAAAAGCCCGGTAGACTTCTGTCCACCGGGCTTAGCTTTTCGAGTAAAATAATCTTCAGCCGCTCAACTGAGCTTTGAATTATAGGCTCCTATGGCAGCACCAGCTAACAAGCCGTGCACAATCCCTACGATCCATTCGGTAAGCAATCCTTGCGTATCCCAAATTGTGAACTGTGCGCCCATGAACAGATTGGACATCGCAAAAACAAGTGCCATGATTATGGCACCTTGGTAAGCTCCTGATTTCGCATCATTGATTCCCATTTTATCAAAAGAATATACAAGGAGGAAAGCTCCAAGGATATTTCCCAACACGATGTACAGCATGTTAGGCTCAGCACTCATACAACTGGAAAATTCAGTCGCCATGGCAGCTTGAGCATCCGCCGTTAAAATGCCGTAATAAATTGCGCCAAATCCGAACATGGCCAAGAAACCCAAGAGGGTTCCAATCATTCTCTTTTTCATGTAATGAAAGATTAAAAGTTAGTTTGGCTAACTAAGCAAATGAATCAAAGGACTTCACCATTGAGCCCCGTAAGTTTTGAAACATTGCACGTGGATGACGTGGCACACACCTTCACTCCTGGAAATACGATAGCAAAATATCCATGGTGCCATCGGGCTCCATCCAGTGCTCGGTGTACGGTGGAATGCGGCATGTATCGCCTGCACGGACCACAACAACTTCCTCTCCTACCATGATTTTCCCGCCGCCGGCTGTTACTCTTACCATCTCCCATTCATCATGGGAATGGCTTCTGCCGTTTCGTTCAAAATGCAAAAACTCTACAAGGGGCTTGCCGTCTGCTTCCGCCAGCACCTCCATGAATCCAAATGATGTTTCTCTGTGATTCAATGGATTGCGCTTGATAATCATGAGTCGAAGCTATGTCTTTTTAATGGGCCATCCCTTAACTTTCTGCTGAAACCGTGTCACGTAGAAGATGCAGCGTGGTATTCCCTTATGAACAATACTTTTTGATTGAAATGAAACAAACACTCCTCTCACTCGCCGTAATCTTTTTTGGTCTCGGATCGGCCTTTGGCCAGACCACGCTCGATCTCGAATTGAACGGTACGTCATCTGATTTAGATCCATTTATGTTTGAGGTCCAGCTCGCTTTCGATGTGCTCCCAGATTCAATGGGCACCGGAAACGAAATGGGCTCTGGTTGGCAACAGTATGAGCCGAATTACACCTTTACAATGTTCCCAGTTGGAACGCTTACCACAGAATACTATTGGGAAGAGTCGATTACCAATTTATCGATGTATGTCGCGGTCATTTGCGGCGAAGACACCACGATTTTACCTCCGATTGACTTTATAAGCAACACTCCTACTGACATCGTTTATGCGGTCAGTGTTGATGTGGGTTGTGGCGATGGCGATGTCGAATGGGACTGCCCAAACTTGATGGGCAATGTTGGTTGGGGTTGCCAGGGCGGATGGGGCATCATCGATGAAAACTGCGATTGCGTCGAATACATCGAACCTGAAAATTGCTTGGAGTTTTATCTCCCTGGCACTGATTCCACTTTGTTTGACCCTTCATCTCTTCTGATGTACGCGTTAATGGAATGCGGAAACCAGGACAACCCTGAACCTTGGATTTTCTGCGGACTTGCTGAAAGCATCTCTGAAGCAATGGCTGGCGACGAGGATGCCTGCAATGAAGTTGCGGGTTGGATATTAGCCAACGATTGGGATGGAACATGGGATCCTGGCAATGGAGGCAATGACTTCGATTGCCCAGATTTGATTGGCAACATCGGTGACCCATGTGGCATCGACCAAGGTACATTTGGTGTGATCAATGAAGATTGTGAATGCATCGAAGTCTCTGATTGCGATGTCGTTGTCCAAACCAACTTGTTGTCCATTGATGATGGAACGGGCTCTGGAAGCGTGGAGGCTATCGCATCAGGAGGCACTCCACCCTACGTCTATATATGGACAGACTTTTGGGACGAACAATTTTTGATCGAAGTTGATACGTTGGGCGGAACGGGGACAACGCTTGACAGTGTGCCGGCAGGTACCTATTTCCTGCAGGTGACCGATGCCAACGGCTGCGTTGCATTCGGCTGGGAAGACGTTCCGACAGCTTGGGATTGTCCTGAGCTCGAAGCCAATGTAGGAGACTTCTGTGGCAATGGAGGCATGCTGCAAATCGTTTCAGAAGATTGCGAATGTGTTGACTATGAAGAGCCCAACTCCTGCGTGGCTGACTTCACCGTTGTGCAAGCGTACAATGAAAACGAAGTGATTCCCTTTGAGCTCTTTGTATTTATCTGGGGCTACGATGAGAGCAACAGCTATTCCTGGGACTTTGGAGACGAAGGCACGAGTAGCGATCCCTTCCCTTCGTGGACGTATGGAGGAAGTGGGCCTTACAATTTGTGCCTGACGGTATCCAACGAGGAAGAAGATTGCGTGTCGACTTCATGCCAAATGCTAGAGATTGACTCCTTAGGTTGGATCAACGGATTCATGGACGGATTCAGCATCACCATCATGAATGGTGAAGATGGCGTTGTCAATGGCATTGACGAACAACCGGCAAATGAACTTGGCTTCAACGTCGTGCCAAACCCGGTGGTCAACGGTTCATTCGGACTGAATTGGGAAGCATCTTCTACCGGTCTGGTAGAGATCACCATGCTCTCAATGGATGGATCAGTGGTTGTACAAACAACTCGAAACCGCGGAGAGACCAGCGATGCGCAAAGCATCAATGTTGCTAACCTCGCACCTGGTTTGTACTTCTGCCAGGTTCGACAGAACGGCCTTGTTCGCACAGAGAAAGTCGTGATTCGATAGTGCCTGAAACGGCAGCATTCTAACTCATTTCTGCTTTGAGTTGAAATCCCGCAGGCATTTGGCCTGCGGGATTTCTTCATATTGGCTTCGAACCTTATTTGATTTCTAACCGCATGATAAATAGCAATTCTCGGCACTCATTTCTTGGAACCTTTTGTGGTGTTGTGGCGCTTTCCGCTGCCTTGTTGGCATGTCAAAAGGAAGACATCGATGAGCTCATCATTTTGGAGGAAGGTGCGCACGAAACCATTGTCGTTGTCCCCTCCTACGATTGTGAACTGCTGCAGTTGAATGTGGGTGATTCTTGTCTTCAAGAGCTGGCTGGCGTGTTGGCAACTGGGTTCGTTTCGCAAGACTGTGAATGCGTTGTGAATCAACCCTGCGGAATGAGCGTCGGCATCAACTCCTCGCCGGATGACGGCACGGGCAGTGGCATGCTCGAAAGCACTGTGACAGGAGGAACAGAGCCTTACAGCTATGCATGGTACCGATCTGGAGACTTGGTGGGCTCGAACCCAGCGCTTTCATCGCTCGATTTTGGCATCTACCAACTGATTGTGAATGATTCTGAAGGATGCTCGACATCAGCAATGGCAAACGTCGACCTGAATTTAACGGGTTGGGATTGTCCCGAATTGATGGGGGACGTGGGCGACGCATGCCTTCTCAACGACAGCATTGAAGGATTGGTAACAACGAACTGCGAATGCGTTACCACTGCAGATTGTGCCATTTCGGTGACATTCGTTTCATCTGAGGCGGATGACGGATCTGGAAGCGGATCGGCCTCAATCTACATCGATGGTGGACAAGGACCCTACGCATGGACTTTGTTGTCTCCAGAGTGGACGGCATTGGAAAATGGCATCCTTTCCGAATCAACGGGGTTCATCGAAATCAATGGCTTAAACTCAGGTTTCTTCGGAATTGAATGCACCGATTCTCTGGGCTGTCTGGCTCAGATCCTCATCAACGTTCCCTGACTTTTTAGCGCTCAGAATGACCACCACGGTGCCACATCAGTTAATCCAACGTTGCCTCAAAAGCGAACGGAAAGCACAGAGAGAGCTTTATGACTTGACGTTGCCGTATGTCCGCGCCATCGTTCAACGGCAGGTATACCACAGCCGCGAATGGAACGATGTACTGCAAGAAATTTACCTGCGCATTTTTCGCAGCCTAGCTTCCTTCGATTCCGAGAAAGGCACCTTTTTGAATTGGTCCTCGCGCATCGCTATCAACACAGCGATTACATATGGAGTCAAAGCGGCATCAAACGAAACGAAAGCGCTAGATGTTGAATCGCATGAACTCGCTGCAGAACCTCTTGCAATCAACGACCTCACTGTCCAAGAGCTGCTTAAAGAAATGAGCAAAATGCCAAATGACTTTTACCGTGTTTTCATGTTGGTGGCCATTGAAGGCTATACCCACATAGAAGTAGCTGACCTTTTGGAAATATCAGGAGATCTATCACGGCAAAGGCTTTCACGGGCAAAGTCATGGATTCAAAAACACCTGCTTACCGTGGAATTGGATGAGCAAAACATCCGTCAAAAACTGAACGCATGAACGATTTTGAAAAACAATTTCAGGATAAACTGGGACAGGAACACAACCCGTTGTCTGGTCAAGAACAAGATACTTTGTGGAATTCCATTGCGTCGGAATTGGATGCCGATGATCTCCAAGCCAATCGCATGCGTTCCCGAAGACGCACCGCTGGATATATCGCTGCAGCAGGAATCGTAGCTGCTCTTGGATGGTCCGTGTATCCTGATGCAGAAACGACACTCGTTCCGAACGAAAATCAAAAGCAAATACGGGCCGCTGACGCGCCATCCACCCGGTTTCCCCAAAGTAATGACACTGACGGCGCAACTTCTGTGCTCACTACCGACTCCGACACCAACTCCGATACCGATAACAATTCCATTGGCAATCCTGATGCAGCCGCCAACGACAATCAACAGCCATCAAACGCTAAGTCCACAACCATTGAGGTGAATGATAAACTGACCAGGAGTGTTCCTCTAAATTCTAAATCAGCAGCGATCACCACATCGACCGAAATGAAAATCGAGTCCGAACGTGGGCTAATCGTTATGGATTTATTGCTCTTCATGGATCCCCAAAACCCTCCTGAATCGAGCAAACCGCTTGCCGCTGCGCTCGCACCGATGGCAACTTCAACAGATGGTCAAAGCATGAATGACGAAGGCGCAAGTCGCTCGTTCAATCTTCGCGTATACCAGGGTCCAACCTGGAGTAAGTTCAGCTATTTGGAACAAGACGGTGCAAACCTCCTTGCCCAAAACGACAACATGAAATCGGATGGATCATGGAGCGTGGGTGCAATGATCGAATTCGATGCTCTACGGCAAAAATGGGGTGCGGGAATCGAATGGAACGAATTCGTCCACCAGCTCAATTACAATAGGACATTCGAACAATTCAACACCATTGACGACGCCTTATTGCAAGTTGAAATTGATCCCAATACCGGTGATACGGTCAACTCCGTGTATGGGACTGCTGAAGTGCTAGTTTTGGCACAACGACGTGTCGTCCATCATAATCGGTTGCGTACAATCACCATTCCCTTGGAATGGCAAAACCAATGGTCGTTGACTCCCATTTTACGCGGGGGCTTTGCTCTTGGAGCACTCGTTCATTGGAGAGCCTCGCTGAGTGGGAGAACCTTTACTGAGCAAGAAGGCAACATTGTCGATTACGGCGATGCTGAATTTCCGTCCAACCGAATCACCTTGGCCCCTATGCTTCGAATGCATGCCACCTGCGACATCGCTCCGGATTGGAGCATAGAACTTTCGGCACGGATGGCATCATTGAACCATGCGAGCCGGCCAAGCAGTGAACTTCCTGATCAAAGCGGTCAATTCAAAGGACGTTTACTGACGGGCAACCTGTTCTTTGGTGTGGTCCGTGCCATCCGCTAGCAGGGACAACACATGTTAAAACCATCTGGCAGGTCTCGATTTGATCAATAAATGAATCAAATCGTATCCACTTGGAGTCTTTAGAACGGTTCCTTTACCATCATTACTTTGAGCACTGGAGCGCAATAAGCGAGCCAACGCGTCTGCCGTGCATTCTAAAGTCAAAATCATGGTCCGGAACCGTGGTTTTTTGAAGGCAAAGAGCCGGTATCTTTGCGCCTTTTTTCAGACCTAAAAACAGCCATGAGACTTGCCCTTTTTGACTTTCGACAAACCGTCGACTACCGCCTCGAAGTACTGAGTGGACTTACCGTTGCGATGGCTTTGATTCCAGAAGCGGTAGCCTTTGCGCTCATTGCAGGCCTGAGCCCTTTGACTGGACTCTACGCAGCCTTTATGGTGGGGCTCGTTGCCAGCGTTTTAGGAGGCCGGCCCGGTATGATCAGTGGGGCAACGGGCGCAATAGCGGTGGTGATTGCCTCCCTCGCTTTGCTCGAGGGTCCTGAATACATCTTTGCCACGGTCATTTTAGCTGGAATTATACAACTGGCAGCAGGGTTCCTCAAATTGGGAAAACTGATGCGCCTGGTTCCTCAGCCCGTAATCTTTGGATTCGTAAACGGTCTAGCCATCATCATTGGTGGCAGCCAAATCAGTCAATTCAAGGACGAAAGCGGTGATTGGCTCACGGGAGATTCTTTGGGGATTTTTGTTGGCCTCACACTGATCTCCATGGCCATTATAGCCTTTTTGCCCAAACTCACCAAAAAAGTACCTGGCGGTTTGACCGCTATTGCAGTGGTTTTTGGGTTGGTTACCCTGCTGGGTCTTGACACCAAAACGGTGGGTGACCTGGCATCCATCAAAGGTGGATTTCCGCCATTTCACATTCCGGTAGTGCCATTTACCCTGGAAACACTCACCATCATTTTCCCCTATGCTGCAATTGTCGCCGGCGTTGGATTGATCGAGAGCCTATTGACCCTGAACATTCTAGATGAAATCACTGGCACTCGAGGACATGGCAATCGCGAATGCGTAGCGCAAGGAGCAGCCAATATCATGAGCGGCTTATTCAGTGGAATGGGCGGATGTGCCATGATTGGACAAAGTCTCATCAACGTCAGCTCTGGAGCGAGAGCCCGCCTGAGCGGAATCGTAGCTTCGGTCATGCTGCTCATATTCATCCTATTTGGGGCACCACTCATTGAAAAGCTTCCCATGGCTGCGCTCACGGGCCTAATGATCATGGTCGCCATCGGAACCTTCGAGTGGGCATCCTTACGCACATTCCGTCGCATGCCCACATCCGACGTGTTCATCATGGTATTGGTAACACTTGTCACAGCCTTCATGCATAATCTTGCTTTGGCTGTCTTTATCGGCGTCGTTGTTGCCGCATTGGTCTTTGCCTGGGACAATGCCGTCCGAATTCGTGCACGAAAGCGAGTGGATGAAAAAGGCTGGAAACACTATGAACTTTACGGGCCGCTGTTTTTTGGATCTACGACCGTATTCGCCGACAAATTCGACATCCTGGGAGACCCTGAGCATGTGGTGCTGGATTTCAAAGAGAGCCGCATTGTGGATATGTCTGCCATTGAGGCGTTGAACAAATTAACGGCACGCTACGCAGAGGTAGGAAAGACCGTCCACATCCGATTCTTGAGCGAAGACTGCCGAGCTTTGATTGATAAGGCAGAGTCCATCATCGAAGTGAACCATTTCGATGATCCCACCTACAAGGTGGTGCGCAACCTCGAATGACATCCCTCGTGTTCAAACTCAAAAACACAGGCTGCCAAACCAATTCCTCACAGAGGCCTCAATCAATGTCTCGATCGGAATCATAAACATCTCTTAAGTCTTCTTCTTCAGAAGGCAAATCCAACAACCGATCACTCTCGTCGTGATCAAGGGTCCCCACTTTCCGAAGCTTACTCTCCATGACGTTGGTACGGGTATTGCGTAAGTCTTCGAGTGAGCGCTTGGCAGTAGAAAGCTGCTTGTCGACGAGCTCAAGCTTGCTCGAAAACTTACCGAACTCCGTCTTCACCGCTTCCAAAATCTTCCAAACTTCGCTGCTTCGTTTCGTCACTGCTAGGGTACGGAATCCCATCTGCAAACTATTGAGAAGCGCAGACATCGTGGTCGGCCCCGTAATGGTGATCCGGTGCTTGCGCTGCAATGTTTCAAACAATCCCGGATGACGAAGAACTTCAGCGTACAAGCTCTCAATGGGCAGGAACATGATACCAAAGTCTGTCGTATGCGGCGCCTCGATGTATTTCTCTGAGATATCCTTGGCGAATTTTTCAATCGTAGATGTCAACGCCTTCTCAGCCGACACAATTCCCTCCAAATCTCCAGATTCCCGGGCATTCAACAGGTTTTCATACCCCTGCAACGGAAACTTCGAATCAATGGGTAACCAGACGCTATCGTCATCCGAATTGCCTGGCATGCGAATGGCAAACTCCACCCGTTCACTGCTGCCAGGGCGAGTGGCGATGTTTTCTTCGTATTGCTCCAAAGGAAGGAGCTGTTCGATGATGTTCCCCAATTGGTACTCTCCAAGGATTCCCTTGGTTTTAACATTGCTCAGGACCTTTTTCAAATCGCCCACACCACTTGCCAGCGTTTGCATCTCTCCCAGCCCCTTGTGCACGAGTTCCAAGCGCTCGCTCACAATTTTGAAGCTTTCACCCAATCGCTTTTCTAACGTGTCTTGTAGTTTCTCATCGACCGTCTTTCGCATCTCTTCCAAACGCTTGCCGTTGTCTTCCCGAATGTCGTTCAATTGTTTTTCGACGGCACCGCGCACATCTTTCAGGGCTTCGAGTGACTGTTTATTCTGGGTTTCAAGCTGCTTCAGAAGATCACCAAATTGTTGCCGTAAAACGCCCGACTGATCCTTTGCGTTTTCCTCCATTTTCTTCTCAAAGGCTTCCTGTAATTTTCGTTGCTCCTCTCTTTGAGCTTGACCTTGCTCTGCCGATTCTTTTCGGTTGCGTGCAAACTCATCGCGCATGGATTCCGCCAAATTCGTCAACCTCTCTTCTGAGATGGAATCGCCTCCTCCCATTTTCCCTCGCATAGTCAATAGCAAGAGACAAGAAACAACGGCGCCTAGGGCAGCAACAGCAGCAAAAGCAATGAGCATCAAAAAGGAATTGGATGAAAGGATTCAATCAAAACTACAAATGAAACGGACATCCACTGGCTTTATTCTTTTTTGGTGCGTTCGGTTCTTGGTAGAAGAAATTGGTGTGCCTTACGACTTCATTGTCGTAGGAACGATGAAATTGCGGCGTCAATGATCCTGACATTGGTGGAACAAGCCACGACCAGTCACCCTTTACCTCTCTATTCTTTCTTGATTCTGCCTGGCAAAAAGCTTCAAACTGCTCGCCCAATGTGTGGTGATCACCAATTGTAATGCCCGCTAGGTCAAAACTGTACAAAACGGCCCGATTCAGTTCTACCAGCGCACGATCCAGCCAAAGCGAGCGATTGGATGATGTGTCCATCCCCATGACCTTTGCCACCGCCGGTAATGCATTGTAACGATCTTTATCTGAAAGGTTGCGTGCACCAATTTCCGTTCCCATGTAAAACCCATTGAAAGGAGCGAATGGATAGACAATGCCTCCAATCTTCATGGCCATATCTGACAGCAAAGGCACGGCGTACCACTTCAGATTCAAGGACCGAAATTCAGGAATATCTGGATGGGTCAAATGGACTTCTTGAAACAAATCCGGTTGTTCTTCAAACACATCCATGATCGGAGTTCGCTCGCCTTCGATGATGAACTGCCAAGGCAAAGGGGTAAACTGTGTTCGATGCGCTGGCGACCAGCCGTATTCAATGCATTGATCAGTCAGCTGCACAGAATGCGGATCACCGAGCACCGTGTCATCAGCCATTCGAAATCCAGCGTATCGCGTCAACTGATGATTCGCCATGCGCAGTGCGTCTGAGCCATCCGGTCGTCGGGGCGCAAAAACACTGATAATGCTTTTGATGCGACCGGCATTGAAGGCATCATTCAGGTGACTTTGAAGTGCCCCGTTTACAGCATCCGTTGGGTTGGTTGCGGCATGTGCATCACGAAAATCGCGAACTTCAAGGGAACGCCACAAGTGACGTCCGATGCACCGGTTGCTATTGCGCCATGCCAATCGCGCCCCAAATTGCAATTCCTTTGGTGTGTGCGTGTATGTTCCAGACCTTTCTATTTCTTGGGCAATCGCATTCAACCGCACCTCGCTTCCACCTTCAGCGTCAAGCATGCGGTTTGCAATGGAATCTGCCTCCATGCAAGCAATGAAGGCCTTGGCTTCAGAGAATAAGTTATTTATTGGCGGAGCATCCTGCGAATCGACCATTTCGGTTTTATTCTGCTGCAAAAATAAACGAATGAATTAAATGTTTATCCCAAAAAATGAGAGGCTATGACTCTATTTGGATTAAATCCGCCACCTCTTTGGCCTTGGTTACAAGGTCCTTCACATTGGCGTCCTTTTGACCAAACGAAAACGCCACGGCCATGCGGCGAAATGGACGGACAGACGGTTTTCCAAATATGCGGAAATCGGTATCTGGCAGGAGAGATGCAGCCTCGAGGCCAGAGAAACTCGGTGGCTTTGAAGATGCCGACGAAGTTGATTGGGCATCTGCCGGAGCCAATACAACAGCACTGGCTCCGTTGCGAAGGTGTTCAATGGTATGAACCGGCAAACCCAAAATTGCCCGAGCATGCAATTCAAATTCAGAGAAGTTCTGCGTGTGCCCCAACGTCACCATGCCAGTGTCATGCGGACGAGGAGAAAGTTCCGAGAAATAAACGGTAGCCGGCGCATCTGATGTGGCTCGTTTGATGAAAAATTCAACGCCCCAAATGCCATTTCCACCGAGTGAAGCGGTTACGGCTGACGCCATATCCTGCGCTTCTTTCAATTCCATAGATTCCATAGCTGCCGGTTGCCAGCTTTCTTGATAATCACCTCGTTCTTGCCGATGGCCAATGGGCGGACAAAACAAGGTTTTCCCATTGACCTGGGTCAACGTAAGCAGGGTGATTTCGTAATCGAAGTCAATGAAAGATTCCACGATCACTTCCGCCAAATCACCCCGAGAACCGTCAAGGGCGTATTGCCAAGCTCTTTCGATGTCTGTTTCTGTGCGAATAACGGATTGGCCCTTCCCAGAACTCGACATCAATGGTTTCACAACGCATGGCATGCCCACCGCCTCTACTCCCTCTTTGAGCGATTCAAACGAAGTAGCGTAACGATATGGCGCTGTTTTCAACCCCAATTCTTGCGCTGCCAAATCCCGAATGGCTTGGCGGTTCATCGTAAAGTTCGCGGCACGCGCCGATGGCACAACCTGAATGCCTTTTGCTTCGTAATCGTAAAACCGCTCAGTCCGAATGGATTCCACTTCCGGCACCACCATGTCCGGATGATGCTTGGCTACAATCGCATCCAACGCATCACCGTCTAGCATATTGATCACTTCGAATTCCTGCGCCACTTGCATGGCAGGCGCATCGGCATAAGCATCCACCGCAATGACATACTGACCCAATCGCTGCAACGCGATCACCAACTCCTTGCCCAATTCGCCGGAGCCCAACAATAAAATCTTCTTTCGCATGGACGAAAGTTAGTGCTCAAACGAAGAAATCGTCTGCCCTCATTTCGATCCTTCGCAGGAGCATATTTCGCAAAAACACTCTTGACTGTGAATGAAGATAAGGTGTTTGGAGCTACTTTTAATCATCATCCATTCCACGAGAATCATGAAAAAGAGCAATCTGTTTTTTACGCTTGTATTCGCCGCCATTTTGATTCCATCATTGGGCTTACAGAATTTGTACGCACAAGAGGACTGCATCGACCCAAGTTTGATCGACCCAATGGCGTTTTGTCCATTCATCTATGCTCCGGTGTGTGGTTGCAACAATGTGACCTACGATAATTCGTGCTTCGCAATGGTAACGGATGGCGTGACAACATGGACATCTGGCCCATGCTCAAATGGAGATAACATCCCTCCTTCCCTCAACATCCCGGATGACCTCGTTGTTGAATGTGGCGACGATTTCGAGTTTGAATCTGCGACCGCAAGTGACAACAGCGGATCTGTAGAATTGACCGAAACAACCACATCCATTCCTGGAACATGCTCCGGTACAGTGAGTTACATTCGAAATTTCACAGCGATTGACCCCAGCGGAAACACCACCGAGGGGCAACAACTAATCGAAGTGGTGGACACGACTCCTCCGATCATCACCACTGAGCCCATGGCCATGACCATTGGCTGCAGTGACCCCTTGGAAGCAGAAATGGAGATGTTTGCCTGGGCCAACGACTATGCCGGTGCCGAAGCTCAAGATGCATGCAACACTGTCATGTGGTCCAATGACTTTGATGCCATTCCATGGATCACGTGTGAAGAAACGATTTACGTGACCGTCTCGTTCATGGCCACCGACGAATGCGGAAACACCGCGAGTCAGACCGCGACCTTGACCGTCCAGCCTTCATCGGTTGAAGTCGAGCCGTGCACAGACCTCGCAGGAGTTGATTTCGGCTTTTGCGACATGGTACTTGGAATTGGAATCATGGATGGCGCCTGCACTTACATCAGCGGTTGCGGTTCTTCCGTGGGTGGAGTCAACTATGCAAATGCACTGTTCGAGTCCATGGATGAATGCATGTTCTCCTGCCCTGTCATCGAATACGAAGGGTGCACCTACAGCGCTGCCTGCAATTACGATCCCAATGCCACATTTGAAGATGGGTCTTGTCTTTTTCCGCCCGAGCATTGCCCTCTAGATCCTGAGACGCCAGGTGGTGGATGCATGTACTCAGACGCAACCAATTATGATGAGGATGCACACTGGGACGACGGAACATGTGTGTTCGATGATTGTTCGGATTCTTGCCCAGCAGACATCAATCAAGACGGCATTGTCACCACTGCAGACCTTCTGCAATTCCTCAGTGCATTTGGACAGGAATGTTAATCACGCTGCACAAATATGGCTGAGACTGCATCGCCTCCTCACTCGTACTGCGCTTTTGTGGATGCATTATCTGCAGACAGCGTTCACCGGCATTATCATGACACGCAGTATGGATTTCCCGTTCATTCCGATGATGAACTTTTTGGACGGCTGATCTTAGAAATCAATCAAGCTGGATTGTCATGGACAACGATTCTGAACAAGCAAGACAACTTTAGAAAGGCCTTCGACAACTTCCAAATTGAGCGAATCTCGGTCTACGGACCAAAAGACTTTGAACGATTGATGAGCGACGCCGGAATCATCCGAAATCGGCTCAAGATTGCTGCAGTGATTCATAACGCGAAGCAAATCCGAAATCTTCAATCAAATTTTGGATCGTTCAAATCGTGGCTTGACCTTCAGGGAAAAATGAAATTAGCAGAGTGGGTGCGCCTGTTTAAAAACACCTTTAAATTCACTGGCGGCGAGATCACGCGAGAATTTTTAGTGAGCACCGGCTACCTGAAAGGAGCGCACGTTGCAGAATGCCCCATAGGCCAAGCCATTGCCCACGCTCACCATTCAAATGCCCCTGCAGAACCATGAAACTTTTATCACAAACCATAAAAGACTTGGAAAAACTGAGCGGTCAATTGCCCGAACGCATAGGATCTGATCGGCTTGACACTCTGAATCAATTGGCCCATTGGATTGCTCGTCAACCAACAACACACCCCGCCAACGTCATGATCATTTGTACCCACAACAGCAGGAGAAGTCATCTGGGACAGATTTGGCTTCAAGCTGCTGCGTGGCATTGCAATCTCGCGCATGTTCAGACATGGAGCGGAGGCACCGAAGGCACCGCTTTCTATCCAAGCGCTGTGGATGCATTGCGCAGCCAAGGCGTTGACATCATTGCTTCTGACGATAGCGCGAATCCCATTTATCGCGTCCAACTTCAAACAGCTCATTCTCCCTTTGAAACAATGAGCACGCGCTACTCTCACCCCAAGAATCCTCAGCATGGATTCGCTGCAGTCATGGTGTGCGAAGAGGCCAACGAGGCCTGCCCGGTTGTTGAAGGGGCTGCTGCGCGTTTTGGGTTGCCTTACATCGACCCCAAAGTCAGCGATGGCACACCTGAGGAAAGTCAAATCTATCAGCAGCGGTCCTTGGAGATTGGAGCCGAAATGTTTTATGCAATGATGAAAGCTCGAGAGCTAAGAGCTTCCTTACAAAGCACAGAATGAAAAAAGGGAACCGGTCCATGACCGATTCCCTTCTCCATATCATACAGT
>MDTC01219408.1_pt1 | contig 21594 bp, 16 predicted proteins | sample 811181 | NCBI WGS metagenome assembly MDTC01 (sample SAMN05326644, study PRJNA326480) | marine metagenome | isolation source: seawater | place: Pacific Ocean: North | collected 2011 | reverse complement strand
TTGTCGGACTAGGGCGGGGCGGCGACGCCGAACACACCGACGGGGCCGCCGGCTCTCGCCGAGGACCCCGTCTGAAGTGGCATAGGAGCGGCGGGACTCGAACCCGCAAGACCTCTCGGCCAGTGGATTTTGAATCCACCGCGTCTGCCATTCCGCCACGCTCCCGTGACGAGTGCGGGTAACCAGATCTCGGGCGCTGGCCCGGCGTTGTGCGCGCCTGCGCGGTTCGCTCACTCGAAGACGGGGTCGAACCTGAAGAGTCCGTCCTTGTCGGTGTGGCTCCACAGGGCGTCGGTCTCCACCGAGTAGCGCAGGGGGCCGACGAGGCGGTAGCGGTCGGCGAGGTCGCGCCAGACCGGGACGAAGCGATCGCCCGGGGCGAGGCGCCAGATGCCCGCCCCGGCGCGCGACAGGCTGACGAAGACGGCGCCGTCGGCGATGGCGACGCCCTGGACGTCGACCCCGACCGGCAGGCCCTCGTCGATGATGCTCCAGGAAGCCCCGTCGCTGTCGGACCAGGCGACCGCACCGCGGCCGGTGGAGGTCACGGCGAGTGCGGCCCACAGGCGGCCGGTCGTGGGATCCTGGGAGACGTCGAGCACCCGCGCGTGGGCGCCCCCGCCGGGTCCACCGGGGAGGCCGGCGCCCGCCCAGGTCCAGCGTCCGGAGGGACGATCGAGGCGGTAGAGGCCGTCCCCCTCGAGCTGGGCCAGCCGCACGCTGTCCCACGCGCGCAGCAGGGTGACGGGCTTCCAGGTGAAGTCGCCGTACAGGTCGAGTCCGGCGTGGGGCAGGCCGTCGACCTGACGCCGCCAGGTGACCCCGCCATCGGAGCTGTAGGCGACGCCGCCGGCGACGATCATGTCGTCGTCCTCGTCCACCTGGGTGGAGCCGCCGAAGCCGACCCACAGCTCCCCGCTCTGGGTCGCGTCGAGCCGCGCGCAGGCGTACTCCTGGGCGCCGGGCACCCCCTGGGGCTGGGGCAGGCCGTCGCTGGCGGGACTCCACGACGAGCCGTTGTCCGTCGAGCGCCAGATGCCGTCCTGGACGGTGCCGGCGACGATGGCGCGGGCGGTCGAGCCGACCGTGTTCACCCGCAGCTTGCTCTCGAGCCCGCCCTCGAGCCCGGTCCAGGCTGCACCCCGGTAGCGCCACACCCGGGCCTGGGAGGTGGCCGAGTAGACCTGCTCGCGGTGGACGTGCAGGTCCGTAGCGGCGAGGCCGGTGAGTCCGTCGCTGGCCAGCGACCAGCTGTCTCCGTCGTCGACGCTGCGGTAGGCGCCGTCGCCGAGGCTTCCGTAGAGGACCTCGTCGTCGCCGATCGCCAGGCCGTAGGCGCGCAGGGCGGGCCCGGGGGGCATGCCGGTGGAGGCGGGCAGGAAGGTGAGCCCGTCGTCGACGCTGCGGTACACGCCACCCGACGCGGTGCTGATGTACCAGACGATCCCGTCGTGGTCGATGTCGGTGACCTGCTGTCCGGCCAGGGCGCTGATGGCGCGCCAGCCCCCGCCCGCGCTGCGGGCCGCACCCAGGCGTCCGACGATCACGGTGCCATTGGAGCTGGCGTCGATCTCCGTGGGCTGCTCCGGAGGCATGGCCATGGTCGTCCAGCTGTCGCCGCCGTCGTTGGAGACGCGGACCGAGCCGGTCGTGCGGTCGAGCACCCAGATCTTGCGGGTGGTGAGGTCCACCCGGGTCGCCTGTCCCGCGCCGTCGAGCTCGTCCCAGGTGCCGCTGCCGTTCCAGCTGTAGACGTTGTCACCGGACGAGCTGCTGTCGACCGCGTACACGTCGCTGCCATCCGTCGTGACGTGCAGGATCCGCCGCTCGGCGAGGCCGCTCGAGCTGTCGGCGAAGGTCTTGCCCGCGTCGGTGGTGTGCAGCACGCCATCATTGGTGGCGAAGAAGGCCTCGAAGTCGTCGACCAGCGCCACCGCGTGGACCTCCCGCCCGTCGAGCAGGGGGTCGGTGACCCGGGTCCAGCGCAGGCCGCCGTCGACGCTCCACCACACGCTCCCCTGGGCTGCGAGCACGACGGTGTTGTTGTACGCCTCCACCGTGCGGGTCAGCGCGCCCGGCGCGCCGTCCGTGGGCACCGGCAGCAGGTCGATCGCCTCGTCCCAGCCGTCCAGCGGCGGGACCGTGTCGCTGTCGGTGTCGCTGTCGGTGTCGCTGTCCGAGTCGCTGTCGCTGTCCGAGTCGCTGTCGCTGTCCGAGTCGCTGTCGCTGTCGATGTCCGTGTCGAAGCCGGTGTCATCGAGGCCGCCCACGCCGAAGTCGACGTGCTGCAGGCAGCCCCCCATCATGGGGACCGCCACCAGGCACAGCGCGGGCAGCCAGAGCCTCAACGAAGGGCCTCCACCGCGGCGCGCTCGGCGTCGGTGCTGGCCAGGCGCTCGGCGTGGTCGAGGGCGTCGGTGCGGTGCGCTTCCGAGCAGCTGGCGAGGGCCAGGGCGGCGTCGAAGGCATCCGGTGCGAGGGTGACCAGGAAGGGCACCGCCGTCGGGCAGTCCTCGCGCGTCAGGGCGATGGCCGCGCCCACCCGGGCGACTTCGTCCGCACGCTCGGTCCAGCCGCTGGCCTGGAACTGCTGGGCGAGGGTGAGCGCCGCGTCGGTCTGCCCCGCCTCGTGCAGGGTGACGACCCGGGCCGCCTGGACCTCGGCGACGACCGCGGCGTCCTCCCCGCTGGCTCCGTCGCCGACCAGGAGCGAGGCGCGCTGGAGCCAGCCGAGCACGTCCTCGGCAGCAGCACCTTCCTCCCGGCGTGCCTCGGCCAGCGCGAGCAGGCCTGCGCCGGAGACCGGGCTGCAGACGGTGCGATCGGCCTCGTGCACGGAGAACGGGCCCAGACAGGTGGTCCGGGATGCGGCCGCGCCGGTGACGATCGTGCCCTCGACCCCGCGGACCACGTGATCATCCTCGGTCACGCCGTGCACGATCGCCTCGCGGGTCCGGACCACGTCCGCCGCACCCACGAGCGCGCCCCCACCGTGCTCGACGATGGTCGGCGCGGCCTCGGGCGCGGGGGCCAGGGCTCCGGACGCGGTGGCCCACCAGGCCGCGCCGCCGCCACCCGCGACGAGCAGCAGGGCGAGAGCCGCGCCCAGCATGGGGCCCCAGGCGGGGCCGGACACCGGACGTGGATTCTTGGCGATCACCGCAGCCTTCACGCGAGCGACGGCATCTTCCCCGGGCGTGGGGATGCGCACCAGCGCACCGGCCACGGCGCTCCCGGTGGGAACGGCCTGGTCGATACGCCGCCTGACCGCGTCCACCCGAGAGCGGCGGGCGCGGGTCAGATCTCCGAACTGGTCGAGCTCACGGCTCATGGCAGGCTCCAAGCGAGGTGGAGACCCTGACGGGCCGCCTCCTTGCGAAAGCGAGCACGCCCCAGGCGCAGGCGGCTCTTCACGGTACCACTGGGAACGCCGAGAAGCTCGGCCGCTTCCGTGGCGCTGTGTCCCTCGAGGTCACACAGGACGAGTGCTTCCCGCTGGATGCGGGGCAAGGCGTCGAGCGCCTCGTGCACCTGACGGCCCTCCTCGATGGAGGCCGCCATGTCGTCCGGTGAGCGACCGGGGTGCAACGCGCCTTCCGGCACGTCCCCCACCCAGCGCTTGAGCCACACACGGCGTCGGTGCTTGGCGAGCACCCGACGCACCACACCAAACAGCCACGGCCGGAACAACTCCGGATCCCTCAGCTGGCCGATGCGGGTCAACACAACGATAAACACGTCCTGTGCGGCATCCTCGGGGTCGACGAGCGGTCCTCCGAGCCGAGCGCACCACTGCAGCACCTGGGGCAGGTGGCGGTCCATGAGCTGGTTGCGGGCCCGGTCGTCATCCGCCAGGACTCCCCGCACCAGCTCGGCATCTGTCGGCTCTGAGCTGCTCATCGATCCCAACTGTGCGGCCAGGGGTCGAATCGGATCAGTCGATCGTGAAGTCGGATCATCGCCGGACCTCCCGCGCGCGGCCGAACGTGGCCACGAGTCCGAGGTCCAGCGTGAGGCGAGTCCGCTGCAGCACGCCCACGGACGGCCCCTCCTGCAGGGTGGTCCAGGCGAGGTCCTGCAGGATCATGCCGGTGCCGCGGGCCTCGAGCCGCTCGCCGAGGGGGACGGCGAGACCCAGGAGCGCGCCCCCACTGCCCTGACCGTGCACGGCGACCGAGGCCCCGTCGCGATCGAAGGCGCGACGCGCTCCCGCGACGACCGCTCCGATCCGCGGGCCGATGGCCCAGGGGTGCAGGGCCAGCTCGAGGTCGCCCTCGGTGCTGCGCAGGTGGTGCTTGTCGCCCTGCTGGAGCGTGCCCGGCGTGGTCGTGACTACCCGCCCGCCGACCTCGACGCGACCGACGCCCACGCCGAACTGGAGGCCACCGCGAAAGGCCGGGCCGACACCGATCGCGACCGGGTTGGAGGGTCGGCCCTGGACACCCGCGAGCACGCCGACGTAGCCGCGGACGGTGCGGGGAGAGGGCTCCGGGGTGGGATCGGGATTGGGGTCGACGGGGAGGAAGGTGAGGTCGAGCTCGGGGTCGGGGGGCGGGTCGACGGCGGCGACAGCGTCGGTGGCGTCGGTGGCGTCGGTGGCGTCGGTGGCGTCGGTCTCGATCTCGGGGTCGGTCTCCGGCTCGATCTCGGTCTCCGGCTCCGGCTCCGGCTCGATCCCGGTCTCCGGCTCCGGCTCGATCCCGGTCTCCGGCTCCGGCTCGACCTCGCGCTCGGGCTCGGGCTCGGGTGATGTGACAGGATCGGGGCGGCTCCTGACGGGCTCGGTCCTGGTCGGGACGCGGGACGGGACCGGCAAGGAGACCGGCAGCGCGAGGGTGGGGCCCTTGGCGGTGAGCCCGGGATCGCGGCCCTCGCGAAGGAGGCTACGGGCCAGCGCCATCACGTCCTCACGCTGGGCCGGGGTCGTGGGCCAGGGCACCGTGCGAACGCGGATCACGCCGTCGTCACCACGGACCTCGAGGCGCAGGAGTCCGCCTTGCTGGCGGATCTTGACGTAGGCCCCCTGCCCCGCCGGCCCGACCGTCCAGCCATGCAGCGCGGCCGGCGCAGACCACACCGCATCCTGGGCGTCCGGCACGTCGACCGGCACCGCCCAGGCCACGAGGCCCACGAGCAGCAGGAACAGCGAGAACACGACACAGCGTACCGCGCGAGGTCGCCGGCCGCAGGGTCGACGTCCGCGCCGGTCAGGACGGACCCGATCTCGCGATCAGCCCCAGCGACCCTTGATCAACCAGCGACCCGCGGAGCGCTTCGCCCGCCCGATGTCCTCGAGGTGCTTCAGCGCCGCCTGCACATCCTGCCCGGACGTCCCCGGGAACTGCTCTTCGGCCTTCTTGCGCACGCCGACGATCAGGATGTTCTCGGCGAGGCCGGCCTCCTTGTAGCGGTTGAGCCGCTCGAGGCAGGTCTGCACGAGGAAGTCGAGCTTCTCCTTGTCGACCGGGTTCGCCCGCGGCGCCGCCCGCCGGTTCGGGGCACCGCCGCTGCCGCTGCGGACCGCGCCACCGGAGCGGCGTGCCTTCTTCGGCTTCTCGCGCGCGATGCCGATGCCCTTGCGGTTCGTGATCGACTCGCTGGTGTTCATGACCTCGTGCTTCTCGACCCGGCGCTTCTGACCGCTCATCTCGAAGGGTTCGGCCGGGATCTCCTCCCAGACCTCCTCGAGTGGCGCGAGCGCCTCGGCGGTGGCGGCAGCGCGGCCCTCCGCGCGGGCCACGGTCGACAGCAGCTCCCGGGTGCCCTCGGCGATCCGTTCGGCGTCCAGGCGGGCGAGCTCATCCAGGAACTCCTGCCACACATGGCCGTCGGGCAGATCGGAGATCTCCCGCTCGATCCTCTCCTTGAACAGAGCGAGGTCCCGGCGTAGACGCGCCGGAGGCTCCTCATGCTCGGCCAAGGCCAGCAGATCGACGAGCGAAGCGGCGTCCAGCTGCCCCATGGGGCGCCGGAGCGCTTCGGTAATCGTGACTTCCAGCGTCACCGGATCCAGGCCCCTGAGCTTGCCCAGACTCACCTGACGTTGCACGTGCCCTCCCTCGGCGTCGCCGACCCGTAATCAACGCCCCCCACTCACACCACCGCTCCAGGAGCGCCCGTCATGCGCATCACGAAGGTCTACACCCGCACCGGTGATCGCGGGAAGACCCGCCTCGTAGGCGGAACCCAGGTGGACAAGGACCACGTCCGCATCGAGGCCTACGGCACCGTGGACGAGCTCAACACCATCTTGGGTCTTGCCCGTACCTTCAACCGCCGCTCGGGCGCGGAAGCCGACGTCATCGGGCGGATCGACCGCATTCTCAAGCGCATCCAGAACGACCTGTTCAACGTCGGTAGCGACCTCGCAACCCCGGCGGCGGGTCGCTGGGAGGGCATGTATCGAGTGGGTGACGATGACGTGGCGCAGCTCGAAGCATGGATCGACAGCCTGAACGAGGACCTCGGACCGCTGCAGGAGTTCATCCTCCCCGGCGGGGGGCCCGTGGGCGCATTCCTCCACCAGGCGCGCACCGTCTGCCGGCGGGCCGAGCGGCGGGTCTACACCCTGATGGGCGCAGAGGAGGACATCGGCGAGGGCTGCCTGCGCTACCTCAACCGCCTGTCGGACCTGCTCTTCGTGCTGGGTCGCTGGGCGGCGAAGCACCTGGGCGAGCCCGAGTATCAGTGGGAGAAGCCCGCCCGGGGCTGACCTCTCTACAAACTCTGCACGAAGGCGACGATCAGGTCCAGCTGGGCGTCGTCGAGCCCGTCGGTCCCCTGGTGGGCCTGGATGGCCTCCCGCAGCGTGCCCGCTGAGCCATCGTGCAGGTACGGCGGCGTCGACCACGCGCCCAGCAGGGTCGGCGTGTCGAGGCCGGTGAGCGGTCCTCCCAGGCGCGAGCCGCTGGCCGCAGTGAGGGTGCCGATGTCGTGCAGGGCGGCGCCCGAGTCGGTGTAGGTCGGCGCGGGGTGGCACTCGGGACAGCCCGCCGCGGCGAACGCCTCCTCCCCACCCTCGGGCGCGTCGAGCGGTGACCGCGGGGTCGTCTTCAGGCTCGACACGTACGCCGCCAGCGCATCCAGCTCGTCGGACAGCCCGGCCTTGGGCGCGCCGAGCGGATCGGCCGTGGCCTCGAAGTCGGCGTCCGACAGCAGGCCGGCGCCCGCGTTCGGACCGCGCAGGTCGTGCTCGAAGTCCTGCACCTCGTCGAAGTTGGCGCTCCAGTGCAGGGGCCCATGTCCCGTGCCGGCACGACCGCGCAGGGACAGGGTGTTGCGCACGCCCTCGCCGCGCCCACCGAAGTCCCACACCAGCCCGTCCTGGTCGCCGTCGGGGTGGCAGTGTGCGCAGGCCATGTAGCCCGACCTGCCCATCCGCGGATCGCCCGCCTCCCAGAAGAGCTGCTTCCCCCGGAGGATCTGCGCGTCCACCGGCTCGCGGTCGAGGAGGTCGACGGACCAGATCCGGGCCGGTGGATCGACGGTCAGGTCGTACGCGTGCACCTGGCGATCGAGCCACGCGAACACGAAGAGCGCGTCGCCGTCTGCACTGTGGCGCAGCCCGACGATCCCCCTCCCCGCTCCGAGGATGCTCCCGCGGACCGCGCCGGTGAAGGCGTCCACGGCGTGCACGACGCCGGTGCCGGGGTGGGCGGTCCACACGACGTCGCCTCGGGGGCTGACGTCCACGGCCAGCGCCCGGCCCTGGTCGTCGAACACCTTGCGCCGGCCTTCGAGCTCGCTGTCCACGGTCAGATCGACGACGGAGAGGTGGGCGCGCAGGGTCGTCTCGAAGGTGAGCGACAGGCCGTCGCGGGACGGACCGCGCGCGGTGTTGGCCTGCACGCCCGGCGCGTACAGGGTGCGACCGTCGGGACTCACCGCCAGCCGCTCGACCAGGTGGGGCACGCCGCGCGCGTTGGTGTCGGTGTCGGGGCCAGGATCGTAGGCGAGGTCGATGTCGGTCGTGGCGCCGTCTTCGCTCACCCGCACCAGGCGGCTGTGATCGCCGACGGCGCGGAACAGGCTGGTGACGGCATCCCCGCCCGGCAGGACCGCGAGCCCGCGCGGATCACCACCCACGGCCACGGTGCGGGTGATGCGCCCGTCGACGTCGAGCCAGGCGAGCTCGCCGGTACCCTCCAGCGCCACCACCCACGGGCCTCCCGCAGCCTGCTCGGACGGCGCGGACGCGATCGCGATGGGCCTGGATCCACGCGGAAAGTCCGTGACCGAGGACCAGGTCCAGGAGTTGGCCGTCAGGTCCATCACGAAGACCCGGTCGTGCTCGGGGCAGGTGATCGCCAGGCGGTCTGTGCCCACGTCGACCGAAGACGCGCCGGTGCACACGGGGAAGCGCCGCTCGACGACGCCCGCGGGCAGCACGCGCACGAGGGTGTCGGCGTCGGGGAGCAAGGCCCACAGGGCGTTGCCGCCCAGGGCGAGCACGCTGCTGCGGGTGGGGGGGGCGGCCGCCGGCGGGTGGGTGATCAGCACGCTGGCGCTGTCGGTGCGCCTCGTGCCGTCCTCTCCGGTGACCTCGAGCACGGCGGCATAGCGCCCGGGGGCGGCGTAGGTGTGCTCGACGAGGACGCCATCGACGATCTCTCCGTCGCCGGTGTCCCAGCGGAAGGACGCGCCGGTCGACTGCGAGCCGTCGAGGGGGATCGGCTGGCCGACGAAGCCGTACAGGTCCGCGCCGGCCTCGGCCACCGGGGGCGCGAGCTCGGCCGGGGAGCAGGCGCCGGCGAGTGCGGTGAGGAGGAGGATCGTTCGCATGCCGCGGCAGTCTAGCCGCCCTGGCGACGGACCGACCTACCAGCTGCCGGAGATCGCGACGCCCAGCACGTCCAGGTCGCGCCCGTTGGTGCTTGCGGTGAAGGGTCCAACCCCGTCGATCCGCACCCTGCGGTTGGGGTCGCGCACGCGCAGCCGGTTGCGGAGGCCCGCGTTCTGGTCCGCCTGGAGGATGGCGAAGGCGTAGCTGCTGGCGAGCGCGCCCAGCGCCACCACGAGCGGGATCGACGCGTCCTGGCCCGTCTCGAGGGTGTAGACGGAGACGCCCATCGACAACCAGTAGCCCCCCCACATGGCCCAGGACGCGATGCCCAGCAGCCGATCGCGCGGCTGCCCGGCGACCCCCGCGAGCGCGGTCTGGGACTGGTTCGCGCCGCTCGCCATGACGGGGGCACCGGACCACAGCAGCAGGGCGCCCACGACGGCGAAGGGCTCTCCCCCGCGCCCCGCGCCGATCGCCAGGCTGGTCACCATGGAGGCACACCCGGTCGCCCCCATCGCGGCGCCCCAGCGGTAGGTGTGGCGTCCTCGGCGGTCTTTGTCCTGCCAGTGGCGATCGAAGGTCGGCACGGCGTCGGGCAGCTGATCGGGGACCTCGTCGTCGTCGGGCTGCACCACCCGGGCCAGGGACCGATCGGGGACCTCGGCCGCCAGCGAGGGAGCACCGAGCAGCGCGAGCCAGAGGATCACCCTACTCTCCGACCGTCGAGAACCGGCTTGAAAAGTTCGCTTCGAGCGCGTTGCCGTTCACGTCGCTCACGCCGCCCGCCAGGACCTCCAGCACGTAGGTGGTGCCCGGATCGAGGGGTTCGTGGGGCACGTAGGTGACGATGCCCTCCTGGGCGCTGACGAAGCCCGGCACCGCGCGCCCCCGCTCGGTCGACAGGCGCACCGAGCCCATGAAGACCGTGCCCGGCTCGACGATCTCGTTGAAGCCGACGCCGACTCGGGCGGTCAGGGCCACGTCCTCGGCGCCGTCGAGCGGGTCCACCGCGAGGACCAGCGGGGCCGCGGTGTCGGGGTCGGTCCGCCAGGGCACGACCGCGGTCGACTGCTCGTGGTTCGCCTCGCCATCTACGGCCAGCAACGCGATGTTTCCGTAGGGTGTGAGCGTGTCGTTGTCACCCTCGATCGCCATCCGCCCGACCTCGACCGGATCCGTCGGGTCGCGGGCGTCGAAGATGACGCCGAAGTCGGAGTTGCCGAGAAAGAGGAAGCCCTCGTCGCCGAAGACGTAGCCACCGCCACCCTCGCCGGTCCAGGCCTCGCCGATGCGGGTGGGCTTGGACGGGTCGGTCAGGTCCATCATGAGCACGCCGCCGCCGCGCTCCTTGCGGGCGAACAGCGCCGTGTGGCCGTACAGGTTGGCGTGGTAGTGCTCGCGGGGCTCGCCGTCGGCGTCGGTCGTCGTGAAGCGGCCGCCCAGGACCGGCTGGGGGTCGTGGGGGTCGGAGATGTCGAACACCACGGCCTCCTCCTGCTCGGCCGAGGTCAGGAGCAGGCGGTTGCCCAGGGTGAACACCCCGCCCGCGCGGATGGGCGGGTCGAGCTGGACCTGCTCGACCACCACCATGTTGGCCGGATCGGTGGTGTCGACGACGTACAGGCCGTTGTCAGCGGCGGCGATGTACAGGGTGGGGTGCTGCCAGGCCAGCGAGAGCGCGACCCGGGCGTAGGCGTCGAACAGGTAGAAGATCTCGTCCACCTCCAGCTCACCCACCACGTGGGGATCCGCCGGGTCGGACACGTCCCAGGTCACGACGCCCTTGAGCCCGTTGGTCACGGCATACTCGCCGGCAAACTCCGCGTCCTCGGGCAGGTGCAGGAAGGCCATGGCGTGGGTCTCCCGGGTGGTCTCCCAGGTCCCCTCGCCGTCCTTCTGCGGGTTGCACGGGTCGGACACGTCGAAGAAGGTCAGCCCGCCGCTGCCCCACTCGGGCATCCAGGGCATGACCAGGTGACCCCGGTACGGCATGACCAGGTTGTGGTGGTCGTAGTCGTCCTCGCCGCCGGTCAGCCAGGCGCAGCCCTCGAAGAGCTGATCCTCGGCGAAGCTCACTTCCGGGCCACCCGGGCCGCGCAGTCCGGGGCCCTCGTCCACCTCGAGCCAGCCGGGTCCACAGCCCGTCGCCAGCACCAGCGCGACGAGCCCCGCCCGCGGGGTCACGTTCCCGCGCACGGGCCTACCAGCGCCCGCGGACGGCCCCGCCGAACCGCCGGCCTTCCTGGCCTATGGCGATGCCGTAGGTCAGCGAGCCCGCGCCGAGCGCCGCCGTGGCCATCGCGCCCAGCGCCAGCCGATTCGTGGTCTGCTGGGCCCGGGCGAGGTCCTCCTCGCTGTCCTCGATGGTCGTGAAGTGGCGCTTGCTGAAGTAGCTGCCCGCGGTCAGGCCGACGCTGGCGGCGATGAGCGTGCTGCCGGCGACGATGAGCGGGATCTGCTCCGGCGGCTGGCTGCGCTGCACGATGACCGCGCCCTGGCCCATGTGCTGCACGTCCACGTCGTACTTGGAGCGGTCCCGGTTGCGCCGACGCCGGCCGTCCTCGGCCAGGTTCTTGCCGTCCTGGAGCGCCTGGGAGGGGAAGCCGTTCCCCTCCATGAGCCAGGTCTGCACGGTGCCTTCGTAGTCGCGCTGCAGCACGTGCGGGCGACCGGGGCGCGCGGTCGGCGCCTCGACCCGGCGGCCGTCCAGGAACCACTCGCCGCCGTCCTGGAACGCCTTGCCGGTGACCGGGATGGCGTCCTCCTCCTCCGCCTGGAGCATGGACGCGTAGACCATGCGCAGGGGATGGTCACCGGGCAGGTCCTCGACGCCGTAGCGGAAGGTGCGGTCGATCTCGAGGGCGGTGCGGTACCACGTCTCGGCGGTCTTGCGGTCACCACCGACGTAGTAGGCGCCGGCGAGGCCGCGGTAGACCCGCCCGAGGAAGCCGAGCGGCAGGCGCTGCTCCACGCAGGCCAGGTTGTTGCGGACCTTCACCGCGGTGGCGATCGCCGCCTTGTCGTCCTGGTCGATGACCGAGCGCTCGAGCTCCTGCACGTCCAGCACGAGCTGATCGGAGGCATAGGTGCCAGAGCAGCCCTCCTGGGCGTGGGCCAGCTCCGGCAGGGCCAGCGCCCCCAGACCGAGCGCTGCACCGAGCAGCACCGCAGGGGGGGACAGGCGGGCGAGATGCCAGGTCCACGAGCGCACGATTCCTCCGTGAAGACGGCGCATGCTACCACGTCGGCGGCAGCAATCCACGGTGCGCGGGACAGATGACCTACCCCTCCCGGATCCAGAACAGCGCGTCGCCGGCCGCGACGCTGGCTCCGTCCTCGACACACACGCGCACGACGGTGCCGCCGGCCTCGGCGCGGACCGGGGTGAAGGTCTTCATGACCTCGACCAGCGCGACCGTGTCCAGCGGGCTGACCGTGGCGCCAGCCTCGGTGAACGCGGGCGAGCCGGGCTCGGGGCGCAGGTAGATGGTGCCGTCGGTGTCCGCGGCCAGCACGCTGACGTCGTCGGGCACGTCCGCTGGCCGGGCCTTCGGTGGCGCGTGGGTCCCCAGCGCGCCGGTCCCCTCGCCCATCGTGGCGATCTCCTCGCCGTAGCCGACCCAGGTGCCCGCCGCGGCCACCGACGTCGCCACGCCGCCAGCTCCCCGCGGCGCCGCCACCTCCAGCACACTCCCCGCCCGGTGGAGCACGCCGATCACGTCACCCGGGTGCAGGGGCGCTCCCAGGCCGATCCGCGGGTACCAGGTCCCCACCGAGGGCGCGCCGAGCACGCCGTCTTCGTTCACCGCCGCGCGCACAGGACCTCCAGGTCGTGGATGCTCCAGATCCGGGGATTCTTGGTCCGCCGGTAGCCGGCCGACTGCCATGCAGACTCAACGAGACAGCACAGCCAACGCCGCAGATCTCCCAGGGGCACGATCTCGTCCGTGTCCATGCGGGCGGCCGAGGCGACCGGGTCCATGTCCGCCTCGATGCGGGCCGCGGTCTTCTTCATGCCCTCCTCGATGGCGGCGCGCTCTTCGGGATCGTCGGTGGCGATCTGGAAGTCGTCGTCGAGCTTGCTGTTGTAGGTCGCGATGGCGAGGGTGCGCCCCTCCATGACCGCGAGCCGGGTGATGGGCGTCGAGAGCTGCACCACCGGATCGTAGGGCATGCCGGCCATGGCGTAGAAGCCGGCCCCGCTGGCCTTGCGCAGGAGCACCGTGAACATGGGTGCCGTCTGGGTGGCGTTCGCGTAGATGAGGCTGCTGCCGTAGCCGAGGAGACCGAGCCGCTCGGCCTCGACGCCGATGTCGAAGCCCGAGATGTCCTGCAGCCACACGATGGGGATGCCGTCCTCGCCGCACGCCCGGGCAAACTGGGCGATCTTGGCGATGCCCTCGCGGTAGAGCGCCCCACCAGGACGCCGGCCGACCCCGGGCTCGTCGACGATGCCCTGGCGGTTGCCGATGAAGCCGGCCCACAGGCCGTTCACCCGGGCCACGCCGGTGATCATCTCCCGGCCGGTGTCCGCCATGACCTCGTGGAACAGCGAGTCGTCGACCAGGCGGGCGATGACCTCCTCGATGTCGACGTACTGGCGGTGATCCTTGGGGAAGAGCGCCGGCACGTCCGCCGGGTCGAAGCGGGGCTCGGCCGCGGAGACGCCGTGGCGATAGAAGTCGGCGGCGGAGCTCGGGAGTCGGGCGATCTCCTCGCGGATCATCGCCAGCGCCGTGGGGTCGTCGGGCACGCGGACGTCGGCACAGCGGGACTGGTGCACGTGCACCTCGGGCCCACCGATGTCGAGGCTGGTCAGCTGCAGCGACTTGGCGCCCTTGATGAGGGCGGCACCGGCGATGACCATGTAGGCGTTCTCGGTCATGTAGACGCGATCGCTGATGATCGGCATGTAGCCGCCGCCCGCGATGCAGTCGCCGAAGACGCCCGCCACCTGGGGCACGCCGTGGTCGGCCAGGCGGGCGTTCTGCTTGAAGATGTGGCCCGCACCCTTGGGCCCGGCAAACGTCAGGCTCTGCTCGGGCAGGAAGAGACCGCTGCAGTCGACCAGGTAGACCACCGGCAGCCGCAGCCGCAGGGCCATCTCCTGGGCGCGCTCGATCTTCTCCGGGGTCCTGGGCCACCACGCGCCGCTGGCGACGGTGTTGTCGTTGGCGATGACGATGCACCAGCGCTGCTCGATGCGGGCGAAGCAGGTGACGACGCCGGCGCCGGGGGCCTCGCGCTTGCTGCCCTTGAACGCGCGACCCCAGTTCACCAGGGTGCCGACCTCGAACACCTCGCTGTCCTCGTCGATGAGGGCCTCGATGCGCTCCCAGGTGGTCAGCTTGCCCTTCTCGTGGACCCGGTTGGCGGCGCGCTCGCCCCAGCCAGCGTGGACCTGGTCGAGCTTCTCCTGGAGATCGGCCTCGAGGCCCTGGTGGTGCAAGCGGTTGCGCGCGGCGTCCTCGGGCCCGACCACGCCGTCCAGCTCGGAGCCGATGGGGTGCAGGTGGATGCGAGCCATCAGGCGCCTCCCACGAGCAGGTGCAGGTCCTGCTCCAGCGACTTGGTGTGGTAGTTGCCGGACACGAAGGGCTGCCAGCGCAGGATGGCGCCGTGCAGGTCGAGGTTGGTCGGCACGCCCTCGATGACGGTCGCAGCGACCGCCTGCCGGGCCCGCTCGAGCACGGTGGCGCGGTCGGGTCCGGAGAGGATGAGCTTGGCGATCATCGAGTCGTAGTCGGGGGGGATGCGGTCTCCCTGGGCCAGGTGGGTGTCGACCCGCACGCCCTCTCCCTGGGGGAAGTGGAGCTTGTCCACCGTGCCCGGTCCGGGACGGAAGCCCTGCGCCGGATCCTCGGCGTTGATCCGAAGTTCCAGCGCATGTCCGCTCACGCCGATGTCCGCCTGGGAGAGGGGCAGGCGCTGGTTGGCCGCGACCCGGAGCTGCAGCTCGACGAGGTCGAGGCCGGTGACCTGCTCGGTGACGGGGTGCTCGACCTGCAGGCGGGTGTTCATCTCCATGAAGTAGAGGCTGCCGTCGGCGTCGAGGAGCATCTCGACCGTGCCGGCGTTGCGGTAGCCGCTGCGGCGCACCACGTCGGCGACCAGCGGCAGGACCCGGGCGCGCTCCTCGGGCGACAGGCCGGGGCTCGGCGCTTCCTCCACCACCTTCTGGTGGCGGCGCTGCACGCTGCACTCGCGCTCGCCGAGGTGCAGGCAGGTGCCGAAGCCATCGGCGAGGATCTGCACCTCGACGTGCCGGCCGTCGACGATGCGCTTCTCGAGGTAGAGCCGGCCGTCGCCGAAGCTGGCCAGGGCCTCGGCGGTCGCGTCCCGGTAGGCATCGGCGAGCTGATCGGCGCTGTCGACCCCGCGCATGCCGCGCCCCCCACCCCCGGCGACCGCCTTGAGCAGCACCGGGTAGCCGATGCGATCGGCGAGCTCGCGGGCCTCCTCCAGGCTGTCGACCTCGCCGTCACTGCCGGGGATGACCGGCATGCCCAGGGCAGCCATGGTGTCGCGGGCGACGGCCTTGTCGCCCATGAGACCCATGTGGTGGGGATCGGGGCCGACGAAGGTCAGTCCGGCGGCCTCGCACCGACGCGCAAAGACGGCGTTCTCCGAGAGGAATCCCCACCCAGGATGCACGGCGGCGCACCGGTGGCGCAGGCCCACCTCGATGAGCGCGTCGGCGTCCAGGTAGGACTCGGCGGCGCGGGCCGGCCCGAGCGGGACGACGATGTCCACGCCCTCCAGCCAGCTGGCCTCCCGGTCGGCGCGCGAGGCGACGGCGACGGTCTCGATGCCCAGGCGCTTGCACGTGCGCAGCACCCGGGCGGCGACCTCACCGCGGTTCGCGATCAGCAGTCGTCGGAACATCCGGCTCCTCGGGTCGAAGGGCGCCGTGTATCCGCTGGGAGCCACCCCGCGACCCGTGTCTCCCAAAGCACACGGACGCCTCACAGCGCCAGGATCACCAGGTGAGCACGGGCTTGCCCTTCCAGGCGACGAAGCGCCGCCACTCCCGCCAGCCCAGGGTGCCGATGACCGCGGGATCTGCGCCGTCCACGGGCCTGGGGTCGACGAAGGAGAGGAAGCCCGCGGCGGTGCCGATGACGACGTCGGTCCCCGCGGCGGAGACCGCCAGGGAGGTGACCGTGCTGCCGACGAAGTGCCGGCCCTTGTCCGTGCCGTCGAGACCCCGGGCGTGCACGTAGCCGTGGGCATCTCCGAGGAGCACCGTGCTGCGGTCCAGCCAGGCGCTGCAGTACACTCGCGCGCCCTCGTCCAGGGTCCGCAGCCGCGGGTCCTCCTCGTCGTCGGGGATGTGGGCGCCCCGGAGGCCGGCGACGTCCGCGATGACGGTGACGCCGTTGTAGAAGTGGCAGCTGTTCGCGATGGTGAGCGCGCCGTCTGGCGAGAAGCCCGCGTGGTGGGCGTAGGACGAGTGCACGGGCCCGAAGCGGGCGACGACCTCACCGTCGAGGTCGACGAGCAGGTGCTGGCTGTCCTGGCTGCCGCAGGCGACGAGGCTTCCGTCCGGGCTCACCGCTGCGTGCACCATGTCGAATCGCAGGTCGAACGCCTCGCCAAACTCAGTGTTCCACCGATCGATCTCCTCGGCGAGCTCCGCCGTTGGCGGGTAGAGGCGGGTGACGCCGCCGGGTCGGGACAGGAACACCCCGCAGGAGGTGGTGACGACGACGCCAGAGCCGTCGGGCAGCGGCGCGAGGGCTTCGGGGTGCTGGCGGCTGGCGTCGACCGGGCCGGTGGAGCCCTCGGAGCCCGTGGGGAGGGGCAGGGTCGTGCCCTCCCCCAGAAGCTCCTGGCGCAGCTGGATGCCGTCTGCGGTCCACAGGGCGAACCAGGCCCCGGTTCTGCCGACCAGGGAGACGCCGGGCAGCTCCCGGTGGGCGCCGCGGGCATCGAAGACGCGGACCTCGGGGTCCGACCAGAGCTCACCGAGGGTGGCGACGCAGCGGCCATCGTCGAGGAGCACCAGGTTGCTGACGGCTCGGGTTCCAGCCTCGAGCCAGGGCATCAGGGGCGCGTGGGCGGTGGCGATCTTCTTGCGCACGGTGAGCCCGTCGCCGTGGTGGTTCGCGCGCTCGACCAGGGCGACGATCGCCTGGGTGAGATCGGCGGTGCGGGGATCCTCGGGTTGGGGGCCGGCCGCGTCCCAGCCGTGCTCGGCCCCGGTCGCGATCCAGGCGTTCATCGCGGCGACCCAGGCGTGGGTCTGGTTGGTCCAGGTCGTGCAGATCTCCCGCTCGGCGCTCCAGTCCACCGGGGAGAGCAAGGGCGAGGGTCGGGCCCCACCGGGGCGGCTGGGCTCGGGCTCGGGGGGAGGCTGGTCGACGTCCTCGTCGTCACCGCGATCGTAGCCGACGGGATCGGGATCGGGCAGGTTCCGGCTCCAGGCGTCCGCAGCCACGGTGTCTGCGTCGGCGAGCGCCCCGTAGCGCCGCATCGACGAGCGATCCGAGGCGGTCCCCAGACCCCACGCGGCGAGCCGCCACACGATCACGCCGGCCGCGGTGACGAAGACCAGGACGAAGGCGATCAGGAACGAGATGATCGCCGAGGAGAGGAGCAGGCTCGGCGCGAGGATGACGCTCCACAGGTCCAGCTGCTCGTTCGCCGCCAGCGTGGGCGTCACCGTGCGCACGATGTCCTGCACGGTCACGCCGTGCACGACGCAGAACACGAGCACGAAGAGCGGGGCCGCCGCCACCAGCAGGGCCTCTCCGCCCGCCAGCAGCTCGCCGACGACGATGGGCTCCGTGATGGGGGTCTGCTCACGATCGGCCAAGGCACCTCCCGTCTGGAGACGCTAACCACGGACAACGGGCACGTCGGCAGGTTGCACACGACGGAGGAGATGGCATGTACACGAGCCTGGACCGGATCGACATCGTGACCGAGCGTGATGACGGGCGTCCGCTCTACGTCCTGACCGATCACCGGACCACGGCCGAGATGGAGGAGGAGCTCGATCTGTCCATCGTGCTGGCCCTCTCCCGGGTACTGACGGTCCGCCGCCACGCCGAGTCGGCAGACAAGGCCGGCGACATCCGCACCGCATGCATGGAGCGGCCGCCCGACGCCCTCGGACACGCGATCGCGTCGGCGGGCAGCGAGGTGGAGGTCGGCGACGAGCTCGTGCAGTACGACGACAGCGGCGATCCGTACGCCCTGCTGGACCAGGCCATGGCGCGGCTGGCCGCCCGCACCGCCGCCGAGGAGGGGATCGCCCTGGACCCCGACGGCCTGCGCGCCTACGAGCGCCACGCCCACGCCTTCGCCTACGATCGCGACGAGGACGAGATCGGCTGGTTCACCACCCTGGTCCGGGTCGCCGCCGTCGCCGGAGAGGTCCTCCGCGACGTGCTCCACGGCCACTGGGGACCGGACACCCAGGACTTCTCCTTCCTCGCCTACACCTTCGTCGACGGAGAGGGTCGCCTCACCAACGTGCTCGGACGCTGCGAGCGCCTCCTGCTGCACGGCCCCGAACAGGGCCCGTCGGTGCTGCTGCACGTGGTCGCGGATCAGGAGGTCGAGGCCGGCCCGCTGCTACCCAACCTCAAGCGCCACGACTACGGCGGGCTCGACCGCATCGTGCACGAGCCGCTCATCCGCGGGGAGGGCGCGCTCGCCGTGCCGCTCGTCGCCTACGGCCACGACCGGCCGCACACCTTCCAGTACCTGCCTCCTCCAGAAGACGGCTCGAAGACAGACTTCGACGCACTGCGCGCCGAGGTGCGCCAGAACCTCGCGAGCGTGGACGTGACGCTGGAGGAGGTCGACCTCGACGGGCGCACCGTGCTCGCGACCACCGGCAGCTTCTACGCCGCCGAGAAGATCCTCGACGACGCCTGGATGCGGGAGCTGCAGGAGCGCCTCGACGCCGACATCCTCTACGCCAGCGTGCCCGCGAAGGGCATGCTGCTGGTCATGGAGGCCGATGCTGCAAACACGGCGGTCTTCCTCGCGATCACCCAAGGCCGCTTCGACGACGCCAGCGAGGAGGGCACCGAGCTGTCTCCTCTGCCCTTCCTGGTCCAGGACGGCGAGGTGGTGGGGTTCGCGCGGGTCACACCCCCAACACCCACCGAGGAGAAGCCGAAGCGCAAGGGGATCTTCTCCTGGCTCTTCGGCGGCGACGCCTGAGCTCGCCGGAGCGGGGGTCTCAAGTAAGCCGGCCGCGAACCGACATCCGGACCGTGGAGGACCCTTGGGCATCATCCGTTGGGTGGCCGCCGGGGGACTGGGGCCCGACGCCGACCCCTTCGAGCGACGAGACCGTGCCTTCGTAGTCGGGGCGACCCTGCTGCTGACCCCGGTGTCCATCGGCGTGATGGTCCTCAACGCCACGACCGGTCAGCACCTGGACAACGTGTTCGTCGGGGCGGCCCTGGCGGTGGCGCTGATCCTGCCGGTCCTGCAGGCCTGGCTGGGATGGCACAGGATCGCGGCCCACGGCCTCACCGCACTCATCTTCTTCGCAGTCAACGCGACGCTCATCGACGACGCCGACGTCGAGTCGGCCGGCTCCTGGTTCGCGGCCGTGCCCCTGGTTGCAGCCATGTTGACCGGGTCGCGCGGGGGGGCCCTGTGGACCGTGGCGTCCGTCCTCGGGATGATCGGTCAGTGGGGCATCGCCTCCCTGTCGGACTCCCCCATCGACTCCTTCGCCCTCGCCGATCGCATGCTGCTCATGCTCTTCATGGCGGCCTGCGCCCTCGCCGTCCGGGTCGTCATCGAGCAGAGCGATCGGCGCTTCCGTGCGATCAACCAGGATCTTCGAGCGGCGGAGGAGGTCGCACGGTGCGAGGCGGAGCGGGCTCGAGAGGCCGAGCGCGCCAAGTCGGTCTTCCTCGCGACCATGAGCCATGAGCTGCGCACCCCCATGAACGGCGTGCTGGGCGCAGCGCAGCTCCTCTCCACGACCGAGCTGGACGGGGAGCAGCGCGATCTCATCCAGACCGTCGAGTCCAGCGGTGACCTCCTGCTCGCCGTCATCAACGACGTCCTGGACGTGTCCCGCATCGAGGCGGGGGGCGTCGAGCTGGAGGACGTGCCGTGCAGCCTGCCGGCAGTCGTCGCCCCCGTCATGCGTACCCTCGCTCCCCGCGCCGAGCGGGCGGGACTGACGCTCTCCGCCAACATCGACGAGAGCGTTCCCGACTGGATTGTTGGAGATCCCACCCGCCTGCGGCAGATCCTGCTGAACCTGATGGGCAACGCGGTGAAGTTCACCCGGGAGGGCGAGGTCCGGCTGGACGTGCGCACCGAGGCCGGCGAGCTCGTCCTCGAGGTGAGCGACACCGGCATCGGCATCGACGCCGCGGCCGTCGAGCGGCTGTTCACGCCGTTCGCCCAGGCGGAGTCGTCGACCAGCCGGCGCTTCGGTGGCAGCGGCCTCGGCCTGTCCATCGTGTCGGGACTGGTCGTCCTGATGCAGGGCAGCGTCTCCGTGCAGTCGGAGCCTGGCGTCGGCAGCTGCTTCGCCGTGCGCCTGCCCCTGCGCACGACCGAGGCCCCGGCCGAGCCGACCGCGGACCTGCGGCCCCTCGCTGCGGTCCCCCTGCGGGTGCTGGTCGCCGACGACAACGAGGTGAACCGCATGGTCGCGCGGAGCCTGCTCCAGCGGGACGGTCACCAGGTCGAGGTCGCAGTGGATGGGCGGGACGCCGCCGACAAGGTCCGTGACCACGCCTTCGATGTGGTGCTCATGGACATGCAGATGCCCGAGCTGGACGGGCTCGCTGCCACCCGGGCCATCCGGAAGCTCGCGGGCGATCGGGGCCGGGTCCCGATCATCGCCCTGTCGGCAAACGCCCTGCCCCAGCACCGGCTGGACGCGCTCGCGGCCGGCATGGACGATCACGTCAGCAAGCCGATCCGCATGGAGGAGCTGCGCGCCGCCCTGCTGCGAGCGACCGCCGATCCCCTCGACGGCGACCCGGGCGCGCTGCGCACGACCGCGTAGGTCGCGACCGGCACCTCAGGAGGTGGCGGGCTCGTCGTCGGGTGCGTCCTCGGAGGGCTCGGTCGAATCACCGGTGTCCCCGTCCGAGCCGTCCTCGTCGGCAGCAGGGTCGGAGCCCCCGTCCCGGGAGACGTCGTCGTCCTCGCCGGGGCCGGCGTCGACGGACTGACCTCCCGGGAGCGCGAGGCCGAGGGCGCGCTCGCGCTGGTGGGGCTGCCCATCGAGCGCCCAGGGCTTGAACGACTTGTAGGGGAGCCACGCCAGGATCACGACACACGCGACGAAGATCACCGCCAGGCCGTACTGGGCGGGGGTGAGGCCGAAGTAGGTCGCGTCCTGGACCCGCAGGAAGTCGAGACCGAAGCGGATCGGGGCGTACAAGGCGAAGAACAGCAGGGTGAAGAACCCGGGCACCCGGTCCTTGCGGCCGAGCCACAGGAACAGGACCATGATCGGGATCATCAGGAAGGCCTCGGTCAGGCCCAGCTCCCAGCGGACCCCCTCCGAGAAGGCCGCGTAGGCCGGGTCGCGGAGCACGAAGGGGTCGCCCTGCACCCAGGTGAAGTTGCGGATGCCGTGGTCGAAGTCCATGCCCCATGGCAGGGTGGTCTCGACGCCGATGTGGTCGTGCACGACGCCGCAGCCGACCCGCCCGAGGAACCAGCCGAAGGGGAAGCCATAGCTGATGATGTCGGCGTAGCGGAAGTAGTTGCGCCGGCGGATGACCAGGTAGAACACGACCGAGCCGATCACCGCCCCGAAGAAGCCACCGACCGACGAAAAACCCGTCCAGACCTTGAGGATCGCCCAG
>MDTC01189364.1_pt1 | contig 21597 bp, 19 predicted proteins | sample 811181 | NCBI WGS metagenome assembly MDTC01 (sample SAMN05326644, study PRJNA326480) | marine metagenome | isolation source: seawater | place: Pacific Ocean: North | collected 2011 | reverse complement strand
ACATGGTTAAAAAAATCGATAGTGGGGAAGTTCGTTTAGACTCAGGAAGATGGAAACTGCTGAAACGAGAGTACCGATAAAACAATTCTGCTTTGTATGTACAGGAAATTTGTACAGAAGCAAGTACGCTGAGGCTTGCTTTAATTACCTCTGCATCCAAAATAATATTACGAATATTCGTGCATTTAGTCGTGGATTGCGAGTACAACCAACTGAAAAGTACGAACACGGAGAATCCTTTACATTTCCAATTCGTTTAGCAATTCCTTCTTATGAACGAATTAAGAATCGTAACATTCCGTTTTGCTTAGTCGGTGCAACAAATCAAATGCTTGATAACTATGATTGTGCAAGTAGTGAGAAAATTATTTTAATGAATAAAGACGAGCATATGCCTTGGATGAAAAAGAAACATTCAGAGTATCTTGATAAAGTTGAATGCTTGGGTATTGGTGACAAAAATTATTTGCCTGAAAATGGATACGATGGTCCTGCGTGGGAAATTGATGATGCACTAGATGCTATTGAGTTGTTTGTTAACGACTTTTTTAAAAAACAGATATAAATTTTTGTGATTTCTGTCAACCTTGCATATTTATCTATGAAAGGACGAGACTAGATGGATTACAAAAAAATACCAATAGGAAAAGACGCACCAGAAATAGTAAATAGTGTAATAGAAATACCAAGAGACACTAACCAAAAATACGAATATGACTTAGAAATTCAAGCATTTCGCTTGGACAGAATATTAAAGTCAGCAATGCGATATCCTGCAAATTATGGTTTTATTCCATCAACTCTCGGAGAAGATGGTGATCCACTTGACATTATGACATATAATTGGACTCCAATTCAAACTGCCACGGTTGTACGATGTCACATAATTGGTGTATTAGAAATGGAGGATGATGGAGATATGGATTGGAAGATTATGGGAAGACCAACATTTTCATACAAAAAAAGTGTAGTGGATATTCACAATATCAACGAATCGTTTCTTGATATGACAAAAAACTTCTTTCAGCATTATAAGGATTTAGAGGGTAAGTCTGTAAAAATTGGTGAATGGTTACCAAGAGATAAAGCAATAGATATTGTAAAAGAATCAGTTGAAAGATATAATGACAATAAAAATATTTAATATATATTTATTGTTATGAATGTATCTCCAGCTACAGGTAAACGCCGAGGCAGTAGTGGTTTTATTAAACCGGAATTTTATGCTAAAGATAAAGCATATAAAGGAGATGTATGTGAAAAAACAACAGGATATACTCTCGCAGAATATGCGGATAATATTGAGAAACTCGTAACGCAAGGTGATTATCGTTTGTTTTATAAGCATTTTTATTATGCCGACTCAAACAAAGAACTTCAATTTAAAACTGAGGGTGCTGACGATGAGTATATAATAGATAAGCAAGAGTTTTTAGAAGAGGAGTAATATTATGCAAGATGCAGATGACGGAAGAAATCAAAATAAAAATCCTGCTTTTAGTGGAGTTCTAATCAAATGTAAAGATAAAGTATTGTTGTGCAAACGGCGTGAAGATATTCCAGATACGGCACTTCCTGATTACTGGAGTGTTCCGGCTGGATATGTAGAACCACACGAAGAAATAAAAGAAGCAGCTATTCGTGAAACTTTAGAAGAAACTAAAATTGAATTGGATGTAGCATCTGTTAGATTTTTGTCTGCATGGCCTGCCGTTGGGGGAGGAATATTTTATGATTATCTAGCAGAAATAGAAGAGGAAATAGAACCCGTGATTGACGAAGAACATTCAGATTGGGGATATTTTTCAATTAAAGATTTACCTTCTCCTATTACCAAAGAATTGCAAAATGATGTATTAAGTGTTTTGGGTGATGATAAAACTTAGTAATATCGTTGAAAAAATCTCAAAAGATTATGCAGGTGAATTGCTTTACAGAACATTTCACAATATGCCGGAATATGTGTTTAAAGATTTTGTAATGTCTGATAATGGTTTTTTTCAAAAAGAACTTGAAAGAATATTAAGAGATGATCCCGATGTAGATGAAGAAGAACTTGAATATGAATTTGAAGATTGGGTGGAAATCAAATGGAAGTTAAAGGTTCTTGAATTAAATGCTTCTGATTTTACTAAGGGTAATCAAAAAACAATGATTAAACGAAAATTCGGAAACGCGAATCCTAATAATGTTCCTGATGACGAAAAACGAATAGAGTTTCAGAGAAAACTTGCTAAGAAATTAAAACCTGGTACAAACGAACCAGTAATTATGCTTAATAAAGGAAATGAATATCGTTTATTGGAAGGTTGGCATCGCACTATGGCAATTTTAAGTTTAGGTGATAATGGTAATTCAGATCCAACACAGTGGGATAAAATTAAAATAAAAGCATATGTTGGAGTTGGACCTACTGTCAAAAATGTTTGGTGAATATGAAACTCAACGGAAAAATTTATATTACAAAAAAACAAGTGATTACGGAACTTGAAGAAGTAATTTTAGATGTTGAACTTAGAAACTTTGAAAGGATTTCAACCGACTTAGATGATTTAGATTCAAATGAGTTAGATTCTGTTTTACAACTTTTAGAAGCGGCAAAATACGATATAGGATTATTATTTAAAGTCACGAAATATTATTCTGTGTATGATATGAGTATCAAAATAGATGAAATGAAATATGATCCTAAAAAAGAAGCAGTCGCACTACATAAATTTGGAGCATACGGAATAAAATCAAAAGCAGGTGCTGAAGAAATAAAAAAATATGGATTTAATATATCATTATCTACCTTAAATAAGAGAATTCAAAAATATAATAATTCTTAATATTCATTTTATTTTGCGATAAAATTATATTTATTAGGGTATGAGATATGTTGCAGAAACTATGTTTAAAGCAGATTTAATTGATTTGCAAAGAATTTTTCATTTAAATCAAATTGAAGTAATTGATGACGATGTGTTTTCATTTGATTGTGATGATAATAATACTCATATAATAAGTGATTTAATTGATAATCCTGCAATTCTTCGTGTATATACTGAATCAAGTTACTTAAAGTTAAATAAAAATGCTTCTTTAAGTCAGTCTTCTTCTGCATTTAAATTGCTTTGGTATGGTCGTTGTAATAACTTTGAATTAGAACATGGAGATACTCTTGATCTGACACAACACAAAGACACACTTCAAGAAGTTTGGAAACGAAACGATCATTTAGATAATTTTGTATCATGGAATTCAAAAATACATCCATCAATCGTTCAACCATTTTCGTCTATTAAAGAAGGAAATTTGTTTTTTGTAAAACTTGATAAAAACACTACATTACAAATTAAAGGACTTGAAGATGAAGAATCTGGTCTTGGATTGAGTTCGTGTGATTACCCTTCTATTTCAAGTTCAAACGAACTAAAAAATGAATATAATTTAATTTGGTACGGAAAATGTGGAAACGATGCAAATGAAATAGTAAATTTATCGTTGATTCCAAATATTTTAGAGGTATATCAATTCTCAGAAAAGGGAAATTATATAAATGGAGTGTACTACGCAAATGATAGTAGTAAGTCTACGATCTCTAAATTAAAATACGGTAATGGATATTTTGTAAAACTTAGAAAAAATACAACGCAAAAAATAGAGGGAATCGTTGTAAGTGACCACGCAACACTAAGTACATTTGCACCGAGCCATCCACTAAGACTCCAAGATTGTACATCAGTAGGAGAAACACCCACTCCAATGGAAACTCCAACACCCTTTAATTATGTATGTTGTGCAGATGATGATGTTAAGATGGAAATAAGTTCTCATGTAAATGAAACTAAAAATTATATAACTGCAACTGGACAAAATGGTACACTTTGTTGGGAAAGAATAGAAGAAGCAGGAAAACCATCATTTCATATTTGTTGGTTGGAAACAATCGGTGATTTAAGCAAATCAATATTAATCACATCAAGTGGAGATATTTCTAATTTGGTAGTTAGATTTATATCGGATTCAAACATTTGCTATGAAACAAAGTTAACATCCGAGAAAGAAAATATATTTAGAAGACTCGGTAGCGTTGATGAAACCACCCCAACACCTGTACCACAACCAACACCGGACTCAATGGAAATAACTCCAACACCAAAACCATTTGTGCCTTGTTGTGAAAATGATTCTGGAATTATCATTACTAAGGGTATGGAGGATGCTACGAATCCAACAGGACCAAACGGAATTACAATTTCAGGATTTGAAGAAGGTGGAATTTTATGTGTTGGTGTATCAACAAACGAAACTGAAACTATAAGTTGTGTATTTGAGACTGAGGATAAATCTATTGGTGGAATTATTACATTATCATTTAAACTTGTAGATTCAAATATAAAATACAAAGCAACTAATGGAAAATGTTACATAGGATCAATACAAAGCTCAACAACTGAACCACAAATTTTAATGGAAGTATAAAAATGGCAAGATTAAATCAAAATTTAGATAATTTAACATTCCACCAAGGTTGGTATGGAATATGTGCTGAAACAGAAGTAGAATGTGCAGAATTTAATTTAATAAGTGGAACTGGAGATATGGCATACAAATTGAACACACAGATTCATGCCATATACGAAGTAAGACCAGATTCATTTGGTCAACTTTCATATAATGGTAATGTATCAGACGGAAGTATGCTGGATAATCAACAAATTAAATCATTAGAGTGTGGTCATTCATATTTAATTGTTTTGAAAAAAGGTGATGGGTTTGTTGATATTGAAAATTTTGTTCCTGCAAACTCGGAGAGTGATACATATCGTGTTGTTAGTTCGTGTGAAGTTGAAGATGCAACAACACCAAAATCAGTTGAAGCAACACCAACACCAAAATCTCAAGAAGTTACCCCAACACCTATTTTGGAAAAAAGATATTTGCAACTTGGTGCTGACATTGTAAGTGATCAACTAAATGACTATTCTGGTTATTCAATGTCAATGAGTGAACTCGGAAATGCAATAGCAATAAGTGCTATTTTTAACAATGAAAATGGAACAAAAAGTGGCAAAACAACAATTTACGAATGGGATGGAAGCAGTTGGAATCAAAAAGGTTCATCAATACTAGGTGAAGCTTCATTTGATCATAGTGGTATGAGTGTAGCACTATGTCGTTCAGGAAATAATGTAGTAATAGGAGCTCCTTACAATGATGGAGGTGGAAATAATTCTGGTCACGCAAGAGTCTATAATTTTGTAAATGGTGATTGGCAACAAAAAGGACTAGATATTGACGGAACACGTGATTATGAACTAAGTGGTATTTCAGTTGCAATGTCAAGTGCAGGAAATTGTATTGCTGTTGCTTCGGTTGAGGATTATCGCAATGAGGCAAAAGGAACTGGATTTGTTCATGTTTATGAATGGGTAGATTCAGAATGGAAGTTCCGTGGTTCTCCGATTCTAGGTGAGCAAAATGGAGAGTTTTTCGGATATTCTATTGCAATGGATAGTTTTGCAAACGTAATTGCAATAAGTGCTCCAAAGAACAATGATAAAAGTGGTCGTGTAGCAATTTACAACTACGATGGTAATGTATGGAAAGAAACGGGAGAATTATATGCCGATGATGCAAAAGACTTTGGATATATTATTTCATTTAATTATTCAGGATCAGTTGTTGCGGTAGGTTCACCTACATATGGTTCACGTCAAGGACTTGTCAGAGTATATGAACACAAAGACGGAAACTGGATACAACTTGGTAACGATGTAGTTGGGACAACGGGTGATGTCTATGGTTTATCTGTTGCATTAAGTGGTAATGCAAATACACTTGTAATTGGTTCAGCATATTCACGCAATGAAGGAGAAAACTTACCTGCCGGAGAAACCAATGTATTTCAATTGAAAAACAACAAATGGTCTAAGGTTGGAATTACCTTAGAAGGAGACGATGAGGGAGAATTTAGTGGGTCAACTGTAGCAACCAACTTAAATGGTAACATGATTGCAGTAAGTAACAATCCTGGTGTAAAATTTTCAAGAAGTATGGCACCTGATTATAGTTATGTTCGTGTTTACAAACTTAATTACGATATAGAGTTTACACCTGTGTCAGACTACGAAGAAACACCAACACCAACACCGATACCACAAGTGGAGGAAACTCCAACTCCAACTCCAATTCCACCTGTAGAAGAAACACCAACACCCGAACCTAATATATTTAGACCAGAAAATTCTGATGCACTGAAAATTGCGGTAGAAACAACTAAATCAAATCCAGGTATATATGGTGATATTGGAAGTTGGGATGTAAGTCAAGTTGAAGATATGAGTAATCTTTTCAGAGATTTTTCATTTTTTAACGAAGATATAAGTGGTTGGGATGTAAGCAATGTTACCAATATGGACTCAATGTTTAGAAATGCAACTGAATTCAATCAAAATTTGAATAACTGGGACGTAGCAAGTGTCAAAAGTATGAATTCAATGTTTCGTGGTGCAACTAATTTCAACAGTGATTTAAATAATTGGGATACATTAAATGTAGAGAGCATGGATTATATGTTCTACGGAGCAAAAAACTTTACAGGTGATATTAGTCTTTGGCATACAGAAAATGTAACAGAAATGGGTGCAATGTTTACAAATGCAGAAAATTTCAATAGTAACATAAGTGACTGGGATGTTGGGAGTGTAACAAGAATGGTATATATGTTTGAAAATGCTATTTCTTTTTCACAAGACCTTTCAAAGTGGTGTGTATCGCATATATCAGAAGAACCACAAAATTTTAAGGTAAATGCTAACTTTATAAGTCCTAATTGGGGAGCATCGTGTGAACCAACTCCAACTCCACAAGAGGTAAATTGTCCAGATGATGTTATGATGTGCTGGGACGGAAGTTATGTTTCACGTAATCCAGATAACAATTGTGAATTTTTTGATTGTCCAGAACAACCTACACCAACTCCAAAAAATCCAACACCAACACCTAAAGAAGATGATGTAGTAGAGTCTCCTTGTATTGAAGACGGAGATGATGTAAATGTAATTGATGGAAAGTATGTGTTTGGATCGAACGAATACAAAACACCTTATACAATAGGAACTGGTACATTCGTGTTAAAAAATGTACCAATGGAGCACCCAATATTTTTAGTAAATGCAGATGAAACAAAAATCAAAATGGAAGGTACTATCACAACAATGGGACCATACGGTACTGGATATACAGGTGAAGTAAAAATAATCGTTTTAGAAGATTTTGGAACTGCAAGTTATATGTGTGCAAATCATGGTTATATGGGTGGTCAAGATAATTTAGTTTTTGATTCAACTTGCCCAAGTGGTACAACATCCGAAGAAACACCAAAATCTGTTTTAGATGTATGTCAGCAAATAGGAAGTACACAATCAATTAATACAATCGCAGGAACATCAGTAGATGGTGTGGGATTAAATGCGACAGGAACAAATGGAACACTTTGTTATCACGATGTGACATCGGGAGAGCAAATGATGACTTACACAATTTCACTTGGAGGTAATGACTATGAAGAGGGTGGCATTGTGGTTAATGTCTTAGGAGAACTCACGAATATTAATTTTGGATTTATACGAGAATCTGATGGAAAGCAATTTAAAGGTGAATTGCAATATGACGAAAATTCAGGTGAAAATGTTAAAAATATATTTTATGAAATTTAAAGGAGAATGAAATGGCACAATTAAAACAAAAAAAGAATGAATTTGCTACCTATCTAGGGTGGTATGGAAAATGTGACGAAACAGATTGCACACAACCATTTGATTTAAAATCAAATACTGAAATTGTAAGAGTATATAAATTCGTAAAAGGAACTTTTGAATCTTACATAGTTGGTAAACCTGATTTTGCAATTGCATTTTCGGATTTAGAATGTGGAAATCCTTATTGGATTGTATTAAAACCAAATGAATCAGAGGGTACGGTAGACATTCCAGATTTTGTGGTCTCAAATGAAGTTTCATCAAATGAAGAGCAGTTTAATCCTTTGATAAAGTATTGTGGTGATGATACAGGTGGAACAATCGATCCAACTCCAACCCCAAAAGATGTTGAACCACCTCAACCAGTCAAAAAATTAAAACTTCCAATTATTTTATTAGGATGGGATACTGGTGATACAAATACATCCTTGCATTTTACTTCAAATCCTCTTTTGATGGGTGGGTCAACCAAACGATATGCTACAAAGCAGGATGTTGAAGAAATGTTTAATGGTGACGAATACACATGGCCGTACGCACCAAAAAATGCAAGACCAACTGGTTCTGCAAAAGAATACTATAAGGCAATATCTTTTAATCAACTAGATTTAGATTTTGAAGTATTACCTGCGGGTACTGATCCAAAACCATCATCAAACAATCTTAATGATTATGCTTATTTAATTCCAGAGGATTATCGTAGAAGTGGTCATGGTGCGGGTAGATCATACAATCGTTTACGTGACTGGTTAAGTCAAAAAGTTTTTCCAAAGGTATTGCAAAATTTGAAAGCAGATGGTCGTGATTTTTACAAAGAATTTTGGTCAGGTGTTCCTTTAACTATTATCCAAGCAGGATTCAGTGCTTCGTCAATTTCTAATAATAGAAACGATTTTATATGGGCGCACAAATTTCAATTTACATTTAATGGTCGTAAGCAATTGTATAATATTAATCCATTTTTAGGAAAAATGACTGGTCGTGGAGATTTGGATCGTGCGACTATAAGTCCAGTTGGAGTAATTGTACATGAAACATTACACGCATTTGGATTACCGGATTTATATGACACATCATACGCAGGTGCCGGATTGAACAAAATTTCAGTAATGTCATCTGGATCATATGGAAACGCATTATCAAGTACACCTTATTTACCTGGATATGCAATTTCTTGGTCACGTGCATTTTTGTCCAATGAAAAGAAATTGTTTGATACTGAGATTATAGATGTTCGTGAAAACACAAGTGATATTGAGATATTTCCATCAAATGATATTAATCGTTTGTATAAAATACACCATCCAACAGAATCTGATGTTTGGTGGGTGGAATTTAGGACACAAAATTCAACAGGAAAAGCAATTAATTTTGATAAGTTGATAAGTGAAAACGGATTAGCAATCATACATGAATCATCAAGTGGAGGTCAGCGATCAAACAAGCACAAACAACCAATTCATAGACGTGGTGAATCTGGATACTTTGTGTCTATCGAGCAACGAGATGGAAAGTATGATACTCAACATGGAAATAGAAATATTTCAAATGATTTATATCGTCCTGGTGATGAGTTCTCTCCATACACAGTACCAAGTAGTGTGTCCCGTTCTGGTGTTCCGTCTGGTGTTAAAATCTTTAATATACGTGAAACAGATAATGGAAGTATGATGTTTGATGTAGAATTTATTCAAGAATCATCTTCTAAAATAGTAGAAGTTGATTATAGTTGGGGAAATACAAGTAAGGATATAACAAGTTCCCAAAGAGCAGAATGGACAGAAAGTCAAGCATACGGAAATTTATCAGCAACTCTTAAAACTGAGAATATAAGTGATGGTACTGTGATTAATATGCAGATAAATCCTGGTGCAAATGCTTCAGTAAGATTTACAGGTACCGTGAGTAATAACGAGTGTGTAATTAGTTTTACAGGATCAGAGTTAGATAGATTCACAAAAGAATTAAGTAAAGGAGTTACAAATCATTTTCGTTATTCGGTTGATAGCAACGGTAATCATGCAGAAACTTTTCCTTGGATTGATTTCGTTGTTGTTAGACCGTAATCCTACAAAGGATATATGATGTGAGTGATTTATTTCAAAAGGAAGATCAATACGCATCGTACTCGGGATGGTATGGGGTTTACGGAGATTCAACTGAGACTGAGGAAATTGAAAATTATCCTGAGATATATTTTGTTTTTACCACAAACAAAAATGGAATAAAAACATATAAGAAAGGGCAAGCAGACTTTCTACAAGGTTTCACTAAGTTTGAATCAGGAACACCGTATATTATATTCCTCGAAAAAGGAAGCAGTAAGGTAATTGTTCCAAACTTCACTCAAAGTGGAGAAGATTCTATGAAATTGGTTATGGAAAACCAAAATGGGCATATAGAAGATGAATTAAATGAGACTTTTGAAATTAATGAATTATCAGACAGAAGCAGTTTATCATGTTTGGGGTGGTACGGTGTTGTTAATACAAATGAATGCAACATCCAAAACTATGATCTTACAAAAAATTCTGAAATAAGTTCTGTCATACGATATAAAGATGGAGAAGTAGATTCGTATAAATATGGACGTCCTGCATTCCTGCAATCATTTACTGAATTAGAAGTTGGATATTGTTATTATTTAACTTTTTCAAAAAATAACTCTAGTGTAAAAATTAAAAACTTTATTTCATCAAATACTATACTCAAAACTAATAGAAAACAAAAATTTAAATGTAGACAAAAAACAAAAGTTTTTGTGTGTCTTTGGAATTTTGTAAATATGTTTGGTAGTGTATCTACATCCTTTGCTGATAAAAGTTATTATTTAGGAGAAGTAGATTCACGTGGAAATCAAATAAAGTCAAAACTTAAAGTAAAAGATATAGAAAATATGCTGAATCAGGAAAATTATATTTATCCTGAGCAAGATTTTTTTGAACAAAATATAACAGGATCAGTTTCTGATTATTTTAAAAGTGTAACGCAAAATCAAATTGATTTTAAATTTGAAATAATTAATTTGGGAAATAAAAAATATACCGATGATCCTGATGAATATGCTTATTCTGTTGTGGACAGAAATAGAATAAATGATTCAAGTCAACTTCGTATTGATATTATTAATTCATTTAGTAAAATTAGAAGAAAATACAAATTTGATGTCTTTCCCAAAAACTTCGATGATAGATACAAAAAATACAATCGTGATACAGCATTTGGTTTGATTATACATTGTGCTGATAGTAAAAAAATAAGATCAAGAAATTTAAAAGTTGATCCCGATTCAAACGGTTTATTAAGAAGATTTTCAATTTGTAATGTTGTTGATAGAACTAATCGTTCTAGATTAGAACCAATTGGAGTTCATGTCCATGAACTTATTCACTCGTTTGATTTAAAAGATTTATATTCAAGTGGTGTATCTGCGATGAGTAAAATCGATACTATGGGGTACGGATTTTGGGGATTTACAAAACGAAGTTCTGGAAAGTATTTTCCATTTTTCCCAAGTTCATATACACGACTTAAAATGTACGAATTCTATAACGGAAGTATAGATATTTTAGAGATTACGAAAAGCACGAAAGATATTGAGATTAGTCCTGCGATGCGATCAAGACAAATCATAAAGATTAAAAATCCTAATTTACCTGATATTTGGTATGTAGATTACAGAACTCCAATTGCACATAAATCTTGTATCAACTTTGATAGAGAAATGGGAGAATCTGGATTAAGTATTGTACACGAATATCCACCTATATTTGATAATAGAAATCCAATTCCTATTCATAAACGTGGAGAATCGGGATTAAGTGTTTCGTTGGAACAACAGGATGGATTGTATCATTTACAGGAGTCAGACTTGTCAAATATCGAGTTGGATGAAACACAAACTGCTGATAATAAAAGTGACTTTTTTAAAGAAGGTGACGAATTTTCTCCTCAGACAATTCCAAGTTCTACATCTTACATAGGACAACCTTCGGACATCAAAATACATAATATAAGAACGACTGCAAGAAATACAATTTTATTTGATGTCGAATTTTTAAATCAACCTGATAATAGAATTTTAAATGTGAAATATTATACAAATTCTATTTCAGACAATAATTTAGTTCCACAAACGTGTGGTGGTAGAAGAAATTGCAGACCAACAGAAAACTCACCTTTTGTGTTTGATTTTTCAAAAATACCTTATCAATCAAAGTCAATTTATATAGAAATTACTACAAAAGACATTCCAAATGGAGTCAAAATATCGTTATTCTATTTAAAGAAAAATGCTTTTGCATTTACAAATCCAGGAGGATGGGCAACTGGAGTGGTTAATGATAATAAAGTAAGATTACAAATTCCACGTGGATTAATTGGTTTGTATTTACAAAATGAGAAAAATCATTTTATTTACAAAGTGAATGAAAAAGATTATGAGAGTACCTATTGGTATATTGACTTTATTCATGTAATATCGTGAATTTAGTAGATATACTTACTTTATTATTCAAAATGATAATATTTATAATAAATCTGGTATTATAGGAGCAAAAAAATGGCAATTTTAAAACAAAACGAAAATGTACAAACTGTTTACCTTGGGTGGTATGGACAATGTGGTGAACCTAAATGTGTTGAATTTGATTTACTATCTAAATCAGATATGATTGCAAAAGTATTCCAATTTTCTGAAGACGGAGTGGCAACTAGAACATTTGTTTCAGATGTTCCGGAATATATGAATTCTTTTACAAAACTAATTTGTGGAAACCCATATTACATAATTCTCAAAAAAGGCTCTGGTCAAATAGATATACCCGACTTTGCTCATGGATTTTATTCAGATGAAACTAGAAATTTTGGAATGATAACAAGAACTTGTACGACATCGGATGTTGTTCAGAACCAACTTAGTGACGAACCAAAAGAAGATGAAGACAAAGAGCAAATGCCTTGTACAAAAGATGTTAGAGTTTGTCCTGACGGAACTGCGATTGGTCGTGACGGATTCATGGAGTGTAACTTTCCTCCATGTGGATTTGATTCAGAAATATATGCGAATATGAAAAAAACTTGGATGAGTAATCAGTTTAATCATTACAAGTATGATTTTAATTGGTCTTGCTATTGTACAGAGGAGATGACTCAAGAAGTTGTTATTTATGTCAAATACGGAAAGGTATATAACATAATCAAAAAAGATTCTTTAGAGGAAATAACTCTTGCACAAAATGAGGGGATTGAAGAATCACCAGATAAAAAACCTGTACCAATGAAATATCGTTCAATGGAAGATTTATACAAATGGGTGGACTCGGAATTAAAAAAGTATCCATTCTCAGTATCCACAGAATATGATAATGACAATGGATTTATAAGAGGTCTATTCATTGACAAAATACAGGATATGGCAGACGAAGAAATAGGATTCAATGCAAAAAATTTAGAATTTTTAGAACTTGATGGTAAATGTCCAAGTGACTATAAGAGGTGTAAGGATGGAACACTTTTAAAAAGAGATCCAAATAATGATTGTAAGTTTCCAGAGTGTCCTGATGTACCAGAGGAAGTACCTGAAGATGAAACACCAATTACAGACAAACAACCAAAACTTGAATATCGTTGGACTGAACAAAACGGTGCTTCAATTTTGCAAGTAAAAAATATTTTAAATCCTTGGAGAACTGCTTCATCCGAGTCCGAGCAGTATTTGTCTTGGAGAACGGTTTACATTTCACGTGAAGTAAATCCAATTGAAGTAAGTGATGAAAATTGGTCACACGCACTTGTTGCATATAATTATGCAGAACATCATGGTGAGATCGAGGAATATGAAAATCTTACAATAGGAATTGACGATGACAATAATAACCAACTTATTGTAATGCTTGGTGAAGACCTTGTATTTTTACCAGACCCACAAAATATTGAAAATGCAGCTCATTTATATGTTTACCGAAGAGATACAGAAGATTTATCACATGAAGTGTGGCACTACCCAAGAATTCAAAAAATAACTGATTCGGATACGGTATGTACAGAGGACGCAAAAATGTGTGCCGATGGGTCTTATGTTGGTCGTAACCATCATTACAATTGTACATTCTTTTGTCCCGAAGATGAAATTAAAATGATTGAAGTTAATTCATCTGAAACTTTCCAAACAACAGATATTCTACCTGAAGATATGGTAAGTGATGATATTATTGAGGGTGGGATTGATAGTGAAATTGACGATGGAATAGATGCAATTGTTGATTCAGTAGATTCTAACACACCAACTTCAATGCATTGGATTCCAGTTGGAACTTATGGGGAATCAGACAACTCAAGTGAATTTGAAAATCCAGACCTAGTAAACACAGATGATGACACAATGTTTGATACAGATATTCCTTCTATGGAAGATGATAGTAATTATGATGTAGAGAATGATACCCCAATAATGCCAGACGATGAAAATTCAGATGTTGACTTTGTTGATGCAAACTCTAACGACACTTTTGTTTTTGCGGACGAAATTGCAAATACCGAAACCGATGCAGATATTCCTGTAATGGCAGATTCAGACGATGAAACTCAAATTGATTCAGATAATGATATGAACTTTGCCGATGCAGATTCTGACGATACATTTAATTTTAATGATGGGAGTGCCGACACCGACACACATCACGATGTAGATTTACCTTTTATGGCAGATACTGATAGTGAAACTTCGTCCGATCCAATTGAAAGTGACTTTATTTTTATTGAGGAGGACCAACAATCCGATGAGTAGAGTGCTTATATTATTGTTGTAAAAAAATACAAAATAAGATATAAAGGTTATATGGAAGTTAGAAAGAGTAAATTTGATCCATCTCATACTTGTATATTCGTTGATAGCAAAAGTGAAAAATACGATGAATTATTGCCAACTTTTAAAAAGCATGGTCTTGCGTTTAAGCAAGGAAAATTTATATTTTTTGATGTAGATAGTTTGAAGTCGGGTGGCTATTATAAGAAAAATCCTTTAACATTTATTGAGGCACATGAAATATCACATTCTGTGCTAAAGCACACCAAATCGTCACCACTCGTTGAAGCAGAGGCGGATTTCCTTGCAGTCCTATTATGTAAGGATTATGGATTTGAAAGTGCAGCTAAGTTCGGCATATCAGAATTTAAATCTCGCAATAATATAGCGTTTGAATCATTTTCAAAAAAACATAAAAGTGATATTATTAAACGATTAAAAAATTGACATATTTTTTTTCCAAATATATATTTAAATTTATGAGTAACAATGATGAAGAATTAAAACCGGATGACCTTGGAACGGTTGCAAAAAACTTTCTAGGGGCAATGAAGTCTTGGCAATCAGCTGGACGACCTATTGTAACAAAAGGAGTTTGGAATCAAAGACTTGCAATTTGCAGAGGATGTAGTTGGTGGCAGGAAATAGCAAAAACCCAAATTGCTAGATGCAGAAAGTGTGGGTGTAGTAGTGCTAAATTATTACTCGGTACAAGCAAGTGTCCTCTTGATCCACCAAGGTGGGACGCAACACACAAGTAATGTTAAAAAGTTTATACGAAAAAACGAGAATTTGGGGACCAGGTTCTTGTATGGTAGCATTCTACTTTTTTTCATTAATTCCGTTAGTGTGTATTTTATTTTTGGGATTTAGATTTTCACATTTAAATCTTAATTCAATAATAATATCTGATTTGAGTTTGCTTACAAATTCTTTGTTAGTTTCACCGTGGGCAGAAACCTTGTTTTTTCAGGTTATATTAACAAAAGTATTTTCTATTTTGAAAAGTAAACCAACTAATATCATATTAGCTGTTACCATTATATTTTCTGTGTATCATTACACAAATGGTGTTTTTTATCCACTCATTGTTTTTATACCTGGATTAGTTTTTTCGTGGAATTATTATTTATACTATGAAAAAAAAGAAGCAATTTGGGGATTTCTAACTACTACCGTTTTACATTTTTTGTATAATTTTACTATATTTGTTATGATACCACTTATCAATATTGTGCTTACTACTTATTATGGAGTGGATGCACTTAAATAAATTGACACTAATCAACTTTCCGTATATATTGAGAATATGATAATTAATTCAAAAGAAAGATATAAATTATGATGGGAGACCTTACACCAAGAGCACAACAGGCACTTGCATTATCTAAACGAATTGCAGTGGAAATGGAGTCTAACGCAGTGGGAACTGAGCATTTGTTACTAGGTATAGTCACCTTGGGTCAAGGAGTAGCAGTAAATTCTTTATTAAGAATGGGGGTAGATTTTGTTACTCTTAGAACAATGGTTCAAGAACAAACTGAACAAACTAAAAAGAAAAACAAAACTGGTAAACCCGAAGGTGAAATTACTCACACGCCTCGTCTTAAAAAGGTAATTGCTCTTGCTGGTCAAGAAGCAAAGGAGTTAAGTCATAGTTACATTGGAACAGAGCATTTGCTTCTTGGTATTCTTCGTGACCAAGAAAATTTGGCATCAAAAGTTTTAAATGACCTTGATATTGAGTTAGATATATGTAGAAAAGAAATTTTATCTGAAATTGATCCACACTACGAATCAGGAGATATGGAAACTGCATCAGCAGGATCATCAACAAGTGAAAATCCAAAAGGAAATTTAAAAACTCCTGCACTAAAATCGTTTGGTCGTGAATTAACAGAATTGGCTGCACAAGGCAAACTTGATCCTGTGATTGGTAGAAGCAAAGAAATTGCAAGAATGATTCAAATTTTATGTCGTAGAACAAAAAACAATCCTATTTTAATTGGTGAGGCTGGTGTTGGTAAAACTGCAATCGTTGAAGGTCTTGCTCAAGAAATTAATATGGGAACTGTTCCTGAGATGTTGTTAGACAAAAAAGTTTATATGCTTGATTTGGCCGGTATGGTTGCGGGTACAAAATATCGTGGTCAGTTTGAAGAACGAATCAAGTCTGTGATGAAAGAAGTACAGACTGCAAAAAATGTTATTTTATTTATAGATGAAATTCATACAATTGTAGGTGCGGGTGCAGCCGAAGGTTCTATGGATGCTTCTAATATTATCAAACCTGCACTTAGTCGTGGAGAACTTCAATGTGTCGGTGCAACTACAATGGAAGAGTATCGTAAGTACATTGAAAAAGATAATGCTTTAGAAAGACGATTTCAACAAGTTGTTGTAGAACCACCTTCTGTTGATGATTCAATATTGATTTTGCGTGGAATTAAACATAAATACGAGGAGCATCATAACATCAATTATTCAGACGATGCACTCGTTGCAACTGTAAAGCATTCTGATAGATACATTACAGGTAGATTTTTACCAGATAAGGCAATCGATATCCTTGATGAAACAGGATCACGTGTCAGAATTGAATCATTAAAGAAACCTGAAGAAGTAGACCGTCTAGATACAAAAATCTCCGAAGCAAGACAAAACAAAGATGAAAATGTTTCAGAACAAAAGTTTGAAGATGCCGCTAAATGGAGAGACATTGAACGAAAACTTAAAACTCGTCAAGAGAAGTTGCTTGAACGATGGAAAGATAATCGTGATAATAGTAGGATTACGGTTGAACAAGATGATGTTCTCAAAGTAATTTCAGATTGGACGGGCATTCCATTAAGTAGAATGGAAAAGACCGAGGCACAAAGATTACTTGGTCTTGAAAAACGATTGTCACAAAAAATTGTTGGTCAGTCATATGCTTCACGTGTAATTTCAAAAGCACTTAGAAGAAGTCGTGTTGATTTAAAAGACCCAAAACGACCAATTGGTTCTTTTATGTTCTTAGGACCAACAGGTGTTGGAAAAACTTATTTAGCAAAATGTCTTACAGAAGACATATTTGGAAATGAAGATGCGATTGTCCAAATTGATATGAGTGAGTATATGGAAAAGCATAGTATCTCACGATTGATTGGTTCACCTCCCGGATATGTCGGATATGAAGATGCAGGTCAGTTGACAGAAGCAATTCGTAGAAATCCATATTCGGTAGTGTTGTTTGACGAAATTGAAAAAGCACATCCTGATGTATGTCAATTGTTGTTACAAATATTAGAAGACGGTCATTTGACTGACAATGTAGGTCGTGTAATTGATTTTAGAAATACAATCGTAATAATGACATCAAATGTAGGTGCTGAAATACTTCAGAAAAATGTTTCTCTTGGTTTTGGATCAATGGTGAATGATGAAGAGGATTACGATCAAATCAAGTCCAAGATTACAGATGAAGCAAAAAAGATGTTTAAACCAGAGTTTCTAAACCGACTAGACGATTTAGTCATTTTCAGAAAGTTAAACAAAGAGCATATCAAAGAAATTGCAGATTTGGAAATTAAAAAATTAAGACATCGTGTTCGTTCTAAAGGGTATAAAATTCGTGTATCTTCAAAGGTGAAAGAATTTATTATTGAGAAGGGTTACGATGAAAAATTTGGAGCAAGACCTCTTAGACGAGCAGTAGAAAAGCATTTAGAGGATACACTTGCCGAAGCAATACTTGAAGAAGAAATTCAAGATACTGAATGTGATACATTGATTGCAAAACTTAAAAATGATGAGGTTTATTTTGAACCTGGAAAAGAAATAAAAACTCCACTTCCATCATCTTCTGACGATAATAATTCTGATAAAGTGACAGAAAAGAAGTAGTTCATATATATTTATTGTGGTGAAATTAGTTGATCTCATCTCAGAAAATAAATCATCTTATACCATTTATTGTGATATGGATGGAGTTTTGACTGACTTCAGTGGTGACTTTATGAAGTATGCTAAATTAAACGACAAGTATGATTTAGACGAACGGGATGATGTTCCAAACAATGCAGCTGCAAGATATGAAAAAAAACATGGTTCTGTTGCATTTTGGAAAGTAGTTGAGTCGGGTGGTGTAAAGTTTTGGTCTGATATGTCATGGAATCCTGGTGGAAAAAAGTTATGGAATTTTATATCTCAATATAATCCTGAAATTTTAACTGCACCTTCCAAGAAAGTTTATGAAGATTGTGTAAAAGGAAAAAAAATGTGGATAAGTCGTTTAGGAAATCCTAAAATGCACATTCGTTCTAAGGAAAAGAAAAAAGAGTTTGCTGGAGAAAACAAAATACTGATTGATGATTTAAAAAGTAACATCAAAGAATGGAATGCGGCCGGTGGCATTGGAATTTTACATAAACAAACTTCTAGTACAATTTCTGCACTAAAAGAACTAGGTTTATAGTTTAATGATTTCAAATGAACACGGATTTAATTTCATAGAAATTCCTTTTAGTGGTGGTGATTTATTTGTTGAAATTTTCAAAGAAACTAATCGAGATTTAAAAATTGATGACGTTTTAATTGATAAATCAATTCAATATTACAACTGTGCAATTGTTAAAAATCCATATCAACGAGCTGTGTCGATTTACAAAAATGGTATGCAACTTAGAAAAGAAAATGATTTAAAGTCACAGAAGTTGGCAACTTACTTTGAAAACACATTAAATAATTGGGGTGAATTGGTCAAAAATGATATATTTCATTCTCAGTATTCTTATTTAAAAAAATATGATGACCTTGATGTTTTTAAGTACGAAGATTTAATTAAAAGTTGGCATCCTATTAATGAATATCTAAGTGAAATCGGGTTGCGAACAATTAGATATTTTACTGATCCCGATGTGGTCAAAAATTGGGAAAAAGAATTTGAAGAAAAAGAAGCAGTAGAAATCGTTAATTATATCTTTGAAAATGACTTTAAACATCTAGGTTATCCAAAATTATAAAAACTCCTCCAACCGACTATTTATAATAGTATGGTAAAAATAATAGGAGGGGTGATAAATGAAAAAAGGTTGGCAATACAAACTTAGAAACTTTACCTCAGTTAAAGTCGGTTCGTTTGAAAAATATTTTAAGAATATGCCATACGATCCGTATGTGAAAGGTAATTTTAGAATGCGTAGATTTTCATCTATTAGAAAAGATGATTTAGGTGAATGGGATATACTTCCACACAAACAATTCATTCAAACTTCTGATGTAAACGATTTACTTGGAGATGTAGTTCGTGAGTACGAAGAAATTGAAGATAAATTGATATATTCAAAAAAGTTTTCAAAGGTGGTTGATGGATTTGTAAATCTGTCTGGTATAAATCCTTATATAACTGAAATAGGAATTCACCAAATGCGTGTGTTGTGTTCAGAGTATATTAAAGGTGAACCTGCACCCGAAGGGCGTCATAAAGACGGATTTGATTATATAGGAATTTTCTGTGCAAGAAGAAACAATGTAAATGGTGCGTATAGTGAGTTATTTTTAAATAAAGATGACAAAGAACCTATTTTGGAAAAAATGTTGGAAGAAAACGAAATGCTCGTTGTAAATGACCGAGAAGTATTTCATAATGCCACAAAATTAGAACCAGTTGATTTAGAACTTGGATACAGAGATGTATTCGTTTTTACTGCATGAAAGACGTAGGTCAAATTAGAAGTCAATTTCCTGCTTTGAAAAGAAAAGCAATGAATGGAAAACCCGTGATATATTTTGATGGACCGGGTGCTTCTCAAATGCCAAATCGTGTTAATCGTGCGTATAACGATCATGTATTTTACGACAAAGCAAATGCAGGTGGATACTTTGAAACAAGTGTTAATACAACAGAGGAGGTTGCTAGAGCAAGATTAGCATTGTCAATGTTTATGAATTGTGATGAAACTGAAATTGTGTTGGGAGCAAACGCAACAACAAGTATATTTCAGTTTAGTCGTGCTTTGAGTAGAAATTGGACTTCTGACGATGAAGTGGTTGTTACAAAGTTGGATCACTTTGCAAATGTATCACCTTGGGTAGAAGCAGCCAAAGATAAAAATTGCAAAGTCACAAAGGTTGGGTTTGGTGTAAATACTGGTAAGTATAATCTTGAGGAATTTAAAAAAGCAATCACAGATAAAACTAGAATCGTAGCAGTAAATTATGCGTGTAATGCAATTGGTACAATAAATCCTGTAAAAGAAATAGTAGAAATTGCACATAAACACGGAGCATTGGTATTTGTTGATGCTGTGCATTATGCTCCACATCGTTTGATTGATGTCAGAGAATTAAATTGTGACTTTTTGGTAACAAGTGTGTATAAGCATTTTGGACCACATATAAGTGTGGTATTCGCAAAAAAAGAACATCTAGAAAACTTTGAACCATATAAAGTAGAACCTGCGTCAAATGATATTCCAAATCGTTGGGAAACCGGTACACCTGATTTCTCTGCTATTTCTGCAATTCCATCTACAATAAAGTATATTGCATCTTTGTCGGAAAACAAAGGTGTAACTCGTAAAAATTTGGAAATTGCTTACCAAAACATAACGGAATATGAAAACGAATTGAGTAAGTATTTTTTGAATAAATTGTTTGAACTTAAAAAAGTTCATGTGCTTGGAATAAAAGATACAGATGAAGTTGAAAATAGAACTCCAACGTTCGGATTAATTGTTGAAGGTAAAACATCCCACCAAACTGCTGAATATTTAGCAAAACATGGTATATTTGCATGGAGTGGTCATTTTTACGCACTTGATGTGGTGCGTGAATATGACTTAGAAAAAGATGGTATATTGCGAATTGGGATGCTTCATTACAACACAAAACGAGAAATAAAAGAATTCATATCAGTCTTAAAATTATTTACATCCTGAATATTTATATTTATTGCAAACCGGTGCTTTAAATGAACGAGGATAATATAAATAATTTTATATCATTAGATACTACGCTTTTGTGTCATTCAGGAGCAGTATTTTCTTCGTTTACATTGTATTT
>MDTC01271446.1_pt1 | contig 21599 bp, 22 predicted proteins | sample 811181 | NCBI WGS metagenome assembly MDTC01 (sample SAMN05326644, study PRJNA326480) | marine metagenome | isolation source: seawater | place: Pacific Ocean: North | collected 2011 | reverse complement strand
TTTAGGTGCGCAGGAACCAGAAAATTGTTATCAGTTAGCGTAGATGATTGGTGCTCAGCTGAAGAAACAGAAGCTCCGACAGAGGCTGGTTTGGCCATCGGAGCAGCGGCAGGTCGAGACATCGTAATAGCTTATCGAGTACTCTAAGTCCACCTTCTTGGGTGATACTGTCCTTATATACTGAGAAAAAAAGTTCTTGAATTTGATATAAAAGGCGGAATGACATGATTGAACGTCAAGCAAGTTTGAACACTCGCTATGTCACGCAGACATGCAAGTTTGCAAAACGAGCCAAATGCACAATTTGTGAGCGCTGATGCACTTCTAGCACGAGCGCTAGAAGAGGAGGCCCGTAAGGTAGATGAAGTTGAACTAATCGATTCTTCACATACCGTCATGGAAAGATATAGTAGGATAAGGGAAGAAATTAGGCGAGCGCTCGATATCTTGGCACAGGCAACGGATAAGGACGAAGCATTGGAGGTGTTTCGCCAAAAATATAAAATAACTATGGCAGCATACAAAGGAAACAAAGAAGTATCTGTTAATTTACCAAAATGGCTTAATTCAATGTTGTACAAAATCGATGGTTTAGACGTGGAAACACAGATTAAGGTGCGGAAAATTGTTAAACGATACGCGAAACAGCGAGGGCCGAGGGTAAATTTTGATTCATTTTCAACCAACAATGACATGAAAAGGGCACTAAATGAGATGTCAAGCATCGGGGGAGAACTTGAGCTACATAAATGCTCATACACTGTCGATCTCGACGGCACCGTACGCTGCAAGGATTGTGGGAAAGGTAGTAGTAGTACGAAAAAGGCTTCTCACAAGAACAGTAGGAAGCACGCCAAGCCGACGAAGAGCTTCTGAGGCCTTTCCCCAAAGGAGCTAATTGGCCCAGACTACGACAATCCTCGCCCTGCTGATCCGAAAGAAATTTATTTGAACAGCTTGAACACGGAGTGCAGTATTTGTCTTGACACGATGGATAATGTTAGCGAGATGTTTTATATTATCCCGTGCCAACACGTGTTCCACACAGACTGTATCATGCCAATTGTGGATAGCGAGGGGGGATTGTGCCCACTTTGCAGAATTCCAATCACCTATGAAACAAAATTTAGGGCCGATATGCAGAGATACAGTGACCGGGAAAAGAAGCATCCCGCTCGCTACGGGGAGTAAATGACGATAGACGCGTAAAGCTTTTTAACGCGTGTTTATTTGAGACACTCTTCTATAAAAGTAAAACATAAAAATAATATAACATCTAGTGTAGCGCCAATGGTCCTTGCAGTAGGATGCGTCCACCCAGAAGGAGAGAGCGAAGAGTACGACGGGCTATACTACCGCCAAAACGAAATGCAAACCCTGGCCAACGATCTCGTTGGGCTGCCTATCTACGTAGAGCACATGGAGGATCAAAAGGTGGGCGACGTTGTCCACGCGTGGGTGGGCGACGATAAGCGCTGTTACACTATGCTAGAAACAAGTGGTGACGACTTCCCTGGTATCTTGGCAGGTCGTATGCTTCACCACGGCCTTTGTGGTGATCTCTCTCTGGGTCACACGTGCAAGGTGGACAATTCAGCAAACAGAGTAGTCGAGAAAACACCGACAGAAGTTTCCATTTGTGAAAAGGGGGCTCGTGAAAAAACACATATTTATGGCGTTGACGGTCCTCAAAAAACGAATAGAAGGTATATAAATAATTACAAACTAAGTGTTAGTAGCGAAACAGACAAGACCATGGCCACCGACGCACCCACCGCCCATGTTACCGAGGCTAAGTCCACCATTGCTGAGGCGACGAAGCCGACTACGAGTGACCAGAATACCATGATGTCGCAGCTGCTGGAGCAGGTGAAGAAGCTCACTGAGCAAAACGCCAAGCAGAAGGCAAATGCCAAGGTCCAGCAGGAGAAGTACTCTAAGTACGAGGAGCAGATGGCAAAGGAGCAGGAGCTTGGCAAGCGCAAGCGCGAGCAGGCTGTCGATGGCAGCATCAAGGACTATTTCAAGCGTCTAATCGATAAGTATCAGAAGGAGCTCGCCCCGTATGAGCCAGAGCTTAATCAGATGGTTGAGGGCATGAAGACTAATGCGGCCGCGACTCCGATGGTCGAGGCTCTCGCTTGTTGCGCCGCTATGAGCGCCAGCTCTGTTACTGAGCTCGAGGCCGCCTACCAGGAGAACAAGAGGCTGAAGACTGAGCTGGAGAAGAACCAGACTGAGCTTAAGGCCACCCTCGAGCCGCACTTCTCCCAGCAGAATCAGCGGGTTCAGGAGGTGAAGGCCGTTGCCTCTGGTAACACCGACTCCTCCAACTATGCGTCGATTTTCAGCTCGAACCCGGCACCGAAGTACGGGAGGGCCAGCGGCATGCGCGAGACGAATCCTCAGATGTGGACCGATCTTCTGTCCTCTGCGCCGAAGACCAGCGGTATGCCAACTGTCGAGGACTTCATTGGCCTGAAGAATAAGAAGTAGTTACTTAGAATAGACATCAAATGGACTTTCCATCCATCTGCACTTCACCATTGCAACGTCCGATAATGTAATGCCTTCCAATTCCTTTAAAGTTCTTAATTTAAATTCCAAAAATTCACTTTCGGTCTTTTTTGCAGTTTCAATCATTTGATCAAAATTGGCCTCGCAGTTAGCTAGGATATTCTCGAAAGCAGCAACGTCCTCACCAGCTCGCAAACGTCCCTTGTACTTAGACAACTCTGTCAAAAGCTTTTTGAACCTTGTTTGGGCGGTATGGTATTCGAATAGTAAAGTATCCATCCTTTGTGACTAGAAAAGGTTTGTCGAAGTTTTTTATACATATTGATGCGTACAATGTGAACGCAAAAAGAAATGTTACCCCAAATATGTAGAAATAAGGCATACTCACCATGGGAAAAAATTGCGTAACATTCTTAATATAAGTTCTATACAACACGGCAAGTCATCCGATGGGGTATGTTCCGACTCAACTTTCATTGGACGCAACGAAGCACAATCATCCTTTTCACACCGTGTTAGTAATTCCTCAAGATCTTCTTCCTCGATTACATGGAGTTTGGAACGACTCTTGTTTTCGCTCTTATGCAAATTTATTCGATTAGAACAAATAAACATCAGGGAACTCATCTCTATAAATCAGAAACATCTTCATAATTAATTTATACTAGATGGGCTTGTTTATAACACCAGAGATTTTTATCGACACGTTGCAACTACTGCTTACACCGGTAGACATTGCTAGTTTAAAGTGCGTCGACAGATATTGGCGCAGTGTTGTGGGATTAATCGAACAGCAGCGCGCTAATAAAGTCAAAGCAATAGTAGATCATGGTTCTTCATGTTTTTGGAACAAAAGTAACTTCTTACGATTACGATCAACAATGGTGCCGCCACATTCTATTATCTGTTCAAAATATCTGCGCATTTATAAAATCGTAAATACTATCCATTTATTATCACCACGTGGGGATATTGTCGGATTAATAGATCAGAATAATGTGGTTTATAGATCACAAACCCTTTGGGCCAAATTATATGATGCTATTTTGTTAGTTTTGGATTCACTGCCACCAACAATGACTCTAGGTAGTTTTTGTACACATTGTCCGTTTTGCGGTAAAGGTAAACATTTAAAATGCACATGTTATTTAAAATGGGCAAGGTGGTTTGCTTCACTATTACCAAGGAGAGTGTGCGTTGATAGAGCAGTGTTTAGATTAAGTGAAGACCTAACTCTTTTTTGTGACCGCCATGTGCTCGTGAATGATTGTAATGAGAGCGATGGCTATCATTAACGTCAATACAGGGTACAGCACAACCTCGTAATAGTACTTCTCTTTTTCCTCGATAGTACCAACTATAAATGACGTAAAACACTGAATTGTAATAAATCCAGAAACCATAGTTAACGTCTGCAGCCATCTATTAACCACAGTCCACCACAGATGTTCGCTGGTTATCTTTCTGTGATCGTCGACCACATGCTTAAAGTAGTTTAGAGAAAAAGCAACAAACATAGCCACAATACTTACTAAAATCTGTTCGTCTAGCTCCTTGACAAGGTCATAGAGTGAATTAGCGAAAAATATAGACACGCCGTAAATGATTTTCTCGATCAACTCTTCACCTCCACTCACGCCAGCACTCATGGTGTAATTGTATAACTAGAGAAAGTGAACACATATATATGCTTCACTTCTGAATAAATAAGTTAACAACATGGCAGATCTAAATATTGATATTCAAACTCTCAACACAGCAACAATTGTTATGCTGGTTGTATTCGTAGTTGCTTTGGCCGCGGTATGCAGCATAGCAAGAAATACCATCGAATGTATTTCTTGTCCCATGCGTTGGTGTTGTTCAGGGGTAAAGTGCTTGAAGAATTTTTTTTGTTTCCTGTGTTGTACAGATGAGGATGAAGGACTCTCAGTATTCGGCCAATATGATGACGGGCTGTAAGGGATTATTTCTTACGTGTGAACATAGTAGCATCAAATATCCCATTGTTCCTAACGAAGTGAGATGCAATCATACGTTCTATATTCTCAAGTGTGGCATTTGTCCCTCGTAGTGTGGCGCAGCAAGAAGCAGGCGCATGTGAATCATAAAGGACCCATTCGCCACCAATCATGCCACATGCAAATGACACGACGTTATCCGTGAACACAACTCCTAGCGAACCTTTCTCCTTGTGTATCTTTTCGATCTCGACAATAAATTCAGAAAGACTAATTCTTCTTTCATCGTCGTTCTCACCAAACCGTCCTGCCCAACCATCAGTGTCATAAACTTCACCACTCTTGAAAAAAACGTGTTTTCCCACAACATCGCTAACGGACTCATCTGTAATCCTCTGCGAGGACTCTCTCCAAAGACCGCATGCAAACTCGGTCAAGAAGCGAAGACGAGGTACATCGTCAAAAGAAAAACACCTAATTTCGTCATTATCTGCCATTGCTGCAGCGAAGACAGTCGATACAGAAGTACATGCTAACCAACCACCAAATGTCGTCTGGGAAAAACCCAGAAACTTTTGCTCCATCAAAAATTAACTCGTCAAATTAAATTATCGCGTTTATTTATTTTTTCTGAATTTTTGGTCGGATTGCTTCGCATATATATTTCTCCACCAACAACAACCGAGGAAGAAACAATGGTCCTTGTACCACGTTTCCCCTCTTACTGGTATGGCTCTATCCACGAGTTCCACAAGAGCAGCGATGGGCGTGGCCCAAAGGCAATGGCAATGGAGTCCATTGACACTATCGGACACCACATGCCGGTCATAACCAGAAACTTGAGCACCTACATAGTGGGTGGCTTCCTCACGCTTGTCGAGTTCTACTGTGGTATCAAGAGCAAGCACGAGCGCCTCTTCTACGAGATCATCCAGGGAGGCGAGCCCTGCAAGCTCTACATTGACATTGACCTCAAAATGTCTGGGGCTGTAAAGGACGTGTACATTGAGGAGAAGTACATGGAATTCGAGAGAGACCTCCCGGATGTTGTCAAGGCGCTTGTGGCGAAGCGGTACGGAATCCTCTTCCCGGCATCGCCGGACATGATCGTGCTCGACGCGACTACGGCCGACAAGTTCTCCCGGCACTTCATTTTCCCCAACGTCGTCTTCGCAAGCGTGCTTGAGATGGGCGATTTTGTGCTGAACCTCGTGCAAGTCCTGGCTCCTCACCACAGCGAAAGCGAGTGGATCGACCGTGGTATCTACCAGCCGGGGCGCAACTTCCGAATGTACAACTCTAAGAAGCTCCTCAAGGACAACACCCTCCGGATGATTTCCCACCAACACTATTGCGAGGAGCAGCGGGTAATGGCCAGCATGATCACGATGCTTCGCTTTCGGGACGTTCGGGAAAGCGACAGCCCGCTCATGCAGTACGCGACGCGTTGCCACAATGTCATCCACGGTTCGGCCCACTCTACAGCGGGGCAGAAGCGGTCGCTGTCGGGGATGAAGTCGCACATCGTAGAAGAACGGTACGAGGACATCTACAACGAGGCGCTGCCCGTCGTCCAGAAGATCGACAGTAACGTCAGCTCTTTCCACGTCGAGTCTAGCCAATACGGGACGTACCTCGTGTGGGGTGTTAAGGTGCACTGCCCAATCAAGGGCGGTGTCCACCGCCACAACCGCACATTCTTCAAGGTGAACGTGGGCACGCGGAAGACGCACTTCAAATGCATGGACCCTGACTGCCGGGGTGAGGAGCACGGATACGGTGTCTTCGGGTCAAAGTACCTTCCTGGGTCAAAGTCAGAATTGCGCAATGCAGCTATCTGCAAGAGGCGGCGTTAGAGAGTTTTTTGTTTTTTAGGCTGAGTAGACTCCCATGTATAATCGTCGTTCATGATTACATGTGTCGACTCGATATCGTAAGATCTCTTATGTCTCGACGCCCCTTTCTTACCTACGCATAAAAAGATCAATATCACGAGTAAAAGTGTCATAATTACTGAAAGAAGCGTCCACACCACTGTTCCGGATAGTATATTGAGAACATCTTCGAAAATATGTACGCAAGCGGTGTCACCACACAAATATGTGTTTTGTATAACTTTCCGTATAGCACGAAGGATTGGGCGAACATTGACGTTGACCTCCGCCTCATCACAAATGTTCTGATATTGCGCACCGAGATTAGCTTTCAGCGTATCATTATTACAGATATTCATAGCAACAAAGAAATCATTCTCCCATAATTTGAGCTCTTCTTTGTGAAACTGGCAGAACATTAGCAATCGATGGACTGAGAAAAAAATGATCCATGCGCACACGCAAAAAAGTGATAGGATATGAATAGGCGAAAGACTCATTTTCACTACTTTGTTGGCGAAATCATTGAAATATATATGGAATACATCTACATTGTGTTGTGCTGCTGATTTAAGATGGTAGTATCTTATGATGCAGACATCGAACGTGGGCCACCGCCTTCGAAAATGGAGAAGGTCATCACTGTACTGTCGAAAGTATTCAAAATAAAGCGATACATTATCCTGTTCTTCGTTGCATGGGTTGCATTTGCATTTACATGTGCTCACCGAGATGAAATCACTGAGTTTATTCCTGATCCACCTGCCACAACCAGACTACCTGGAAGATCGGCATTCAGGTCAGACAGGGGGGCGAAGGATCAAAAATTAAGCGATCTGGGAGACTCTGCGTGTGCGAATATTGGGGGCGATGTTAATGTCAGAGGAACGGTTATGTTCGACCCTGTGATAACTAAGCAGCAAGGGAAAGTATCGCGAGTCAAAGAGACGCGGGAAGACGGAACTGTCACGACGACAGAGAGGTACAAGTGTATTATGGTAAAATGGTCTGATAAAGGTTTTACTGAGTACCACAAGCAGCTATGTGATAACGATGCGTATTGTGTACAGCATTTAACAGACGTCATACAGACTCTCGCGCGCACCGAATTATAGTGTTGGAACCAATCCTTACTACATTTTTTCTAATGTTAAACCTCGGCAAATCCGAAATGGATGGGAGGTACAGATAAAGAACATCGTGCTTCGGGATGTTAATCGAGTCAAGTTTTTTTCCATGCTGCATTAAGTACATAGCTCCGAGAATAAGTGGTTCTATTTTGAGGAACGGGCGTTTCTTGTGACAAAAATAAACAATTCTCTCAACGTCGGAGATTATCTTTGTCTTCCCATCGTTGGTGACTACAGCTTTATCCAGCTTTCGTCGTTTGCGATGATGTTTATTAGAGACCTTCTTTGTTTCATTTTGTCTGCATGACTTGTCGTCTTCCTCAACCCCATGCCTTTTGTTAGAAAATAGTAGCAACATAAAAATTTTCAAAATCTGTTTGTTTATGGCTTCCTTCGTTAAATTTGGCTTTGGGCGCTTATTTATCTTTTTGGATTGTCCTTTTCTTCGTCTTGTAGTGGTAGCATTAGACTTGGGGGAAGCTGCGACTGCAAATGATGGCATCTCCGGGTCGCGGTCGGTGTAGAAGGGGTTGGTGTTGATGTACTGGTGGTAGCACTGGCCAGTAACACGGCACACGAAGCGGCTGTCGCGGTTAAGAACGATGCAGTCTTCCGAGCAAACATGGGGAGTTGGCATTTAAATTTTAATATACACAATATCTGTCGAGCGGTGTGTTTTTATACATCTTATTATATCTTGAGGCGGCCTAGTTTGTGGAGGGTTGACATGTTGAGTTTGGACTTGTATTTTTTGACAGGTAGTACAGAAGCTTCTGAATCCCATCTCTCCGGTAGATCAAGTTTTAGCCGGACATTTTGTGGTTCCACGCCAGTTCTATCGCGTAACGTCTGTCCATTCATATCATCAAACTTTTGGCCTTCAATTATCATAATTTCTTCAAATTTTAGAACTCTTTGTTCTTCTACATAATTTTGTTGTTCTGCAGTTAAAGGTCGGCCTGAGTTTTGGTTCAAAATTTGATTAGTTATTTCTTGATCGGCATACACGTTTGCTTCTAGTTTTGCATCTTGTACAGAATCATCATAACGTCTTTTAGCATATTCATCAAGTAATGCCTGTGTTTGAGCCTGTGTTTGAGCCTGTGCTTGAGCCTGTGCTTGAGCCTGTGCTTGAGCCGCTTGGGCAGCCGCCTGCGCCTCGGCAACCGCTTGTTGAGCTTGCTGTGTCACAATAGCCGCCTGTTGTTGTGCTTGTTGTACAGCCAAACTCCTTGCTTGTTTCTGCGCTTCGTAGCTATCTATCACACTTCCCAAGGCCCCCCTAATTGCGTCAGGTGTGTCAGCTCCCCCAACTGCCATTGCTCGCGTTACAGCATCTATAATCGCTTGTATCTCTGGGTCACTAGCTAATGTACTCAGCATAAGACGTCTTTGAATAAGTTCTGTCTGTAAGGCCAACATCTCATTTGTGAGTTGTGCAATCCCCTGTTTGTTCAGAACATCGTCAGACTTTGATTGTAAAACCTCTTTGTTTAATTTTTCAATGTCTCCGTTCAATTTTATAATTGTTTCATATGCTTTTTTGTATCCCTTTAATTCTGGAATTTTAGATGGCCAGTCAGGACCCAAAGTGCTTTGTAGCTTAGTACTGAGATCTCTAAATTTAGATATTGCCGAGTCTTTGCTCTCCGATAACCTTTTAAATTCATCCCGCAAACCTTTGATGGTTTGCTTCAGTTTACTCAACTCTGCTGTATGTTGTTCACCGATGACTAACGGTGGAACAAACCTAGGATCATTGCTCATTTGGGCACGCTGGCCAGCTACTCCTCCCAAGGGGGCACGAAATCTAGGCATCACTATATCTATACAAGAGCAGCAGCAGTAGTTTATATGTAACTTTTTTATTTCATGACAAATTATGCATAGCACCAAAAGAAAAATTCGCGCCGTCGCGAACGTCGATGTTAGCAACTGTTTCTCTACGTTGATTGCAGTACCAACACTGCCACAAACCATCAATTCCATGGGTGGCAGAATCTCCGCCTCGAGTCCTTAAGAGCGCCAGCCGTTTGCTAATGGCCGAGGAGAAACAAGTGGCATCCATCCCACTCGATGTAACATCTCTACCTGGAACAGAAGTTGAATTGGCTACTTGAACAAAACACCCAATGCACTCGGATTTTGACCCGCTTGCTGATCCGTCATAGAAAGTATGAGCCATGCGATGCTGCCCGTCATTAGAGGCATAGTATCGGTCCGACGCAAGTTTTTCACTGGCAATTGGTTCGTAATCCGTACGGTCCTGTGTTGTCGAGAAAGCTCGCATAAAAAATCTGTTGCCCCCCGGTGTCCTTGAAATATCCTCAAAACCACCGGATTGACGTATGAGTTGGAGAAGATCGTAGTCGTTCTGCTCATGAGACTTTATCTGTCTCAAGGTAAACTTGTCTCCTTGCACATCAGTATTGGACACGAATATATATTTCATATTGTCAAATGCAAGCAAAACACACGAATCGTTGGTTTTTCGGTCTTTAATCATCATAGCGCTAGCGCCAGTATCGTCAGGAAACCTCAAGAACGAATTTACAAATCCCCACATTCCTGGCGCCTGGAACATTTGTGGTGGTCCAATTACCCGCGTCTTCGGGAACATTCGCAAATCTATCCTGTCCACGACCTTATCAACCGCGGTGTCCCCCATACCAGGAATCGTACAGTCACCGGTCTTAATCAAACGAACCTTAAAATTATCAAAATCGAAATCAAACGGTCGAGCACGACTGCTCCTTAAATTAGTACGCGTTTGTGTTTGGTGTGCGACAGGGCGCTCCGCGTTATTAACATCAAAGAGTTCATGCAGTTCCTCGTATGTCGATACGCGCGTTACTGCACAGTTGTTTGCATCGACCAAGAGCTCCCTTCTGTTGCCGTTATATTCCATGCGAAATACACAAGATGTGTGTGACCCAAGTGCCCAATGCTTGACATTTTCACCCTTTACTCGTACCTTTAGATTATCACCAATGGAAGACAATGGGATATTGTAGTAATAGTGTGGCCCCCGATCATAGTCAGATGTACACTTTCGCACAATCCGGCGCTCTATATTTCGCAAAGCCTCAATTTTGGATAGTAGTCGGTCTCTTTGATCACCCAGATCTTCTTCACCATCTATGTTCATTCTATCTTTGAGCATGGAGAGTTCTTTAACCAAGAAATCTTGACCTTCCTCTGTGAGTTCGCGATTCATACGTGGGTTACTAATTTGCGTGTTATCTAATACGTAAGGAAACAACCCGTGGTAAAGCTGATGTGTGAATTGAAACTGATTTCCGCTGACATCGGGTGAATCCATTTCTTCAGAAGTCAAGGGACGAGCTACGAAATTGTCTTCCATTAAAACGTCATCCTGGTCGACTACTAAGTAATTAACATCTCTCATAACGTCAGGGTTGTCGAGTTTCTGCAGTGCCCAAAACTCATACAAAATGAATCCAATCAGTGGTTCTTCGATATTGAACAAATAGGGCCTATGCTGCAGAAGGTATTCTTGGTTTTCAACGGGGCCGTGTGAAATTAAGAACGTGTTCGTGTCTACATCAAACCTGTCAGCAAACTGTTTTACCTCGCGTTCAATCACCGCATGCTTTGCGAGTAAATAATCTGTAGTACCATCTGACGTTGCATAAACACAGTGATATGGCCACTTTGGAGTGTTTTTGTACTCAACATAGTCATCATTGAGTTGTAGGAACCGTATAGGCTCTGCCGTGTCTTTATCTACAAACATCGGTTCCCCCGTTGCCTCATCGACTATTGGCAAAACGTTTGACGGCCACGAGTATGGTTCTGTACGCCATATTCTTTCCTTTCTCAGCCCAAGACGCAACAAAGCAATATTGTTTGCGAACACTTGGTTGATGTCGCCCTGCCCCGGTAATTGAAACGCTCTCTTGATTTCTTCATCACGAATAGCCTGTTCTGCACCATTGGCATTGATTGCCCAACTAACCGCATCTGTGAATAATTCGGCTTGCAGTGCAGCCCACGCAGGAACATTTGTGTAAAAAAACATTGACTCAGAATGAATAGGAGTACTGTTCTCCTTGTCATAGTGTTGTAGTGCAAAATGCATCGGGTATACTTTCCACACATAATCTGGATTCACACCAAGACCTACTATTTCAGGATAAGCTTTTAATTGTTTCAAAAACTCGTTGCGAACTTGAGTACTCGTGCACATTGTGAGCTTTGCTTCGAAATCTATCTTTTTGCCATCTGGTGAAAACACTATTTTCTCTGAGAATCCCAATGGCTTGCCAAAAGGAAGTCTGATGGTACCATCAGCATCTTTCACGTAACCAAGATTGTCAAACCTTTCGCGAAGCAGCGCCTTAAATGAATTGGGTGATTTAAAGCCATAATGTTTTACCCACAATTTAGTGTAATCCAACACCTTATATTCCCGGTTAGCCTCCATAAATAACCATGGTTCGTACAGGTAAATAAATGTCACATAACTATCAAGAAGTGACGTCCGAATAAATTCATCTGTGTAATAAAATTTATTACCACCATCGACGGTGATAAAACTTTTGTTAACCTCTTCCATGTCATACAACCAGTCGCGCACGTACAGATCATTCTGAACGCCACTGTCGATGTTTTGATCACCTTCTAAAAAATGGCGTTTGAGTGACTCATAGCTCACGCTAGAATCACTGGAGTTTATTTCTGCATTCCACGCCTTCAAAAACTCAGTGGTGAGTGCTGATTTATTTACTAAGAATTCATCGTGGAAATGCCGAAAGATCGGATTCATACCTTTCTTATGCGCGTCACAGAAGTTCTTCCACGAACCTGGGCGCTTGTCAGCAGATGCAACATACTGCTTCGGCTGGCCGTTTTGCGGATCAAAAACAAGGCACCCTTTGTCGAGATCGACACTCCACGCCCTACGGGTTAGCTTGCAAAACGGGACAGGGTCGTATTTGCCGTGAAACACTTGATCATAAAATGCTGGGTCTAACACAGCCCCTGCAAAGTGCTGCGCTGTAATGTCACGACGTTCTTTGGGCATTGCAATTACAATACTAAACATTGCCGGGCTACTTCATTATATACTAAAAAGAAGTATCAAACGATCTAAGGTGCGTACGTGGAGGAATATACGAAAACCCAAATCTTCCACCTTGCCGCTTGAGCGCCATGTAAAACTTTGTCCACGTAGAGTCCATCAAAGATTGAATACGCGTGTATTCAATAACTTTGTGATCTCTCTTAGGATTTACTTGCCTAAACAACATCATTTGATAAGCAGTCAGTTCTGCAAGATGGTTCCGAAGAATTGGATCCTGGATAATCCTGTCGTATTCCGACATATTCCGACAACCTCGCTTTGACCTAAGCTCGGACATTACTGCTGATACCGCACTTACGAGAGGCGCGTTGGGGAGAATTAGCCCCGAGATTGATGCAGTGTCGATAAACGCCATGTACGTATCACTTGTCGGATTTCCCGAACCACCACCTTCAGCAACCTCTGTTACGTATGCATCCGCTAGTTCATGCACATCAATCTGACTCTTCACATAATCATGCTCAAATAGGAAGTTAGGAGTGTTGTATCCTAGGTAACCAGCAACATTGCTGACAAACTGATACATTGGGACTTTGCTTAAATTGCGCTTTCGTTCAAATACAGATTCGACAATTCGCCTATGGAGTTCCGTAAGATCGTCGTCCGAAAGACCATAAGCCTGTGGATGATTCGCGATATATTTGTCCAACTCAATATCTAAAAATCCCTCCAAATTACGCTGCATTATTTTCGTCGCATGTGACACAGATATTGATCGAAGTTCTTTCGTCCACTTCTGTTCCGAATCCAAATTGACGACTCGCTGGCTTTGCGCGTCGCCAATCCGTGCATCGTTTACAAATGTAGTGTCTTGCCTATCTTGCCACAAGGGCCCACGCTCATCACTGAAACCATCTGCCATGTTTAGTGTTACTTTTAAATTTAGATAGTCTTATATATCAAAGTTGAGCGCGGCACATAGGGCACTTGTCGCGGTTAGGAAGCCCATTCTTCATTCCAGGCTGAACCCACTCGCGTATACACTGTTTATGGAATGCGTGCGCGCATCTGCTTATTACAATTTCGTCTTCATCTTCCCACTCGACTAAACATATGGGACACTTATCTGTGTCACCAACCTTTCCATTTTTGACTTTCACGTCTGCGAAAAGTGCATCCTGTCGTTCCTCAGGAACCGGCGCCAGTGAGATAGCACCTGGTAGACTAATCGCATTCTCCACGACATCGTTTAGTGGGTGGTCTGATGACATTGCACCGGTGCGACGACCAAAATCTCTTGCCCTTCGCAGAGCCCCCATCATTGATGCTGGCAACACAATTCTCTCCATGTTATCTGTTATTAAAACAAGCGGCGCGCCGCTAAACAAGCTTCCTTGCATGCATATCTATATATTATTTATAAGGTCGTTTTATACAGAATGAGAAAATTTATGGACTTTGGGCTTGCCAAGGCACTAAGACAACTAACATTCGGTATGGATTTTGATTATGATTCGTATGCTGAAGAATATGAATTTACAATCGGAACATCCAAAATCAAGTGTGTAAAAATCCGTGAAGGGACAAACGAGGTTGGTGGGTTTCCACTCTTCTGTTATGTTGCCGAAGACGATGTCGTCGTTGTCAACCGTACTCACAGATTTTCTCTTCGCAAGAACAGGGAGGAGGTTGCTAATTGTTTTGTAAGCACAACTGAAATATACATTGCTGTTATGAACATGGTAGAAGAAATGATGAATGATGGTGATGAGATTGCCGAATACTACCCTATTACGTTTAGCGAAACCGAAGACCCAAGGATTGTTAGCGACGGAGAAGCATTGTTCATAGATTCACCCGATATACTACAGATATCAGCAGAATGTAAACTATGTGGTGACAAAGTAGAGATGCGTAATGTGCACGTTTATCACCACTCGTTGTTTGTACTGAATGATCTATATTAACGTTGCTTCTGTGCAAAAATATGGCACAATATGATTTTCTCAAATATTTTAAGTATCATAGCTCCTTACTTCATAGCAAATGAACGCCTCCCGATGCTGCGAGGATCACAGAACGAATGCCAAATAGAGGCACAGTGTAGAAACTTGCACACGTGCCACTACGGCCAATGCTTACCATACATGCTCAATTCAGACAGTGATAACCCAACAAGCTTAACCAACACATACGATCTTTACAACGATTGTCTTGAAGACCTGGAGATTAACGAAGCTTTTTTCTATAATTCTAGCCCAACCCGGGTAAGACAATACTTTAACAGGCTGGGCGTATCAATTCTGTTCACAAGAGAAGAAAAGAATTCATGGAAATCTATCACTGTTGATGATTGGCAAAAATACAAAAAAAGTACTATTAGGAGAATTGATAATATTGTGAGCACTGATTTATTCGTTGCATTTTGTCCTATAAATTAAGAAGCTGATTTATTCCAAACAATGTAAACATGACAGATATTGTCCCACTCGATCTTGAGACCGCCTGTTCCAAGCACGATGTGCATGACGAGTCCATTAGACAATCTATTGAAAATTCCTTTAGGGACACTATGCTAATGATGCAGAGAAACAAAAACAGCTTTTCAAAAATTGTCCTGCAAGAAGCAGATGATATGGAATTACAAAATCCGTTCATCCACACTGAAGATGTGATGGAAACCAAATTTTCCGATATCCGTTGTTACTCAAAACAATACGATGACAGTAGACTAAGGCCAGCGCAACAGGGCGAGAAACAGTGTGTGATGGGGGATCTTTGCGAATGTAATCTCATGGCAATTGATGGAGGATATGAGGATTGTGGGTTTACGGGTGTCGTGTATAGTCCACGTTATCAGAAATGTCTTTTGTGTATTCGCATTGATACAATGATGGAATTCTACAAACGTCTCATAACTGGAAACCATTCTAATGAAAGCATTCTTCCATTTACAAACATTGTAGATTCGGTCGGTGAGTACAACAAAGAAGTCTGTATTCACCCCAACGGGCGCAACAATATCAGTGGTCCGTTTGTAATTCACCAAAGACAGTACTATCGTTACCACAGTGGCATAATTGAACAACTTCCGAATGTAAATTTTTGTACAGTACCAAATTCGGACGAGAATGGATGAAAGATGATTTTTGCCAAGTAGCCAGGCAGGATAATGTTTCACAGTACTTTCACCCAGCAGAAACAGATTACACCGGGTGTTATCTTCCGCATGTTTTTGACATTAAACGAACATCGAAAAAGGTGTCAATCATACACCTACTGCTAAAATCCATGCCACAGCGCTGCCAGTTTCGAAATTTTAACAATGTGGTAATACACAAGCTCAGCTCAATACCTGGGAAAATTAATTGGTTCAAAAAGATATTGGTGTGGTGTATTTCAGGTATCAACTATCCATGGGCATGCAACAATAGGATTTCCAACAAAGGGCGCAAGGCACTTTCGTATGTTATTTCGCATGACCAAATCGACTGGGTTGATGTGATAAAAAGCAATCTTAATCTCATATTTTTTGCCGTCAAAGAATACTTTGTCTGGGCAGTACAACAACAGCCGTCTCTTCGCCGATTTCTCATAGCTGCGTATGAATGGGGTGTGTATGAACAGGAAATCTACTTTGTGATGAACAAAGTGAGATCACTTTATCACAATACGACACCGTCTAAAAAAAAATTGGCGACAATAAACAACTACCTCACCACCTTCTCACCCAACCAAATGAAATGTCTCCGAAAGATGTTTTCCAACAAACAGGCGGCAATGTGTATTGAAACTGGATTGGATTACACCTGCGAAGACATTGTGTCGCTCACGAATCTAATTGCCGCTGAGAAAAAGTTGTTGTGTGAAGTTGCGCTACACATTGAATGGTTTTGGCTTAGGCATTATTTCACTGAACGCAATGATGCAAAGACAATGGAATACTGGAACACATTGAGCCCAGAGTTAAAACAATTGTTTCACAACTACATGCATGTGCGCAACCTACTCAATAACATAAGAATACTAAAGCTTCCGATTAATTATGCAAACGCCCAGGTGCGGGCAACAGTAAAGAAATTCGATGTTTCACTGTCGGGATCCGGTTGTGCTAATATTCAGCAGGTGACTAACAACTGGTTTTGCCCCACGTGTAAAAGATTTCGTGGTTTTTTGGCCAATTCTAAATCGAGAAACAGGTCGAATGGTGTTAATATTTCTGCATATGGTCATGAGAAAATGGCAATCAATATGCACAACGGAAACGTCTACTGCGTGGCTTCGCAAAATAGTGGGAGCGACGGCAGTGGAAACAAAAACACTTGTGGCGATGTCCCTTGCATACGCATAAATATGCTTGGGAGGTTTGTTTCCTTCTATGATACTGTGGTTACATTATGTACTAAGTGTGCATCACCATGTGTTACGCATGTCAACAGCGATTACCTAAAAGACGGAATAGTATGCTGCGGAATATGTAGAACCCGTACGAAGTGTCCAAACATTTCATTTTGTGGATATTGTATGCATCGGTGTACAGTTCTTCGAGAGTTTCGAATGTACGACGACACGCAGAGACCAAATAAGTGGATGCAAATACGTCTCTGCCCAAAACACAGGAAGTCTACATGGTCGAAAAATACAATACTTCTGAAAAGCCTATACTGGCGCACAATGGAGAACGAGATGTAACTTTGATATATATTGCAATACTTACCTCTAAATAAAAGAGAAACATGCCGTACCGTCTAGACTACATTCAACTACGCCGATTATTCTTTGGAGTCTGTTTGCCGGTTCGCACTGCACTTGCATTTCTGCTATATTTTGTAAATGAGGAGGCTATAGAATGTGGCACAGAGTGCATAGCTGGACATCTAATACTCCGTTGGCTTGCAGCAGCAACTGCAACTGTCGTATTATTTGGGTTTATTTATTCTGACTATGCAGACAAATCAAGAGGTTTTTTCGGTGGTCCAGTATGGTGGAAAAACATGCGCAGGGTTCACATGCTAAACTATTTTGGAGTCGCTGTGTTTCTTTTCTCAAATAAGTACGGATCGCATTATTTCTTATTTGCTGATGTAATTTTTAGCTTTCTGTATGCTATAGTTCGAAAAGTGTTTATTTTTTACGTATAGTATCAGATTAACAAACATCAAAAATATCTTCAAATGTCAATTTATTGTCTACAACAATAGACTCGCCATGAATCTCGTAGCGAATATATTCCGCGTCCTCGTTCTCTCTGGCATTCACTGCAGCTTTGTATCCTTTAACTGCGCGTGACCCTTTTCCAGGCTGGGTTGCTCCAAAAACCGGCTTGTATACTAAACTACCGTAGTCAACTTCATAATTGTTTTCTCTCATGCGCTGAAAAAATTGAGGTGCATACATATCTACTAAGTTAGCAGTCAGTGCATGGTTTCCTGTATTTTTGTACCAATTTTTGTAAGAAGTTGAACATGTTAACTCCGATGCGGTGGTTAAACAAACGATCAGCAAACAAATGAAAAACCTCATGATGCGTAGAGACCAATCGAGTCTTACATTAAACAAAAAATCTATTTATATCATCTAATTGCTAGTTTGGTAATCACATGCTGCCTGTCCACTGTCAACAAATTCAGAAGTAGAACTGTATTTGTACTTTCCACAGAAGTCGTGTAGGGCTACGCCTGCCTGGGTTGACTCTGCGCAAACGCACTTTCGATCCGAAGTACACTTTCGGTTAGCTCTCCAATAGGGATTCTCAAACCCTCCAGGTAGCCCCACCGCTTCACCTCCACATATACGGGGGCATGGGTCGCACGAACATCCTCCTTCACCATCAGTATCGCAATAAAATTTGCATGGGCAGTAGTCGGCACACAGGCCGTCACAAATAGCTTCTTCTGGATTTCTCACGTTGAATGCGAGTGAATTACGAGCAACCCATTGCATGTTTCGATATAAATGCAAGCCTGGTAAACTGAAGAACGCAGTAGCTTTATCATAGCCGTCTTCTTCGCCTCCCTCTGTAGGGTTACTCTTCAATCGAAAAACTGTTCCAAAGTCATTTGTGGTCCCCTGGTCGTGGTACTTGTTGTTTGGATGCCACAGCAGCGTATACGTATCGTCAGTCTCTTTCCCGAGGTGAGCTTCATGTGGATTACTAGAAGGATCTACAACATGCCATTGCCAATAGTCGTTGTTGGAAAGACCGTCGTTATTTTTACCTACTTCTCGATTGGCCGTCTCAAGATAATGTAGTGTAATGTCACCATTGGTATAATACCAGTCTTCGTAACCACGCTTTCTGCATTGGATCCGCTGGTGTAAAGCTAGCGCTTCATTTGCAAGAGGCAGGTCGTATCCATGATATGGATGAGGTTCATTTTCGGGCCAACCAATTGTTCGGCATTTATATTTTTGAAAACATTGACACTTGCCATGGCTGCGGGGTTCAATCCATGGAATCAAGTCATAGCCAGATACGGTAGTAATTTTTCCATGAGCTCCTGCGCCGTACTGTACGTTTTCAGCTTGACCAAGATCACTTCCGTACTCCCCGTTATATTGCGAGGGTGACCAATTGATACCCTCAAAGGCCCAAATAAGATGTCGATCAAAGTGCTTTTGTCCCTGCAGCGTCACACCCGAATCCGGATGTGACAGCGGTTCATAATTACAAAGTACGCCGGCATCTACGTCGTAGTCAATGTAAGTATATGGTGTACCGCCAAACCCATCATTTCGGATTGTATCACTACAATCAGTCATCGGAATACAATCTGAATGTAACCTACAAGATCCTGCAGCCCAACTGGGTTTAAGAGGATAAATGTGTCCATAATGACCATCCTGCGCTGTACCATTAAAATACAGTTCACTCTCTCCACTATCCTTGTGCTCGGCGTTTAACACGTCGGTCCCCGCCTTAGACAGATAGTTATCCGCGATGTTATTTGAATATTCCTCCAAAACAGGGTGATTTGGATTGTCGATTAATCGCTGATCCATGTATAGATCAATCGCCTTTCCGCTAAGTACTTTATTTAGTGGTACCAGCTCATCGTGGCACATACAGTTACCCATAGATCCCACCATATCAAACCCAATAGCGGCGTTTTTGTAACACGTATAATCAACCTTTGAGTTACAATGATAAGCATACATGTGGCAAGAGCATGCACCAAGTTGCATAACTTCGCCGTCGTCGGTTCTAGCACATCCCTGCGATTCCGTAGCCACAGCAAAGACGTCGTCGACATTATCCCAATCATTCACATTTGTAATTACTTCGAATTGATCAATAATATCTGTGTTGACTGTCATTCGATCTTTGATTTGCATTTTCGTACCATATGTTGCAGTACATCCAAAGGTCCCCGTGCTTAATTCGGTAAATGCCATAGCAACAGTTCTAAGCACGTTTGCCGGGTCATTCAAATTAAATGCATTAGTTAGACATGTACCCAAAGTACTCACCCCGTCAACGAAATTAATAAAACTGTTAAATCCGTCTTGAACAGGGTCATAGTCATAACTAGTGTCAAGTGCACCCGCCTGTCCAACACCATCTAAAAGCTGTGTTGCTCTTATTTGCCCAATTATTTCGGTTGCAACACTTTCTATTGCTGTTTCTAGTGTTTCTCCCCCAAGATTTTCAACTACAAATGATGTACCCGTATTAAATAGCTCTGCTTCTGAAAGTCCGTGATCCTCTCCGGTAACTTCTTCTACAATATAATCTACCAAAGACAGAAAGAAAAGTTTTCTGCGATGTATATGTTCTTGTAATGTTTTGGATGGATACAATTCTTCCGAAATCTCCTCTAAAATACTCAATGCTTCTTTTTGCCCAGGCGTTATCTGTGGCGCATGTCCACGTAGAGCACGTTTTTCCATAGATCGCTGAAATGGTGTTTTTGAGCGTTCTGTATTAATTTCCTCTTTAAGCATTTCTTGCATTCTCCGAATCCGTGCTGGTGTAATTTTCATAGATCTTAGGGCAGACATTCTGTCGAGTGAAAAAACCTTTGGACGTACTGCTGCACAATTATGTGTATTAGCTTGTTTACACGTTAGCCCCACCATTCTTCCTCCTTTACCCAAATCGGGGCCAATTACTTGAGGATCAGCAGGTACTGACACACACCTTCTTCTAAAACACCACCCCGTTTCACAATCATCTGTTTCACCAATAAAATCATCACCAAGACCGGGTCTAACCACAATGTCGTCTAATAGATATCTCGTACATTTGTTTGTTAAATGTGAACAATATCCTTGGCTGCACTCATTACAACCTATGCAATTACAGTTTTGCCCAATGCCCGGTGTGTGACTGTGCGGGTTGTGGTCGTGCGGGTTGTGGGTGTGAGGCGGCGTAGGAGAGTGTTGCTCCGCGGGGTGCGGGTTGTGGGTGTGCGGGCGGTGGCTGTGCGGGGTTTGACACGTATAACTTATACAATTCAGACCAGTTGCACATTCCCCTGTGGCGGTACAACTGTTTCCCTGAGTAATCGGCGCCGCGACACATTGGCCATTGTCATTACAAAGGCCACTCACGCAGCACGAACCGCAGGTAAATACATCTAGCTCAAGCTCATTGTTATTATTCACCAGTGTTTTTTTACCAAAGGCGGGGTTAGTTCCATCATTAGATAAATGACAGTTCCACCTCATATCCCCATAACCGTCGTCTTGAAATCGACATTTTCCACATCCGCATTTAGCATTATTATCGTGTAGTCCACAAAGCTGATCCAATGCTACGTACGATCTCCAACATTGATCATCTTGAATAAAACTATAATGGCCCGATGTGTCACACCAGTAATTGTTGCCCAAAGCTGGGCAAGATGCATCTGCATCATCGCAGTAGGCTGATGTAGCCTGTGCCCGGCAAACCCTACCGGTGGCCCCTGTATCGCCCGAATTATCAGCACAAAGTAGACCAGTTGCACATTGATTTGTATCGGTACAACTATCCCCTGTTGTACCATACTCCGAAGCTCCCTCGTTACATAACCGAACAACGCCGCCGTTGCTGAGAGTAGCTTCCTGATTGCACCAGTGGGCTATA
>MDTC01155990.1_pt1 | contig 21603 bp, 19 predicted proteins | sample 811181 | NCBI WGS metagenome assembly MDTC01 (sample SAMN05326644, study PRJNA326480) | marine metagenome | isolation source: seawater | place: Pacific Ocean: North | collected 2011 | reverse complement strand
TTTCACAATCTGATTGCTTAATTGCAAGGAAGCCCCACGACATAAGTAAAAATGAGGGTGATAAAGTTGATATCTTAAAATATCCAAATTATATATAAAATTCTTTACTTTTTTCACTTCTAATGTTAGAACAAAATATGAACATAAGAGGTTTTAATGTTAACACTTAAACAAAATCAATTATTGAGTTTTCTGATAAAGCGCATTGAGGAAAATGGAGTCTCACCATCATACGAAGAGATTTGTAAGGAGTTATCCTTAAAATCTAAGTCAGGCATACATAGAATTGTTAAATCTCTTGAAGAACGGGGTTATATTGAACGTCTAGAAAATAGAGCTAGAGCAATAGCTCCAAAAAAAAATACTAACGGACAACCTTATATTACAAACATAATAGATCTTAATAAAAAGTTCAGTGATTTAAAAAATAAAAATAATTTATTTGAAAATGATATAAACCTTAAAAAAATTCCTCTCCTTGGCAAAATAGCTGCAGGCACTCCTATTGAAGCTATATCCAACTATGACAATTTCATAGAAATTCCAACAAATTATTCTTTATCTAATAATAGTTATGCATTAACCGTAGAAGGCGACTCTATGATTGATGAAGGTATTTTAGACGGTGATATTGTAATTTTAGAAAACAAAGTAGAAGTAAAAAATGGTGATATTGTAGTTGCGTTAATTGACAAAGAAGAAGCTACCCTTAAAAAACTAAGGAAAAGAGGCGACAGCATCGCCCTTGAACCAGCTAACAAAAATTACAAGACACAAATATATGGGCCAGATAGAGTAACAATCCAAGGAAGACTTAAAACTCTTATAAGAGAATATTAATAGACTTGTTTTAATGTCTTTTAAAATCAACTAATATATATAGATCATATAATATAATATTAAGAGAAGTAATTTGGAAGTTGTAACTAGATTTGCGCCCTCACCCACTGGATACTTACATATTGGCGGGGCTAGAACTGCCATTTTTAATTACCTTTTTGCTAAAAAGCATAATGGTAAATATTTAGTTAGAATAGAGGATACAGACCAAAAAAGGTCTACAAGTGAAGCTGAAAAAGCAATACATGATGGGCTAAATTGGCTAAAGATTAATACCAACGAAAAAATTGTTTATCAATCGTCACGCTTAAATTCACATACTAAAATAGCTTATGAACTTTTAGATAAAGGCTGTGCCTACAAATGTTACCTCAGCAATGATGAGCTTCAGGATCTACGAATTAAAAGTAGAGAAAATGGTATACCAATAAAATCACCCTGGAGAAATAAATCAGTTAATAATTCTGATAAAGAGTTTGTTATCAGACTAAAAATGCCTTCAGAAGGCACAACAGTAATTAATGATCTTGTGCAAGGAGAAATAACAGTTCAAAACGAAATATTAGATGATATGGTTATATTAAGATCTGATAAAACGCCTACATATATGTTGTCTTCTGTAGTAGATGACTACGAGATGGCTGTTACTCATATAATTAGAGGGGATGATCATTTAAATAATGCATTTAGACAAGTCCAAATAATAAAATATATGAACTGGAAAGAGCCATCTTATGCTCATATACCTCTAATACATGGAACTGATGGCTCTAAATTGTCTAAAAGACATGGCGCAACAAACGTTTTTGAATACCATAAAATGGGTTACACAAGTGAAGCAATGTTTTCCTACTTACTTCAGCTAGGTTGGTCTTCAAGTAATGAGGATAATTATGAATATTCTAAAGCAGTAGAATTTTTCACTCTAGAAAAAATAAATAAATCACCTTCTAAGTTTGATATAAAAAAACTGAATAATATAAATAGTAAATTTCTTAATAATATGGATGTTAATGAAGTTTATGAGTTAATCTGTAAAAGTTTTAATCTTAATTTGGGAAACACTCAGAAAAAAAGGCTTAAAGCATTATTACCTGAGTTATTAAAAAGGGTTAATGTTTATACTGAAATAAGAGATGATATAGATTGGATTATAAATGAAAATTTTATTTGTATAGATAACGATTACCAAAAAATATTAAACACAAATTTAACTATATTAAAAGAAATAAGTTTGTTATTAAATAGCTGTTCATGGACAAAAGATAATATTAATTCAACTTTAAAAAATTATATTATAAATAAAAATCTTAAATTTAAAGAAATTGGTTACCCTCTGAGATTAGCTTTAACAGGAAAAATAAATTCTCCTGATTTGGCCTCAGTTATCTACGAACTTGGTTGTACAATCGTAACAAATCGATTAAATTACCAATATTAAATAAATAGAATCTTAAATGTTTTATAGGTAAAAATATGTCTGATAATAAAATAATCTTCAATGGTAAAGAATTAGAATTAAATACTTTGGAAGGTACAGTTGGGCCTTCTGTTTTAGATATAAGATCATTGTACGGTGATTTAGGAGTTTTTACTTATGATCCAGGTTATGGGTCAACTGGATCATGCGAGTCTGGCATAACATACATTGATGGTGAAAAAGGTATATTATTGCATAGAGGTTATCCAATAGATCAACTGGCGGACAAAAGTAGCTTTTTAGAAGTTGCTTATCTTCTATTGAATGGTGAATTACCTAAAAAACCAGAAAAGGATGAATTTGAAAATGCAATTACATTGCACACAATGGTCCATGAACAAATAAGTAATTTTTATAGAGGTTTTAGACGCGATGCACATCCAATGGCAATTATGGTTGGTGTTGTTGGTGCATTATCTGCTTTTTACCCAGATTCAACTAACATTAATGATCCTTATGAAAGATTAGTAGCCTCCCGAAGACTAATAGCTAAAATCCCAACAATTGCAGCTATGGCTTATAAATACTCGTTGGGACAGCCGTTTAATTATCCTCAAAATGACTTAAATTATGCAGAAAATTTTTTACATATGTGTTTTTCAGTACCTGCAGAAAAATACAAAATTGACCCTATAATAGCAAAAGCTATGGATAAAATTTTAATTTTACATGCTGATCATGAACAGAATGCCTCCACATCTACTGTTAGAATTTCCGGATCTTCAGGAGCAAACCCATTTGCCTGCATAGCTGCTGGAATAGCCTCATTATGGGGGCCAGCACATGGTGGTGCAAATGAAGCAGTTTTGAAAATGCTGTCAGAAATTGGAGATGTTAAAAATATTGGCGAGTATATCAATAAGGCTAAAGATAAAAATGATCCATTTAGACTATTTGGTTTTGGACATAGAGTTTATAAAAATTATGATCCAAGGGCGTCTGTAATGAGAGTATCTTGCCATGAAGTATTAGATTTATTAGGTATTAAAAATGAACCCTTATTAGAAATAGCTATGGAATTAGAGAAAATAGCTCTCAATGATGAATATTTTATTGAAAAAAAGCTGTATCCTAATGTTGACTTTTATTCAGGCATAATTTTAAAAGCCATGGGATTTCCTACTGATATGTTTACTGTTCTTTTTGCAGTAGCAAGAACTGTAGGTTGGGTTGCTCAATGGAATGAAATGATTACAGATCCAGTTCAAAGGATCGGTAGACCTCGGCAATTATATACGGGATACCCCACAAGAGATTTTATTGATCTAAATGAAAGATAGTTAATAATTATATGAATTAATTATGTTAATTATTTTAGAGCTTGAATTTTTTGAAAAATTAAATTCTGAAATATCATCATAATTCATTAATTTTATAATTTTATTAGAGTAATTATTAAATAGAATTTGTTTGTTTTCAATATCTGCAATGTATTCTGTTAGCAATTTACCAATATCAGCAACTATACATTTTTCTTGAAAAAGAAATGGTACAACATTCTCACCTATTAAAAAGTTGGGAAGTATAATATTTTTAAAATTTACTAACAATCTTCCAATTGTAGCACTTAAAATATCTGTTTTATAAATTGCTATCGTAGGTATTTTAAATAATACAAGCTCAAGAGTAATAGTACCACTACAAGCAATTGCTATGTCAGCATGATTTAACAAATCATAATTTTCTTGTAAATTAAGTACCTCAATACCATTTCCAATTTCAAGATCTTTTATTTTATTTATAACGTCTTTAAAATGTAAACTTGTAGTTGGTATTATCCAGTCAATTTTATATAGTTTAGAATCAAAGTTTTTTATTAATGATATAAACTCAGGTAATATATATTTTATTTCTGTGTCTCTACTTCCAGGTAAAAGAAGACATTTCAGTCTTTTAGGGTCTTTAGATTTAACATTTTTTTTTAGTAATTCATTATTAGAATTACTTACTTTTAAGAATTTCTCAATAACGGGGTTACCTAAATAATTACATTCTATGCCTAAGCTTTTAAAAACTTCTTCTTCTTTTTTAAATAGACAAAACAAACCATCATGTAAATTTTTCCATTTCTTACTTCTTGATTTTCCATAAGCCCAAATTGTAGGAGGCACAAAATGGATTAATGGACATTTAAAATTTGTTCCTATGAATAATTTTTTTAGATTTCTTGCTAATTCATAAGAAAAACCTTTTGTGTCTATAGTAATAACAACAATCGGCTTTTCAAAAAAAATTAGTTTTGTAATTTCATTTACATAATTTTTAAGTTTTTTGTAATTGTTTAAGAAATTTAAGAAGCCAATTATATTAAAATCATTCATATTATATTTAGACTTTAGCCCTTCTTCTATCATCAAAGGACCTCCAATACCAAAAAAGCTTATTTTTTTATCAATTAGCTTTAAACCTTTCATTACAGATGAACCTATGTAATCACCAGATGCCTCTCCAGCTAATATAAAAACTTTTTTTTCTTTGTTTGTCATAAAAGAATTCTTCTACCAATTAGTTTATACAGATAAAACACAAAATTGTGTTTTAGATATCAATGATTTAATTTCATTGTAATCAACAACAAGAGTTCCATCAGATGATATTACAATAGAGCTTAAGCCAGCATTAATACATTTTTTTACAGTCTCTAAACCTATAACTGGTAAATCCATATTTTTACTTTGTCCTATTTTTGGTATTTTTATTAAAACAGGACCAAAATTGTTTAGATTTTTAGTATTACTAATTAAATCTTTAACTCTATTTATCATTAAATCGGTGCCTTCAAGTCCCTCAATCGCATAAACTAAATTATCACCTACAACTAATGACTGACCAACGTCATATTTTGAAATAGTGTTTAGTAAATCAATACCAAATTCAGAGCTTTTTATTACATACTGTTTAAAATTTAATTTAGAGAAATTATTTCCGTAGAAACCCTTAGGAAAAAAGCAATCTTTAAAGATTGAATATATTGGTAAAATTTTAAAACCATTTTTTTGGAAAAAGGTTTCAATTATTGTTAGTGCTTTATTATCTCCAACAGATAAAGTCTCACTAATCATTCCATAAGCTTTAATATCTTGAGACATTCCTAATTTATTTGGCCTTTTAATTTTTCCTGCAAAAACAATATGAGTAACTTCATTCTCATTTAGAGTTTTCATCCATGTATCAGGATTTAATAATGAAACTGTCTTAGAAGGGTTTTTAAAAAATTTGGAATCCGAGAACCCATCTATACACATTACAAATGCCTTTGGGTTTTCTCTAGCGATATATAACGGTAAATCACCACTACCAGCAATTAAAGCAATTTTCATTAAAACTTATCCATTCGAGGATGAATTAATGGACGATTTGAATTATCTTCAAGAAAAACCAATATATCTTTTATAAGATCGTCATTTTTATAGTTATCACTTACCTCAGTTAATCTCTCGTTAAACGTTCCTTCGGGAGCGAATAATAATCTATAAACGTTTCGAAGCTTTTTAATATCATTTTTCTTAAAAGACCTTCTTCTTAAACCTACTAAATTTAATCCACTTAAATGTCCTCTACTTCCTATAACAGAAGTATATGGAATCACATCACCATCAATAGTAGTTCCTGCTCCAATAATTGCATGTTTTCCTATTCTACAAAATTGATGAACAGCACTTTGACCTCCAAGATAAACAAAATCCCCAATTTCAACATGGCCGCCAATAACAGCATTATTAACAAAAACCGTGTTATTACCTACCAAGCAATCATGTGCAACATGAGATCCAACCATAAAGAAATTGTTACTACCAATTATTGTTTCTTTAGTACCTAAAAGGGTCCCAGGGTGAACAGTAACGTTTTCTCTAAATATATTATTATTTCCAATAATAAGTTTTGTTAATTCACCTGAATACTTGAGATGTTGTGGTTTTAAACCAATAACAGCAAAAGGATAAATTTCGTTATCATCACCTATTTTTGTATTACCATCAATAATAACATGTGAATGGACATATGAGTTTTTGCCAATAACAACGTTTGGACCTATTATGGTATAGGGCCCAATTGTTACATTATCTGCGATAGATGCATTTTTATCAACTATAGCCGTAGGATGTATTGAATTTTTCATTTAGCTTTATCCTGATCAACTAACATTGCTGAAAATTCAGATAAAGCAACTAGGTTACTATCAACATAAGCCTCACCACTAAATTTATATAGAGATCTTTTGTTTGTAATAAGTTTAATTTTTAAATATAAAGTACAACCAGGGGTTACTGGTTTTTTAAACTTTGCTTTTTCAATCCCTGTAAAAAAAACTAATTTATCTTTAGATAATTTACTATCTTCATACGAAACAAGACACGCAGCTGTTTGAGCCATTGATTCAAGAATTAAAACTCCTGGCATAACAGGGTGTTGAGGAAAGTGGCCGATAAAAAAAGGTTCGTTAAAAGTAACAGCTTTAATACCTGTTATAGATTTATTTAGGATAATATCAGTAACTTTATCAATCAATAAAAAAGGATATCTATGAGGTATAAGATTTATAATTTCATTATGTTGAAGGCACTTAACTTCATCATTATCATTTTTAATTATCATCAGTTTTAAACCTCTTTTTTTTTAAATTAAGCCTTTGCGAAGCAATAATTTTTTTCCAATCTTTTAAATTTTGAGCGGGATTACCCCCAACAACACTATTTTTAGGGAAACTGTTAAACACTTTAGAAGCACCAGCGATTATTGAGTTTTCTCCTATTTTAACATTATCTTTAATACTAACGTCTCCACCCATTATAACATTTTTTTCAAGATATACAGATCCTGACAATCCAACCTGGCCTGCCAAGATACATAAATCTTCAATAATACAATTATGACCAATATGCACCTGATTATCAATCATAACTGATTTACCTATAATGGTGTCGTCAATAAATCCTCTATCTATGGTGCAACCTGCTCCAATAAATGTACCCTCTCCAACTAACAACCCACCAATATGAGGCATTAAAGCAGTTTTATAACCATTTGGTACAAATCCAAAACCAGGTTTTCCTAGGACTGAATTAGACGAAACTTTAACACTATCTTCTAAGTGTGAACATTCGATTACAACACCAGATTCAATAATACAGTTTTTACCAATCATGCAATCTTCTGAAATACTTACTCTTTCTGCAATATATGTATTATCATCAATTACTGATCTTTTACCTACTATGCAAAAAGGGCCAATATTTACATTTTTACCTATTTTTGCAGTTTTATCTATTATAGCAGTAGGATGTATAATGTTATTATTAGAAGAATTTTTTAAAACATAATAATCTAATAACTTTGAAAACCCAAGTTTAGGATTATTAAAAGGAATTTTAATTATATTTTGATGTAGAAATTTAATGTTTTTTTTTTCTAAAATACATAAACCTGAGGATATAGAATGAAAATCATAATTTGTATTATTTAAAAATGACAATGAATTTACTTTTAAATCTTTAAATGGAACAAAATCGTTAATGTAAATTTTGTCTAAATTACAACTGATATTATTTACCGATAAAACATCATTTAGGGATATATCTAATACTTTTATGATTTCACTCAAATTAATGTTAATTTTGAATTTAAAAAAATGTTTATTCATCAGTTAACTTTTAATTTTATTCATTAGTGGATATAATAATTTTTAATGATTTTGTTTTTTCATTAAAAATTTTAAGAATTTCATTAGTTATATCAAGAGAGGATTTATTATATAAAAAAACGTTTTCTTTTAAAAGAACAATATGAATTTGATTTTTAATTGAAAAATCTTTTATTATTTTTGCTAACTTATCTTTAAGATCATTTTGAATGTTTTGAAATGAATTGTTAAGTATTGCTCGCTCTTGTTTGAATTTTTTTTGTATAGTCAAAACTTCTTTTTTAAATAAATTTAATTTTTCTTTATATTCTAAACTATTAACTTTATTTTCATTCTGAATTATTAACTCTTTATTTTTAAGGTATTTTTGTTGATTTTTTATTTTGTTATTCATTTGATTTTCTAATAAAATAAATTCATCACTAAGTATTTTCATAGCCTTTGATTTTTTTAAAATAAATCTAAAGTCAACAATTGCTATATTTCCAGTGACATCATTTTGTGAAGCTAAATAGATCTGGAAACTATTTTTAGAATCATTTTTTTGTGAATTTATAAAATTATAATTTAAGGGATCATAAATAAAATTAGATAAAATTAAAAAATTTAGTAACATAATTAAAAAAATACATCTCTTATTTAGAAAGTGGTACCTATTTTAAAATTGAAATTTTCTTCTAAATCGTAATTTTTGCTAACAACTGGAAAGCCCCATATCATTTGCAAGGGGCCAACTGGCGTTATCATTGAAATACCAAAACCATTAGTTACTCTTGGTTCCATATCATCAAACCCTTTAACACCACTTTCATAATCAGTACCCCATAAAGATCCTATATCAGTAAATAATAACCATTCCAGACCAGTTTCATCTGGCATCCATAAATCCGATTTAATTTCAAGTGAAAGATTATAAAAATTGTTTCCACCAACCGCTTGATTGTTTCCAATATCTCTAGGGCCAAATCCCGCACTATCAAAACCTCGTAAGGTATTGCCTCCAATCAAAAAACGATTTGAAGCAGTAACTTTGTCATCTATGCCAGTAATAAAACCTAATCCAGATTTTAAAGAAAAAATATAATCACCATAATTAATCGGGATATAATATCTATAATTAACAATTGACTTTAAAAAAGATGTATCTCCACCAATACCAGATATTGTATTAGAAAAGTTCACTCTATAACCAGAAGTTGGATTAAAAAAACTATTTGTTGTATCTTTAACTATCTTATGAGTAATAGAAGAAGTAGTTATGTCCTTTCCTTCTTCACCTGTTAATGAGGCAGCCGTTGAGGTTGATGAGGTTGTGGATTTTGATAAAGAAATATTATAATTAAAGTTTTGAGAAATATTTTCCTGTTTAAAACCAAAGCCAACACCTAATCCTTGAGTGGTGTATTTAACATCACCTTTTTGATTTTCTCTTTCTTTATTAAAAAAATTACCAGATAATGATAAGTGTCTATCTAAAAAATATGGCTCTGTTATACTTAAGTTATATGAAGATTTTTGATCTGACAAACTTGATTCTACGTTAATTTTCTTTCCTTCTCCTAGAAAGTTTTTTTCATTTATACCAAAGTTTACACTTGTGCTATCAAGTGATGAATATCCAACCCCAAAACTTACTGACCCAGTATTAATCTCTTGAACGTTTATTATTATATCAAGCAAATTATTATCTAAGTTTAATAATTTGTAGTTAACTGTTTGAAAATATCCAAGTCTATTAAGAGATTTAATTGAAGATATTAACTTACTTTTATTAAATGGATCACCTTCAAAAAATTTAAGTTCCCTACGAATTACAGCGTCATTCGTTCTAGTATTACCAACTATATTTATTCTATTAATAAACTTAATACGACCTTCTTCTATTGAAAATTTTATATTAACTAGATCATTTACTTTAGAAATAGATGGTACAACGTTAATAAAATTATAACCTTTATTTTCAAAAAAGGTTACTAGATTATCTGTTGAATAATCTAAGGCCCTAGAATCAAAAAAATCATTTTTTTTAATAGAAATGTTCTCTAATAATAAATTTTTATCTATATCTTTTATTGAAGTAGAAATAAAATCCAACTCGTTTAACTTATATCTCTGCCCTTCGCTTAATATAAAATTTAAATTAAACCCAGAAATATTTGGAAGAAGATCTCCTTTAGCAGAAATTACTTTAAAATCAATATATCCTCTCTCATAATAAAATCTTTTTAATTTTTCTTTATCATACTCTAGTCTTTCAGGTATAAATTTGTTTGATCCAAAAATTTTATACCATGCGTCTTCTTTTGTTGTTATTGTTGATTTCAACTCCCTATCAGAAAAACTCTTATTACCTACAAAATTAACATTTTGAACCACAAGTAATGAGCCTTCATCAATATTAAAATTAATATTTACTCTACCTTGAGATAAAACATTTTTTTTAATATTTATTTCTGCCAAATATCTACCAATTTTCTGATATTCCAATCTTATTCGTTCAACAGCAATATTTAAATTTTCTATATTTAAAACATCTCGAGGTTTAATAGATACAATTTCTAAAAGTTGGGGGTTATCTATTAAATCATTCCCGGAAAAAGTAATTTCATTAATAATTGGAAACTCTTCCAAATTAATAATTAAAATTTTATCTTGAACATCTAGTTTAATATTAGAAAAAAATTCTGTTTTATATAAATCTTTAATAAGTTCATCTAATACTTCATTCGTAAATTTAGTATTCGGATAATTAGGTAGATAATTAAGAATAAATGATTCAGACAATCTTTTTTCACCATTTACAATAATTTTGTCAATTTTTAACTCATCATTTTGAGCATAGCTTAAAGGCGAAATAAAATTTAATAAAATGAAGAATTTTATTAAAATTAAAATTTTTATTAATAATCTATCCATATAACTATCTTATATAATTACTTAATTAAGTATACCATTTTTCAATCTAGAAACCCAAATCAAATGCAGTAATTAAAAACATTAACATTAACAAAAATATAAAACCAAATTTTAATAATAAAGTTTGAATTTTACTAGGTAACTGTTTTTTAAAAATTAACTCGTATGCATATAATAAAATATAACCACCATCTAATGCAGGAATAGGTAATAAATTAATTAAACCTAAATTAATTGATAATATAGCCATCAAAAAGATTATTGAAAAAAAACCTTGATCTAAGCTAGAACCCGAAATTTTTGCTATTCCAATTGGTCCAACAACGTCCTTTTTGTCAATGTTTAATGATAATAATGATTTAAAACCAATTAGCCAATCTGTCGTAAGTTTATAAGTGTCATAAATACCAGCTTTAAAAGCTTCAATCAGAGATAATTTTTTTAAGACCATAGGTTTAGCCGTAACCCCTATTCTACCAACTAATTTATTTGTTTTCTCATCAAAAAAATCAATAGGAACTACATTAATGTTTAAAACATCATTATCTCTTAAAACTTTAAAATTTAAAGAAAACTTGGGTTTGTTTTCAACAATTTGTTTAATTTCTTGAAAATTTTCAACTAACTCACCATCGATAGAAATAATTTTATCATTTGGCAAAATTCCTGCTAATTGAGCAGGTTTAGAATCTACAACACTATTTATTATTGTAGATGAAATATACCTACCATTTAAAGCATACAAACTTGTAATCAAAAGCAGACCAAGAAGTAAGTTTGCAAGAGGCCCAGAACCTACAATTATAAATCTTGACAACAAACTTGCTTTTAAAAAAGAGTCTTTTTCTAGTGAGTTTTTATTAGAATTATCATTAAGATTTATAAGTTCTCCTTTCATTTTAACATAACCACCTAAAGGTATTAAAGAAAATTTCCATCTTGTATTTTTATTATCATTAAACCCGAATAATTCCGGGCCAAAACCAATTGAAAAAGTTTCAACTTTTACTCCCGATTTGATTGCCGCGTAATAATGGCCAAACTCGTGGACAAAAACTAAAGGAGTTAATACAAGGAAAAAACCTATGAATGACAAAAAAAATGAAGATTCAAACAATTTTTATATTTCCTTAATTATATTCAAAGTTTTAATTCTGGTTATTTTATCAATTTCAATAACGTCATCTATATTTTCAGGTTTTGTAGGAGAGTAATTATTTAGAGTTTTTTCTATGACATAATGTATATCTGTAAAATTGATTTTTCCTTTTAAAAAATAATCTACAGTCACTTCATTTGAACCGTTTAATACAATTGGTGAGCATTTAATATTACTTATTGCATCCCAACCAAACTTTAAACCTGGAAACTTTTTTAGATCCGGTTCCCAAAAGGTTAACATTCCAATATTAGACAATGACATTTTTTTCAAATTTAAATTTAATCTTTTAGGCCAATTTAGCGCAACACTTAAAGGGGTTATCATATCAGGGAAACCCATATTAGCCATTATTGAACCATCATTATAATGTACTAGGCCATGAATAATATGTTCAGGGTGAACAACCACTTCTATTTTATCTGCACTTAAATCAAATAAAACTGAAGCTTCAATAATTTCAAGAGCTTTGTTTATCATAGTTGAACTATCAATAGAAATTTTTTTACCCATTTCCCATATAGGATGTTTTAGAGCATTTTCAGGCTTAATATCTTTAAAGTCTTCAACTTTTTTATTTAAGAATGGCCCTCCTGAGGATGTAAGAGTAATAAAATCTAAATTTTTAGTATTATTTATATCTAAACACTGAAATATGGCGCTATGCTCAGAATCAATAGGTAAAAGATTACATTTTTTTTCATTAGCTTTATCTATAAATATCTTACCCGCAGTAACAAGTGTTTCTTTATTAGCTATTGCTAAATGATTTCCAGCATTGATAGCTGCATAGGCAGAGTAAAGACCTGATATTCCTATAATCCCAGACACAACTACATCACAATTAATCTTGGCTAAATTAACCAGAGCCTCATGACCAACATTTAATTCACTTTTACCAAAATAATTTTTTGAATTTAATGGGTTTGACAAAACAACGTGTGGAACTTGAAATTCGTTAACTATTTCACTTAGTAACGAAACATTATTATGAGCAGAGACACCTATTAAATTAAATTTATCTCTATTATTTCTCAATAATTTGAGGGTTGATTTTCCAATTGACCCTGTTGAACCTAATAAAATAATATTTTTGGGATACATTATAATTAACTTAACAAAACAAAATAAGAGAGAATATAGAAAAAAGGTAAAACTAAAATATAACCATCAAACCTATCCATTAAACCACCGTGACCAGGTATCAATTTACCACTATCTTTAATACCTATTTTTCTCTTAACAAAAGATTCATACATGTCACCAAGAAAAGATAATATACCAATCACAAAACCAAATAATAGTGAAGATAAAGTATCTAAATTTATTAAATCTTTAATCATAAAAGAGATGGCAACTGTAGAAATCAAACCTATCAATGTACCTTCTACAGTTTTACCATTACTAATTTTGGGAATAATTTTAATATTACCTAATAATTTTCCACCTAAATAAGCAAAAACATCCATAGAAGTTATTAATAGAACTAAATATAAAAAATAATTTAATCCATTCGACATCAAAAGGATTTCTATCAGAGAAAAAAATGATAATATGATGAAATTTGAAAAAGAGAACGTAATAAAATCATGATATGTATTATAATAATAAAGGTTAATTAAAAAAGAGGATAAAATTAAAATATCATAATCAATAATAAACTCAAAATTTAAATTATTTATCTTTGTGATTAAGTATATAAAAAAAATACTTTGTAAAAAAAAAATATTAAAAAATTGACTTATAGAAACTTTACCAAAACTCATTTTAACCATTTCAATAAAAATAATAGGAAAAACACAAGATAATAAGATTACAAATAAAGGATTTCCAATTTTAAAAAATAAATAAAATACTGTAAGAAGGATTATAGAAGAAATTATTCTTAACCTAAATTCCTTTAATTCTATTAGGTCCTTAAGCTTGATTAAAATATTAATAATCACTCACCATACTTTCTTATACGATTATTATAATTCATAATACATTCATCTAAAATTTGTTCATCAAACTCTGGCCACATTTGTGGCAAGAACATTAATTCTGTGTAGGCTAAATCCCAAAGAAGGAAGTTTGACAAACGCATTTCACCACCAGTTCTAATTAATAAATCAGGATCAGGAATACAATTGTTAAAAGTGAAATTTTTGAAGTTTTCTTCATCTATAAGTTTTAGTCTAGGTTGAGTATTTAGAATTTTGTTAGTAGCATTTATTATATCAGATCTACCACCAAAATTAAGTGCAATAGTAATTGTTATACCTTTATTATTAGAAGTATTATCTTGAATAAAATTAATTTTTTTAATTATATTTTTTTTAAAAGGTACTAGATTACCAATAAACCTAACTTTAAAATCATTAGAACTAATTTTTTGAATAGTATCGTCTAAAAATTTTACAAGAAGATCCATAAGAAAAGAAATTTCAGTTTTGGATCTTTTCCAGTTTTCAGTTGAAAAAACAAAAACAGTCAGAAAATCAATTTTATTTTTATTTACAGATTCTATAATATTAAAGAGGTTGTTGGCGCCTTTTATATGTCCTTGATATGAATTTAGATTCCGAGACAGTGCCCAACGTCTATTTCCGTCCATAATTATAGCTAAATGCTTTATAGACATAATTAATTTTCTAATATTTCTTTTTCTTTAACAGACAAAATGCTATCAATTTTTTCTATTATTTGGTTTGTGATTTCTTGAATGCTTAATTCATCTTTATGCTTTTGATCTTCACTAATCTCGCCGTTTTTTTGAAGCTTTCTGACATTTTCCATATGATCTCTTCTGATATTTCTTACAGATACCCTAGCATTTTCTCCATATTTAGCGGCAATCTTAGTTATTTCAACTCTCCTTTCTTCAGAGAGAGGTGGAATAGATATTCTAATAATGTTACCTTCTACCATTGGATTAAGACCCAGTGGACTTTCTTTAATACTTTTTTCTGTTGCTGACACTAGGGAATTATCCCAAACAGAAACCAATAACATGCGTGATTCAGGAACACTTACAGTACTAACTTGATTTAATGGCATTATACTTCCGTATGCATTAACATTTATTTGATCAAGCATATTCAAAGAAGCTCTTCCAACTCTTAATCCACTTAAATCCTTTTTAAAAGAATTTATAGCTTTTTCCATACGTATTTTAATCTCATTTACATCTAATTCTGCCATGTAAATCTCCTTTAATTAGAAATTATAGTGAAAGAACCTTTTCCACTTAAAACTTTTGCAAGATTCTTATCTTTTATAATAGAGCAAACTAAAATTGGTATATTATTTTCTCTCGCTAATGATATTGCCGATGCATCCATTACCTTCAGGTCTTTGGTTAATACATCTAGGTAACTAAGCATATCATATTTAGTTGCATTTTTATCATGTTTAGGATCAGCAGAATAGACACCATCAACTAAAGTAGCTTTAATTAGAGCGTCACAATTCATCTCTGATGCCCTCAAAGCTGCAGCTGTATCAGTTGTGAAGTACGGATTACCTGTACCTGCAGCAAAAATAACTACTCTTCCCTTCTCCATATGCCTTTTAGCTCTTCTTCTTATATAAGGCTCACAAACTGCAGATATAGGTAAAGCTGACTGAACACGAGTTTGAACACCTATTTGTTCAAGCGCATTCTGGATAGCCAGACTATTCATTACTGTTGCTAACATTCCCATATAGTCTCCCGTCGCTCTGTCCATTCCATTTTTACTTCCAGATAAACCTCTGTATATATTACCTCCACCAACAACAATACAAATTTGAACACCAGACTTAACAACGTCATTTATTTCAACAGCAAAAGATTTAACAACATCTGTGTTAATTCCAAATGCATCATTTCCCATTAATGATTCACCAGAAATTTTAAGAAGAATTTTTTTCCATTTAAAATTTTTCAATATGATTCACGCTATATTAAATAGTTTAATTTTTACTCGCCGTTGCAGCAACTTCTTCTGCAAAGTTAGTTTCTTCAACTTCAATACCATCACCTAATTTAATAATTTTGAAACCTTTAAGTTTAATATCAAAACCTTTTTCATTAGAGAATTTTTTAACCACATCTTTTATTTTTGTTTCTCCATCAAGTACTGAGATTTGTTCATTTAAAACTACTTCTTGAAAAAATTTATGCATTCTTCCTTCAACCATTTTGTTAGCAATTTCTTTTGGCTTGCCAGACGCTATGGCTTGATCAGTTAGCACTTGACGTTCTCTATCAACAATATTTTTATCAAGGTCTTCAATGCTTAGAGATTTTGGAGAGGCTGCTGCAATATGCATAGCTATTTGTTTGCCAATTGTTGACAAATTATCCATGCCTAATTTACTTTCAAGCGCAACTAATACACCCAACCTTCCTAAACCATCAGCTACATTATTGTGAATATATGAAAACAGACCACCTTCACTGACATCTAGAAATTCTAAACGCCGAATATTCATATTTTCACCAATTGTTGCGATATTATTTGCTAACTCTTGTTCAACTGTTCTTCCTGAATCCGGATAAGTTAAACTTTTAAGGTTTTCAACATCACTTTTATTAGATAATGCTAATTCACAACAAGTTTTAACAAAATTTTGAAAAATTTCATTTCTTGCAACGAAATCTGTTTCTGAATTTATTTCTAATATTATACCAGAATTATTTTTTATCGTAATCCCTACTAACCCCTCAGCTGCAACTCTTCCTGATTTTTTTGAAACAGAAGCAAGTCCCTTTTTTCTAAGCCAGTCAATGGCCTCTTCCATTTGACCATTGTTTTCAGTTAAAGCCTTTTTGCAGTCCATCATGCCCGCGCCACTTTTTTCTCTTAATTCTTTTACCATTGAAACTGTAAGAGACATTTCATTACCTTTCTCATTTGATTAAAAATTATTAAATATTTGTAACTTAAAACAAAATTTAATTTAATCTTTAACAACATTTTCTGGGTTATCACTATCCAATGTAACTGGATCAGCAGAAACAACTTCAGGAATATTGTCTGAATTAATATTTTGACTTGTATTTTCTTCAACTATAACTTCAGACTCGCCAATATCCACACCACTCTGTTCTAAATTAATTTCTAAACCTTTTAAAACTGAGGCAGCAACTAAATCACAATATAATGAAATAGCTCTTAAAGCATCATCATTTCCAGGAATAGGATAATCAACTCCAGATGGATTAGTATTCGTATCGCATATTGCTATAACTGGTATGTTCAAGTTGTTGGCTTCCAATACCGCTATTGATTCTTTATTAGTATCAATTATAAAAATGGCATCTGGGATACCATTCATATTTTTTATCCCACCTAGCGTTAAATCCAGCTTTTCTTTTTGCCTTTCAATCTGAAGCCTTTCTTTTTTTGTAAGACTGTTTATCTCACCAGTTTCAATTCTTTCCTCTAAGTTTTTTAGCTTTCTTATAGATTTAGAAACTGTTTCCCAGTTGGTTAACATTCCACCAAGCCATCTATGGTTTACATAATATTGACCACAATTAATTGCAGCCTGAGCTATTAATTCAGAAGCGGACCTTTTTGTACCTACAAATAAAAATTTTCCACCATTTTTTGCTATAGACTGTATAACATCTAAAGCTTCGTATAACATTGGGACTGTTTTTTCCAAATTTATTATATGAATATTATTTCTTTTACCAAAAATATATGGATCCATTTTGGGATTCCATCTTCTTGTATGATGACCAAAATGAACGCCAGCTTCTAAAAGTTGTCTCATTGTGAAAGTTGGAAGTGACATTGTATTTTCCTTTACCGGTTAATGTTAAAGCAATACCTAAAAAAAACACCGGATGGTTAAATAAACCAGATATTGCACAAAATTAACTTTTAAATAAAGTAAACTTGTTATTTTTGCAAGCTTAAAAGGCTATAAAATTTAGGCAAAACTAATTGATCTAACGTTATTAATTTTTGTTATATTACTAATTAATTCGGAAGAAATTTTTATATTTTCTTTCACAATAAATTTAATTGCTTGTCCGTTAAGGTGAATATTAATTATTAAAGATGAATTCCCAGCAAATAAAGTTTTAGAGAAATTATATATTTCTTTCATATTATTAAAATTATCCAAAACTAGTGTTAAATTAAATTTTTTTTCAGAAATAAAATCATTTAAAAGCGTTAACCTTCTTGCAACTATTTTGCAGCCTTGGTTTGTGTCATTTTTTATTTCAGCATCTACAAGAATTAAGTGTTTCTCAACTAACACATCTTCATGTTTAACAAATACATCAGAATATATATTAATTTCTGATGAGCCGCTTAAATCGTTCAATAAAATGGTAGCCCATTTCCCTCTATTTGATTGCTTTTTAAATATTTTGAAAATTAGTCCACATAGCTGAATATTTTTTTTAGAATAATTTTGAGGATTATCAAGAACATCCAAATTTGTTTTAATATCTAAGCTTTTTAAAACTTCTGAATAATTATCAAGTGGGTGTAATTTTAAATATAAACCAAGAGATGAAAATTCATTATTTAATTTTTCTTCAATTCCCCAATCAGGAATATCAAATAGATTGATTGACAATTGCACATTATTATTTTCGTTAAATAGACTTTGTTGGTTTGAAATTTTGTCTTTTTCTATCGATTGACAATGGTTTAACATTAAATCAACCGAGTTAAACAACTTATTTCTATTTTTTTCTATAGAATCCAAAGAACCAGATTTTATTAAACTTTCAAATGTTTTTTTAGTAATTAAACTATATGGTACATTGGCAAGAAAAGAATCAATATTATTGAATATACCAAGTTCATCTCTGATTTTGACAATCTTATTAATTGCATCGTTACCAACATTTTTTAAAGATGATAATGAATATCTTAAAGAAGTTTTATTATTCTCCTTTTCAATTAAAAAATCACTGCCACTTTTGTTGATACAAGGAGGAAGGATTGAAATACCTAACCTTTTTAAGTCCGACACAAAAACAGATAATTTATCAGTATTGTTATATTCGACACTCATCATTGCTGCAAAAAATTCATGAGGGAAATTACATTTTATCCATGCTGTTTGGTATGCTATTAAAGCATAGGCAGCTGCATGTGATTTATTAAACCCATATCCTGCAAAAGCTGAAATTTGTTCAAAAATTTCGTTAGCTTTAAATTCATCAATATTATTATTTTGGGCACCTGCTATAAAAGATTTTTTCTGCTGATCCATTTCAATTTTATCTTTTTTACCCATGGCTCTTCTTAAAATATCTGCGCTACCAAGGGAAAAATCAGCTAATATTTGAGCAGCTCTTAAAACCTGCTCTTGATAAATAAAAATTCCATAAGTTTCCTCCAAAACATCTTTTAAAGAAGAATGCATATAAGTAATTTTTTCTTTTCCATGTTTTCTATTTATGTAACTTGGAATGTTTTCCATTGGACCTGGTCTATACAAAGATACAACAGCAATGATATCTTCAAACCTATCGGGTTTTAAACCGGTTAAGACGTCTTTCATACCAGAAGATTCCAATTGGAATATACCTGTAGTAGATCCAGTAGATAACATTTCATAAGTTTTCTTATCATCCAATAATATTTTGCTTAGGTCAAAGTTTTTGACTTTGTGTTTTATTAAACTTTCTGCTTTTGATAAGACTGTGAGTGTTTTAAGTCCTAAAAAATCAAATTTAACAAGACCAGCCTTTTCAACAAATTTCATATTAAATTGAGTGGCCGGCATTTCCTCTTCATTAAACTTATATAAGGGTACTAATTGATTTAAAGGTCTATCACCTATTACTAATCCAGCAGCATGAGTTGATGCATGTCTATTTAGACCTTCAAGATCAATTGCAGTTTTAATAAGAGCTTCTACTTCTTGGTTCTCTGAAATTTCTCTTTGTAATTCTTCTTCACTATCTATAGCTTCTCTAATTGTAGGTGGTTTTGCCGGAACAAATGGGATTAATTTAGCAATTTTATCTACTTGACCATATGGCATTTCCAAAACTCTACCAACATCACGAATAGCTGCCTTAGCTTGCAAACTACCAAAAGTAATAATTTGAGCCACTTTGTCATGGCCGTATCTATTTCTAACATAGTTGATAACGTCTTCTCTTCTATCTTGACAAAAATCAATATCAAAATCAGGCATCGAAATACGCTCAGGATTTAAAAACCTTTCAAATAACAACCCCCATCTTATTGGGTCTAAATCTGTTATTTTAAGGGCCCATGCTACTATAGATCCTGCACCAGAACCTCTGCCAGGGCCAACTGGTATAAAATTATCTCTTGACCATTTAATAAAATCATAAACTATTAAAAAATATCCTGCAAAACCCATTTTATTAATTATTTCCAGCTCTTCAATTAACCTGTTTTTATAAATTTCCTTTTCTTTATCATTAAATTTTTTTGATGAAACATTAAACCTCTGATCTAAACCCTCGATAGAAATTTTAAATAAATAGTCAGTCTCATTCATATTTTTAAGACCTGGGTATTTAGGGAGAATAGGATCATGAGGTTCTACAAAATAAGAACATCTTTTTGCAATAATAATAGTATTTTCAATGGCTTCAGGTATGTCTTTAAACAAGCATATCATAGCAATACCATCTTTTAAATAATGTTCTTTTGTTAACAACCTTTTATTATCTGACGAAATAGTAAGACCTTTGTCTATACAAGTTAAAACTTGATGAGCGTTGAATTTTTCTTTATTTTGAAAAAAACAGTCATTTGTTGCTACTAGTGGAAGATCTAATTTTTGAGATAAATCTAAAAGTATTTTCTCAGCTGTATTCTCAGCAACAAGTCCATGTCTCTGCAATTCAATATATAAATTATCTTTAAATAAACGCTCAAGTTCCTTAAGTCGGTTATAAACTTTATTTTTGTTACCTTGAGCGGCAGGCTTACCAATAAAGCCATTTTCTACCCCACCTGTTAATAAAATTAATCCATCTTTAAATTTTTCTAAATTACTAAAACTTATGTATTTTTCAAAATTATCATTAATAGATAAATCACTGGCAAGAATTAATAAATTTTTATACCCAATCTTATTCTTTGCTATTAAAACAACTTCACCAACATTCTCCTCAGATTCTGTTCTTTCGGCAATATTAACTTGCATACCAATAATTGGTTGAATACCAGCCGAAATCATTTTTAAAGAAAATTCTAATACTCCAAACATATTAGAGGTATCAGTAATCGCGATTGCTGGTTGATTGTTATCAATACAAAAATTTGATAAATAATCAAAAGAAAGCATTCCTTCTGATAATGAATAAGTTGAATGCACTCTTAAATGGACAAATAAATTTTTAGTTATGCTCATAGTTAAATAAATTACTGTTCTTTAATTGCGCCATTTTCTAAAAAAAGGCATCTATCCATTGATTTCGCTAGTACAAGATTATGAGTGGCTATAAGACAACTTATATTAAGTGATTTTACAACCTTATACAAAATGTCAAAAACATTTTGGGCACTTAACGGGTCCAGATTACCTGTAGGCTCATCAGCTAAAATTAAATTTGGAGAATTGGCTACGGCCCTTGCAATT
>MDTC01159089.1_pt1 | contig 21610 bp, 18 predicted proteins | sample 811181 | NCBI WGS metagenome assembly MDTC01 (sample SAMN05326644, study PRJNA326480) | marine metagenome | isolation source: seawater | place: Pacific Ocean: North | collected 2011 | reverse complement strand
TCTGGATGTGGACACATATGTGGGGGCAGGTCAGTCTCGGCAAAGACCCGGCCCAGTGAATCCAGATAGGCCTCGATGGTCGATTCCAGACCAATCTGGTCCGGCATGCCATAGTTCCGTTTGGAGTAGTAGGGTGGTGAGGTGATGACCAGATTCACCAACTCATCTGATAATTCTTCCATCTTCTCGCTGGATTGATGGTAGATCACATATCGGTCGGAGGTATTGGCCGAAGTGGTGGTATGTCCATTGCCATTAGCTTGGCCCACCACCGATTGGAAGCTGATCTGCCGTTTGGCTTCCAGATGAGCCTGGTTGATGGTCATACGACCGCTGGCGAACCGTGCCTCAGAGTCTTCCAGTAATGGGCTCGAATCAGTCGGGCGTGACTCTCGACGGTCTCAGCAGCGGCACGAAGTAGAGGCCCCAGAGAACCAAGCCGGCGAGCCACAGACTTCCGGCGACTGCCAGGATCTGGAAGTAGTACAGCGGCGCGATGTCAGCAGCCAGGCGCACGGGTACGGCAAGCGCGATGAGAAGTGCCGGCAGGCTCACAGGCCAGTGATTGCCTACCCACAGGCGCTCAGCATCGCAGTGTCCTGTCACAACACGGGTGGCGACAATGATCGTCATGAGGCCGAACCCGCCCACAAAACTCAGATGCAGAGCCGCCAGCGCATGCTGCGGAAACAGCGGCGGCAACCACAGACCCAGACAGAGACTGATGAGAGATCCGCGCAGAAGGTGTAGATGGATCCAGGGATTGGTCGGTGTACGGTCCACACGCAGCACACCGAACAGATAGGCGCTCACAATGGCCGCCCGCAGCACCTGTCCAGTGGCAGCATGCCAGCCTGATTCCAACACAAAACTGGTCAACAGTGCTACGGCCACGCCCCCCAGGAGTCCCAGCCTGCGGTGTGCCGCTGGCGTCGTCGTCTCAGGAAATCCCCGGTGCCCGTACAGTAGCCTGGGGCCCAGGTGGCTACCCACAGCCAGCACGAAGGCCAGCAGGATCCCCTGCTCGACGAGCAACTCACCAAGGCGAGGAAAGGCCACCTGTGGCCAAAGGATGAGGCACGAACCGAAGATCGCGCTACCAAGGCCGGCTGGTAGGAAGGCAAAGAAGGGCGGCGGATCGTCGCCCCTGCTGTGCAGACGACGAAGCCCAAACAGACTCAAGTGCAGAGCCAGACACAGGAACAACCCCTCGCCCAGTCGCCAGGCGCCAACCACAAGGGCCACCATACCTGCCGCACACAGGGCCCATCCGACAACTAGCTCCCACGGCCTGGCGCCGTCGGTTTCCAGAAACCGAGGTAACACGGTCATCAGGAAACCGACGGCAAAGGCCATCTCGAAGGCCTGGATCTGCAGCAGTCCGTGTCCGTAGGCGGAATACGAGTCCGCCCACCCGAGGTGATAGGCCACCCAGGGCCAAACGCCGCATAGGCCACCGAAGACACCGAGGGGGAAAAACAGCCTGAACGGCTCTTCGAGCAGAATCTGCAGGCCCTTCCGCTCGACCTCGGATTGGGACACAGTCGAGTTCAGAACTTCACGTCCGTCATGACATGGACAAACACCGCGTCATCGGCAAGGCGACCTATGTCGGCAAAGCCGGCGGCGGCCAGGACATAGGAAGCGCCGCCGGTGAACTTGGCCACGCCGCGGTAGTCACCTGCCATGTCCCAGGCATCCCCCAGCTTGGGGTGCCTGTTGATGAAGTTCCGGTACCCCTTGGGCGGGCGGCTGTTAGGGTTGGGCTGCGTCATTCGTCTCCGTCTCTCAACTGTTCTCGTGCGGCGCGCTGCGTCCGCAGAGAATCCATGGCTTGCTCGAAATCTGCATATTCGACTTGCAGGCCAGCAGCCGAAACCGACCCGAAATCCTCCAACGCCGGACGCCAGAGAGGCTCGAGGAGTCCGACGTATCCGCGCTGCAGCGGCACCGCACCAAGTTTGGTCTGCCCCTCGGCAGAGCCACTGACCTCTTTCCGACCGCCGGCGGCGGCGAAGATCGCTTCCTGCAGCGCCGCCTCGGCGGCCGAGCCGCGCCCTGCTCGCCAGTGCAGGTAACCCACAAGATAGTGGCCGGAAATGCTCCGCTCGTTGGTCCGACGGGCTGCGTCGAGGTGCTTGCCGGCTGTCTCCCAGTCCTGTTGCAGCAAGGCGATTTCACCAAGACGGACCTGTGGTCCCGTCTCGGCACGATTCAGCGACAGGGCGCGGTGCAAGGCTTTTCGCGCTTTGTTCAGATTGTAGGGTGCTCCCTGCCGCCCACACGAGTATAGCAGGCCAAGCTGAACGTGCGCGCGCGCGTTGCTGCTGTCCACGCTGAGCAGCCGTTGCCAACGCCTCTCGGCACTGGCAAAGTCGCCCAGCTCGAAGGTGGCCCCGCCTGAATGATACAGCGCGTCGCCGTGATCCGGATCAAGCGCCAGGGCAGAGTCATAGTGTGCCAGAGCACCAACAATGTCACCCGCGACACGCAACCGCGTCGCTTGTTGGTAAATCCGCCAGAAGTCGAGTGTCTGCCGCCGACTGAGTCGCGGCTTCTTACCCGGAGGCTCTGGTTGCCGAGCCTGTGACGGCAGAGGTCCGCTGCGCGAGACCTGTAGACGTCGATCGGCACCGACGTTCAACCAGTGGCGACGTGTTCCATCAGGCCAGCTGACCTCCACGGTATCAGCTAGGCCGGACTCGCCCAGACCGAAGTATTCCTCGCCGAGAGCGTTCTGGCTCAAGTAAGAAGAGCCGGTCCCCGCCTGCCTAACCCAGGAATGTGCACCGGCCACAATACGGATCCGTGTTCCGAGCCAATGGATGCGCTCATCTGCCTGCGCCGCCACCGTCAGCCAGTGCTGCTCATGACCTTCATGGCGCAGCAGCAGACCATTGCCGCCGTTTACATTGATGAATGCATCCGTATCACCGTCACCGTCATAGTCGGCAACGGCCAACCCGCGACTGACCGTGGCCTGCCGCATGGCGTCACCGGAGACCTCACCGACTTCATAGAAGCCTTGCGGGACGCCCCCGTTCCAGAAAAGGAGATCACGCATGGGTACAAGCTGATCCGGCGACTCACTGTCCTCAAAGGTGCTGCCATTGGCCACCAGCAGATCGAGACGACCGTCGGCGTCGTAGTCCATGAAGGCAGTGCCCCAACCGACATAGTCGAGGGCGATCTGCCCAAGACCGAACTGATCCGCCGTGTCCATGAAACGCAATTGCCCGGCAACACCGGCTTCGCGGAAGTCTCCCGACATGTTGCTGAACAGCGCGTTCTCCTGTGCGATCCAGTGGGTTATGAAAAGATCTTCATCGCCGTCGTTGTCCCAGTCGCCCGCAGCCAGACCCATGGCGCCACGATAGTCGGCAACCCAGGCGGCGTGACTGACATCGGCGAAGGTGCCGCCAGCGTTGTGATACAGCACGTTGTCGGACAGATCGTTGGCCACGTACAGGTCGAGCTGTCCGTCCTCGTCGAAATCGGCGAAGGTAGCTGACAGACTGCGGCCGGCGGGATTGTCGACCCCCGCAACGACGGCAACATCGGTGAACCGATCACCGTCGTTGCGCCACAGGGCGTTGGCTTGCGGCGCGAAGGTCGAAGGATTCAGCGATGCCGGAATTGCCGTGTCGTACTGCTGACTGGCAGTACTGCGCAGCGCCGGATCTTCGTTGTAGTTCACATACGCACAGGCGTACAGATCGAGATCGCCGTCGCCGTCGCTGTCGGCCCAGGTGAGGCCCGTCCAGAATCGTTCGCCCGCCACGCCGACTGACGCGCCGATTTCGGCAAAGACGCCAGTTCCGTCGTTGTCATAGAGCAGCAACGGTCCGTATTCGCTGAGCGCCAGATCGACATCGCCGTCGCCGTCGCGATCTCCGAAGGCTGCACCCTGACCGCTGGCGCGACGATCCAAGCCTGCCGCTTCGGCGCCGTCGGCGAATCGCCCCTCTCCCGAATTGATGAACAGACTGTTGTGCGCCGGTGAATCCGCCCATGCCTCCCGATCGGTCAGCGGTCCGGCCTCGTTAACAACGAACAGGTCCAGATCACCATCACCCTCGACATCGGCCCAGGCCGCGCCGGAGCCCATATCTTCGGGCAGCTGATGCGACCGCCGTCCGTGAAAGTGTCGGAAGAGAATGCCCACCTCACGGGAGGCATCGACAAATGTCACCGCTGGTGCAGTCGTCGGCAGGTCACGCGACAGTTCCGAGGTCAAACCCTCCACCGGCGCGCCGGGAACGTACTGTGGCGGCTCGGGCAGGAGCAGGAAAATGCCCGCCACGGCCGCGGAGGCAGCGATCGCGCCGATCGCAACCCGCAGCAGCAACCTGTGGCGGCGGCGAGCCGGACGAAATCCCAGCACTATCCTTGGTCGCCGGGAATCAGGGTACTGACCGGGATGACCCCCTGCGCTTCAGATAGAGTCGTTACCGGCGCGGTCACCTTGTTGTCCTCGCCAAGCAGAAAATTGAGCAGGAACTGATCGATCTTCCGGTACTGCAGGCGTGCACTCACGTGCAGATTCCCCGTGTGCTGTGCGGTCAGATCCAACTGATGCGTGCGTTCCAGTTGGAAGGGCGGCTCTTCGCCGATAGAGGTCCCCGCACACGAGAAGGTGTAGGTCGCCTGATCAGCAAACCCGGGAAAGAGCGAACGCTTGAAGCGTACACCCACCATCTCCCACAAGTTGTGGCGATCGATGAGGTTGCCGTATTGATCGACGGCCTCAGCCTTGAAGATGAAGCTACCCGGCTCGATGAAATTGGCTTCGTCCAGAATACCCGACTGATAGACGACCTCGCCGGCATCGTCAGTCACTCTCAGTTCCACCCAGGCCTGAATGATATCCAGTGGTCCAGTTGGGAAATCGTGCCCTGCCTTGTTGTTCGTCATGCGGACGCCGATCTGCACCGGCTCGTCCGGCGAGGCACCCTCCGGAAGAATCAGCTCGATTGGCACCGCCGGGCCCTGGGTCCACTTGTCAGCGATTTCCGGAATCTCGATTTCGCCGCGCATCCAGCTTTCGGTAAGGCGTACGTGTTCGTCGGCTCCGGGCAGATTCATCAGTGTCGGGATGAACTGATTGGCTCCGAGGAAACGGTGATTCCGGTGTTTGCCATCCTCAGCGTTGCGATTGTAGTCGCCGATGTCGCCGCTGGCTGGCTCGCTTGAAGCATCGACGAGGGGCATGTGGCACTCACGACACTCAATCGTCTGCTCCGGATCACCCGGGTGATTCCAACGACTCTTGCGCCAGTTGTCGTACTGGTTCTGCAGCTGCACCCAGCCCACCTGATTGATCTCGGCGTCGATGAACTGCTTGTGACAGGCGGCACAGAACTCGGGGCTCTTGAAGAGCCCGTGGCTGAGACTCTCGACATGCTGCTGTGGATAGGCACGGATGAGGAAGTCACGCAACAGCCGCGGCACGCTGGCGGTAGTGTCCTGTTGGACTTCCACTTCCCAGGCATACCGCCGAGGCGGATCGAGGGTGTAATTGGCATTGCCTTTCACATCGGTCTCAACGATTGAGTGGCAGGCGATACAGGAGATGCCTTCCTGGTAGCCATCCAAGTCCGTCAGGTTCTCGGCAAAGATGTTCTTGGTACCCGAGAACAGCGAAATCGGATCGTGGCAACCGCCGCAATAGCGTGTCGAAACGGGGCCGTTCTGCTTCGCCATCACCTCCTGCACCTTCTGGAAGGCGGCGTCCATGGAGGCGTATCTATGGGCGCTGACCTGCCACTCGGCGGTGATTTGCTCGTGGCAGCCCCCCGTGCCGCAGGACTGTGATCCAGCCATGGATCGCGCGTCATAAGCCCCGCCCGAAGCGGTCTTGGCCAGGCTTGGCGCAAAGGGTCGATCGGCACCGTAACTCAGATCGTAGTCGGCGGGAAACACGTCCACCATGGTAGGTGGCTGGTAGGCCAACGAACCCAGGGCAATCGACAGTGCCCCAATACCGGTTACCGCGAGGCTGCCACGGAGCCAGTGCCGCCGGCCATCATCCGTGCGGGTGGTTACACCACGAGAGCGCAGGCAGAGCACGATGACATGTGGCAGAGTGGTGGCTATGACTGCGATCGTACCGACTATATGCAGCAGATCCCAATCATACGATATACGTCGGGCAAACAGGGACTGCCAGGTCAGGACCAGGCCTGAGATGGTACACAGCAGCACGGCGGCCATCGCCAGATAGCCGGTGAGTTTGACGTGTGTCCAGGCGGCATTCCGGTACCACTGCCAGTGGCGCCACTGGTAGAGCCCATAACACAGGGGGAAAATCAGGCCCAGCACCGTGTGCGCAATAACGGTCATCTGTGTCGGCACACTGAAGGGCAGGAGCCAGATGGCCAGCCCCGAAAGTGTCAGGAACAGCAGCAGGCCGGCGCTGCCGACGGCCAGGTGAGAGCACCAACCGGACTCGCCGGACAGCCTTGTTGCGTCACCACTCATATTGGGACCTCCATGTCCGTTTATAACATATGAAGGCGCACGTCTGAAGGAAAACGGGGGAGGCAGACCTGATCAGGCTGTGGAGTTGACCCGCTTTGGTGGACACTATTCGGTTCAGGACCGAAGGGAGTCCATCATGGGAATTACCCGTCCGCCGTATCCGGCGGAATTCAAGCAGCAGATCATCGAGTTGTATCGCTCGGGTCGTACGCCAGGTCAGTTGGCGAAGGAGTTTGAGCCTACGGAGGTGACGATCCGACATTGGATCAGCCAGGCAGACGCCGACGAAGGCCATCGCCCTGATGTGCTCACGAGCACGGAGCGTGATGAGTTGCGTCGTCTTCGCCGTGAAAACAAACGCCTGCAAACAGAGCGGGACATCTTGGCAAAAGCCACGGCCTGGTTCGCCCGAGAGACCGACGCGGATGCCGGGAGGTCTTCGCGTTCGTGAGTGACCACCAGGCCGACTTCCGTGTGGCCACATTGTGTCAGGTGCTGGGGGTCTCTCCCAGCGGCTACTACGCCTGGCGCCATCGCCCACCATCCAAACGACATATGGCCGACACCGTGCTGACGGAAAGGATCCGGCAGATCCACACCTGGTCACGCCAGACCTACGGTCGTGCCCGTATCCACGCTGAGTTGGCCGATGAGGGTACGCGGGTCAGTCCGAAGAGAGTGGCACGTTTGATGCGCACAGCAGGTCTACGAGGTGTTTGCCGTCGACGAAAAACTCGCACGACTCGACGCAGCGACGATGGTGCCGTCGTCCAAGACCTCGTGGACCGCAACTTTGGAGCACGAGCGCCTGACGAGTTGTGGATCGCAGATATCACCTACATCCCAACGTGGTCCGGCTTCCTATATCTGGCCGTCGTCATCGACGCCTGGAGCCGACGCGTTGTAGGCTGGGCCATGGCCTCGCATCTGCGCACTGAGTTAGTGCTCGATGCACTCAACATGGCATTGGCCCAACGACACCCGGAGGACGTGATCCACCACTCCGACCAAGGCTGCCAGTACACTGCCATCGCCTTCGGTCAACGTTGCAAGCAGGCCCGCGTACGGCCGTCGATGGGCTCAATCGGTGATTGCTACGACAACGCAATGTGTGAGAGTTTCTTCGCTACGCTGGAATGCGAGCTGCTCGAACAACACCGATTCGCATCACAAGCCGAAGCACGAATGGCCGTCTTCGACTTCATCGAGGGATGGTATAACCCCCATCGCCGTCATCAGAGCCTGGGACAACAGTCGCCTATCAACTTCGAGAAATCACATCAACCAGGGCTTGTGGACCAAAGCCCATAACCGTCCACGGAAGTGGGGCAACTCCATCACATAACTGCTGGCCTCAACGTGACGGCGGCTTGCCGTGCCATCGGACTGGCAGGTACTGCAGGCGTCTATCTCCAGCGGAAATACGACGAGGATTTTCGTAAGCGCTGGGAGGATGTTGTAGATCAGGTCCTCGACGACCTGGAAGAACGTCAGTGGCAGGCAACTGAATCCAATACGACAGACAGGCGCTGGGTCCTCAATAGACGCCACCCCGACAGATGGGTGAAGCCCATCGAAGAAGAGATCAAGGCAGAGGTGTCATCGTCTACATCGGTGTTCGGTAGGCAGTGCTTACATCAGGGTGAACCAGAGGCGGTCTGGCGCCGAGTGCCGTCACGATAGATCCGGCCGACCTCGCGCTCGAAGCGGTACGAAATATCCATCGATTCGACCGGCTCGTCGCGGTAATCGAAGCGGGTAATGGCATCGAGGATCGTCATTGTCAGGGCGGTGACGTCAGGGTGGAGACTGGGAAACACGAGATAGCCTTCGGTTTCCTGGCCGCTGAACAGCATCTCTTTCTGGTACATCGTCCGGTTGAGCATGTCCGTGCGCTCGCGTAGCCGGGCATACTCATTGCCCGCAAAGCCAAGGGCGTAGGCTCGGTAATAGCTGGACAGCTGCTGCAGGTCGAGGGCCCAGTAGTCTCGTCCGTTGTCGGCTTCCAGGGAGATCCGCGCCGGGTCGATGAGGATCTTCGGATACTCGTAGTTCTTCACGGTCAGGAGGAAGACGGTAAAGCGGCCCTTCGTTTCCTGGACAGGGCGCTCGGCGTTGCCGAAGGTGTAAGGGTTCGTCGATTTGCGTCCTTCACTTGACATCGACTCGAAGCGGCGGTTCAGCTCCTCATCCGTCATGGGACGCACGCGAACCTCGAAACGGCCCTGGGTGAACAGGATGCTGCCGTCGTCGTGTACATCCAGTGGCAGAGCCTGACCCTGCACCGGACTTATCGGTTCGGCATAGTAGAAATACCCACAACTGCAGAGCCCAAGCAGGGCTACGAAGAGCAATCTCATTGCAACGAAAACCATATCACACCCCCCTTCGACCGGCTTTGAATCCGGGCTCGGGACCGATTACCTTTTGCCTCTCATGAGGTCGCCCAGTATACGTCGCATGCCGCTGCCCGGCAAGCATTTCCGATATCGCAGGGCGCTTCTCGTCGGCTGCCTGGGTGCAATCCTTGGTGCCGCGGGTCCGTTGCAATCACGGGACTTGCGTCTCGATCTGCCGCTGGGGGTGCCCCTCGCTCTGGTATGGATCCCTCCCGGCGAGTTCACCATGGGGGGGGCGGCACCCTTGCCTCACGTCGCCTCCGGTCGAGCCGTGGCCGTGCGCCTGTCGCGCGGGTTCTTTCTCGGCCAGACGGAAGTCACCCAGCAGCAATGGACAGCAGTGATGCAGACCAGGCCCTGGGCCGGGCGCCCCGGGGTGGTCGATGACCCACAATATCCCGCCGTGTTCTTCTCGTGGCAGGAGTGGTCCCAGTTCCTGCAACGTCTCGGCGCCCTCACAGGCAAATCGGTGCGTATGCCCACAGAAGCCGAGTGGGAGTACGCCTGTCAATCCGGCGCGGCGGACACCGCCGCCGAATTGACGGAAGGCGTCTGGTTCTTCGACAACGCCTACGGCGCCGGCGAACGTCACGCCATGGCTGTTGGCACGCGCAACCCTGATCGACTGGGCCTGTTCGACATGCGGGGCAATGTCTGGGAATGGGTGGCCGACTGGTACGACCCGGCATTTGGGCTACCTCAGGACAGTGGCACCGCAGTCGATCCACACGGACCCGATCGAGGCAGCCACCGCGTCAAGCGGGGCGGCAGCTACCTGGATTTCGGGCAGTCCGTCCATTGCGGCGCCCGGGACGGTTATTCCGCAGATGGCCGCTACGTCAACATCGGCGCCCGCGTCGTGGTCGACCCGGACTGACATGGTCAACCTGCTGGCAGGGGTCGTTACGGCAATCCTCTGGGTTGCCTGTGCGCCCGAGCCCACGTCCCCACAGCACCCCTTTGCGGCAGCAGCGTCCGGCCCCCGTTTTGTTGACCGAACCGACGATTCAGGGCTGTCCTTCGAGCATGTTTCGGGCAGTCCCGAGCAACGCTACATCCTCGAATCGATGGCTGCCGGTGCGGCTTTTTTCGATGCTGATGGTGACGAGGATCTCGACCTCTTCGTCGTCAACAGCTCCCGCGTTCCAGGACCGCCGGCTGGCGTCAGCAACCGGCTCTTCGAGAACGTGCCCACCGATGCCGGCACCCGCGCCTTCGTTGATCGGACGGCGCAATCCGGCTTGTTGCGTGGTGGTTGGGGCATGGGTTGCGCCGTTGGGGATACTGACAACGACGGGGACGTGGATCTGTATGTCACCTACTGGGGGGCGAACGTACTCTACGAGAACCAGGGGGACGGTCACTTCCGTGACATCACCACCACCGCTGCGGCCGGGGACAGAGGTTGGGGCACGAGTGCAGTCTTCGTCGACCTCGACGACGACGGTTTCCTCGATCTGTTTGTCGCCAACTATCTGGACTTTGACCTGGGCAACCCGCCTGGTGGCGGTCTGCCATGCAGTGGTTGGCGTGGCCTGGACGTGTATTGCGGTCCCCACGGCATGCATCCCCAGGCCAACGTGTTGTACCACAACGAGGGCGGCAATCGATTCGCCGACTGGTCAGTTCGCGCGGGCGTTGGCAACGACCTGCAGGCGAGTCTCGGGGTGGTCACCGGCGATTTCGACGGGGATGGCGACGCCGATGTCTACGTCGCCAACGACGGCTATCCCAATACCCTCTATATCAACGACGGCGACGGTCACCTGACGGAGGCGGGCGCGTTGATGGGCGCGGCGTACAGCGAGGATGGCCGGGCGCAGGCAGGTATGGGGGTCGCTGCGGGAGACTATGACGGGGACGGTGACCTGGACCTGTTGATCACCCATTTCTCTGACGATGTGAACACGCTGTACCAGAACCAGGGGGATGGCCGCTTTCGCGATCACACGGCTGCTTCCGGTCTGTCACTGTCCGTGCGTCCTTTCCTCGCCTGGGGAACGTGTTTCTTCGACGCGGACAACGATGGCTGGCTCGATCTGTTTGTTGCCAATGGACATATCTATCCGCAGGTCGACACCCATCCTTCCGGCTACCGCTACGCGCAGCGAAACCTGTTGTTCCGCAACGTGCACGGGCACTTCACTGAGATCGGCCTCGACGCCGGTCTGACGCGGGAACAGGTCAGCAGGGGGACCGCCTTTGGTGACTACGACGACGACGGCGACGTGGATCTGGTCGTCGTCAACGTCAACGATCAACTGCAGTTGCTGCACAATCTGGGCACCAAGGCAAACCATTGGCTCGGCGTGCGCCTGCTGAGCCGATTCGGTGGCCGTGACGCCATCGGTGCTCGCGCCCAATTGGCGGCCGGTGGTCAGCTGCAGAGCCGCCAGGTGCAGACTTCCTCCGGCTACCTGTCCCAGAGCGATCCACGACTGCTCTTTGGTCTCGGTCTCCAGAGCCAGGTGGACAGCCTCGTTGTGCACTGGCCCGGGGGGCGACGCCAGGTTCTGCGAGACCTGGAGGTAGATCGGTACCACGTCATCCACGAGGGACAATCGACAACGGTTTTTGGCGTGCAGCGGCAGGACCCCGTCCAGGCGACAGCGGCGCCGGCGCAACCAGCCGCGGCAGTGGCCTCGGAGCATGCGTACCGGCCTCCCGCCGGGTGGACTACGCAACAGCATTACGAGGCTGCCGTTCAGCTGCATCGACAGGGACGCTTCGAGGAGGCGAGTGCAGCCCTTGGCTGGATCGTCGAGCGGGATCCTGGCTATCTGCCGGCGCATTACTCACTGGCGGTCAACCTGTTTTCGGGCATGGGTCGGGTCATGGAGGCGCGACACGTGTTGGAGGCAACCGTGCAACTGGACTCAACCCGGACGGAGGTGTACCGCCTGCTCGGTGTCGTCTACCTGAACCAGAACGAGCCCCACCTGGCGACAACCGTGCTGGAGCGAGCCGTCGCCCTGACCCCGGGCTCATGGGAGGACATCTCCTGGTTGGGTCTGGCCTACCTGCGTCTCGGCAATCTGGCGCGGGCTGAGCAGGCCTTTCTAGACGCTGCGCGTCTGGCGCCGTGGAAACCTCAGCCCCACCTGCATCTGGCTGATTTGTATGAGCGCCGTTCCGATTCAGGGCGGGCGGCGGCCCACCGGCGCGACTTTGAACGGCTGCGCCCGGCAGAGGACGCCGTCGATCGTGATCTGCGTCAGGTTCGGGAGTTCCCCATGGATGCGCGCGTGCGTTACAGTCTCGGCCTGGACTACCTCGCCCAGGGTCGTCATCGGGATGCGGCAGGCACCTTCGAAGCGGCTCTCCAAATCGATAGCACCATGGCCGCTGCGTACCACGGCCTGGGCGCGGCGCACCACCTGCAGGGGGACGCTGCGGCAGCGATCCCATTCTACCTGCGGGCGACGCAGTTGGACTCAACCCGTCTCACGGCTCTGGCAGACCTGGCACGGGCGTGCTTCGAACAACGCCGCTTCGAGCAAGCCCTGTGGGCCTATGGCCGCGCCCTGACGCTGGACCCGTCGCGCCTCGACCTGCGCAGTCGCCGCGGGTATGTCCTGGCTCTGGCGGGCCACATGGATGAGGGGCTGCTGGAATTGGAACGGGTGCTGGCCGCCGATGGCAGGCGCATCGATACGCGGCAGTCCCTGGCGGAGGTCTACACCGCTGCCGACCGGGTTGCCGACGCGATCGAGCAGTGGCAGGTGGTGCTGCGCCTCGACCCCAACCACAAGGTGGCGGCCTCCCGGTTAGCCAGTCTGCAGCGACGCAGTGCCGGTGGCTGACCGGCGTCGTGTCGATCAGAAATAGCCTGACAGGTAGTTGTAGCCCCCGGGGATTCCCGTGATTTCGCTGATGACGAGCCAGAACCCGGCGGTGACAAACTGCCCCAGGGTGAGGCCCAGAAAGAAACGGCCGCGTACGCATATAGAGCGTGGGTCAGCCGTGCTTCAGGACGGCTGATTTCACCACCCAGGCGATGAGCATGCTGAGGAACATGGTGCCAAAAACCGCGCTGATGGGGAATCCGAGGGGGTGCAGTGGCCACCACAGCCACCGTTTTTGCGCCAGCATGAGCAGTCCCATGATGGCAGCCCCCATAGTGGTATACACCCAGTTGATCCAGTGTGGGCCTTCGAGAGACTGCAGCCGCGCAGCTGCATTGTCGAAGGGCAGTCGGTTCACATAGTTGAAGAAGAACCCATCGGTGTTGATGCCACCGTACTTGTAGGCGATGGCGATGACGGACCACACCGAACTGACAAGGGTGACGACAATGGCCAGCAGCATGCCCCAGAATACGATGCGCCGATTCCGGGTGATTGTTTCCGTCGCCACCTTGAGGCCGTTGGCTGCGGCAGCCATGACGAAAGTGAGGATGTCGCTCGCCCACACGTAGGTGAAGGCGAGAGACGACGACCCCGTGGCCGCCAAGGGCGCTTGTGCCAAAAACCGCCGGCGACGAAATCAGATGCGATCATCGGCGCAAAGAGGAAAGCTACACCGCCCTCGGCGACAACACGGGTGATGCCGATGAACAGCAGGAATGCGAGACTCAGATAGATCGGCACGATCCACCCGGGTAGCCCGGATTGCCACAACCACACTCCCATGAAGGTCAGGCTGCCTGCGAGCATGATCACCGCCGCCCGGTAGGACAGGATCTCGCCGCTGTCGTCGAGCCCACCGTCGCTGCCCAGGGCGGTGCGCCAGACAGCTGCCAGGTGGCGCCGTGCGGTCCACAACCCGAAGAGAACGAGCATGGGCATGGCGCCGAAGCCCTGGTGCACGAGATCGTCCCCGTGTAGGAACTGTAGGTCCCGAGTATCGGGTCGATTTCCTGCAGCCCGAGTTTGTTGAAGATGCCCTGCTGCACCGTGTTGACCAGGTAGAAAAACACCAGGCCCAGAGCGATGTCTTTGTTGATGAAGTAGGAGAACCCCAGCATCTGAAAAGACAACCGCAACGGAATACTGACGGTGTCGCCGAAGAGACTCAGCTGGGTGCCCCAGTAAATGCGTGGAATGAAGGGGAAGTAGGGATTCAGTCCGTTGATCGTCTGCAGCACGGCTGGAATGGCAAAGCCGGCCACATCAGAGGACTGCGAAACAGTGGCCCCAGCAACGGCCGACGGCTCCCTTCGCCCTCCTGGGTCATTGCCAGTGGCAGCTGTACAAGAGGAAAGATGAGGCGTTCCTGGTCGACCCACTGCCGGCGCAGGATCGACATGCAGGAGATCATGGCCAGGTAGAGGGCCAGGATGAAGGAGGCCCAGTAGGCCAGCGGACGGACCCATATGTCCCAGGGGATCGGCGCGCCAGCAGGCAGGCCTTCATAGAAGGCCTGCACCGCCGCCAATCGATGGTCGGGGATCATCCATTCGGCAACGAAGGGCAGCAGGGACTCGCGCCAGCCGTTTTCCGTCGTCGCAAAGTAGATGATGGCGGTGATATCAGGCAGCAGAAACTGCGTCAGTCCAAACTCGGGGATCGCCGTGGCGACGATCCACATGATATATATCAGCGCCAGCTCCCCCCGGCACAGCATCCACTATGATGCAGCAGACCCACGGCGGTGTTGCCCACCAGAATCAGAACGAAAAACAGCATGAGTGCCGCAGGGGTGTTGAAGTAGGAGGCGATACGGGACCCCCTGCAGCACCATATTGCAGTACGGCACACCGGCTCCGATGACCTGCCGCCCCCAACGCGCCTACCAGCAGGGCACGCAGCCCCGGTGGGCGGACAGGCCTGTCGTCTGCGGCCATCGCCCTACCTCAGCAAGGCCAGTTTGTGCGTCGCCTGGGTCCAGCCATCGACCGTCGGCGCCTGCAGCCGATAGACGTAGACGCCGCTGGCGACGGGCCGGCCCTTGTCGTCCCGGCCGTGCCAGGTGGCTCGATGGCTGCCTGCCGCGAGAAAATCGGCGAGCACGGTCACAACCTGCCGCCCCATGATGTCAAAGATTTCGAGTCGCACATCGCCGTCGAGGTCGGTACGGAAGGGGATCACGGAACTGCTGTTGAAGGGGTTCGGGAAACTCTGGCCAAGGTCGAAAGCCAGTGGCAGAGGTTCATCACCGACGGCAGTGATCGATGGTGCTGCCGATGTGATCAGGCGCATCTCGTCGATGTAGAACGTGCCGCGGGTGTTGCCAAACAGACGCACGCGCTCCATGGGCTCAACGACCTGCAGCACCTCCAGCGGCACCTCGACGATCTGCCACTCCTTTCGCTCCACGTCCAGCCACAGACGGCCGTCCGGACGGGGTGAGAGCAGATCCACCGGCACGCTGGGCAACTGGAACTGGCCGTATCCCCGCCCATTTTCCAGCGACTGGCTCGGGTTGTTGATGGCCAGCGACAGGCTGTGTCCGTCGAACTGGGCATCGCCGGGATGGAAGGCGAAGCGCAGCGACTTGTAGCCCACAGTGGACACCGGCTCGGACGCAACAAGCTCTGCCCGCCAGCCGGCGATGCCACTGGACGTGCCCGTTATGGAAGTCGCCACTTCGCCGGCAAAGACGACCTCCCGTTGGCGTGGCTCGATGCTGGCGAAGGTGCTGTGTTCGAAGCGCCAGCCCGGTGCCGGCCCATCGATGAGGGCGACGACATCGGCTGTGGGCAGCACGGCAACGCCACCGACAAGACGATTCGAATACTGCCCCTGGACGATGCGGATCTGCACCTCATGCAGGCCGTTGGGCACATCGACAACGAGATGGGAGGCGAACTGGTAGCTCGAGTCACCGACGGCTACCAGGGGTACGGAGGCCGGACCCCCGAGGCCACTCAGATCGAGGCTGAGTTCGGGCGCCCCGGCGCCCTCTCCGAGGCGCAGAATGTGCACCGTGCCAGCAATCTCGAGGGTGGCGCCACTGAGCACCGATTCCGGCAGGTTATGTTCCCACGTCGCCAACAGCGGGCTGAAGCTGATACGGTAGATCGCGGCACCATTGTTGGTGGACACGTACAGATTGCCCTGGCCGTCCTCGGCGATGCCGACGGGCTTGCCCCAGACGGCGTCGCTGCTCTGAAAGCCGGTGAGGAAATCGGCGATGCGCGTGTCGCTGCCGTCCGGCGAGCCGAACAGGGCGATCACCTTGAAACCCGGCACCGTCGCCAGATTGCCCGCCGTGCGGCCGCCGCGGATCGCCACAAAGCCGGCGTGGTGGTACTCGGGCGGCAATAGGTCCCCCTGGTAAAAGTGAATTGCCATCGGCGCCAGGTGGGCGTTGACGAGCGCTGCGGGGCGCTTGTGGTTCGCCACCATCAGGCTGTCTGTGCGTGTGATGGGCAGGATCTTCTGGTATTCGGGCAGGTTGAAGTCGACCCAGGCGCGCCAGCCATAGACCAGTGGATAACCCATGAAATCGCCGTCGCGCACGATGTCGATCCACTCCGGCGGCAACTCCGAACCCATGAGGTCGAGGTGGTTGTGCGTCGCCCACAGCTCGCCGGTGTCCGGATGCAGATCCAGGCCGACGACATTGCGGATGCCGGAGGCCCAGACGCGCCGGCCGCTGCCGTCGAGATTGGCCACCAGAATCGTGCCGTATTCGGAGTTCCTAGGAAGCGGCTCCGTCGTATAACCGATGACGGCCTCCTGCTGGCGGCACAGGTCGCAGGGTGAACCCACCTGCACAAATAGCCGGTCGTTGGCGGCATCGATGATCATGTTGCGCGAGGTGTGGAACGCCCCTGGCGGCACGTCGGGAATGTCGGGTACAACGACGACGTGGGTCTCACGAAAGCCGTCGCCATCAAGGTCGAGAAGTTTGACGACCTGATGCGTTTCGGCGGCGTAGAGGTCGCCATCGTGGAAGTCGATGCTGTAGCACATGCTGAGCGAGTCGGCGACGACCACGATCTCGTCGGCGACACCATCACCGTCGCGGTCCGGCAGGGCCAGGACACGGCTGCCTTTCGACTCGCGTTGACCGCCACCGCTGGCGTCGGCCACATAGAGCACCCCATCCGGTCCCATAACGAGCTCGCGGGGATAACCGAGCCCCGCCGCCGAGGCAAAGACATTCACCTGAAAACCGGGGGGCAGACGCAGGGTTGTGCCCTCGGCAAAGGCAGTGGAAAAGCGCGGGGCGACTTCGAGGGGCACCGCCTGGAGATGTAAATCGATCTGTGGCGTGAGCCGGAAAGTCCCCGGATCGTACGGATCGTCGCCACGGGCGGATGTGCCCGTAAGCAGAACGACCGCGGCAACAGCGATCCTGAGGAAGGGGTTGGTCATGGCCTTGGTTTTTTCTCGCTGGGGTCTGGAGGAGTCCGGTAACGCCAAAGTATAACTCAGTTCGCAGACCACGCCCCGTTGCATCCTGAGTCGGGCCACCATCTATCACTTCGGTCCCAACCTCCCACCGCCAACCGGAGTTGTCAGCATGTTGATTGGTTATGTCAGCGACGAGCGCTACGTCGCCGTTGCCGAGGTCCTGTTCGAGTTCGAAGATGCCGACGGGGCCGTCGTCGAGGCGCGTTCCAGCATAACCGGCGCAGTGCGCGCTGAACTTGGGTTTGGGATCCCATCTGGAAGCTGGTCCGTGGCGCTTGGCAAACAGGGCTACGGCGCCAAGAGAGTCACACTCGATCTGCCGCTGCAGGCGCCGTACTCCTTCCGGTTGCTGCGCGATCAGTTGCTGGGGTACATGTGGCCCAAGTTTGTGCGAGCCGGGGAGCAGGCCGAATTCAGGGTTCACTCCGACGAGCCCTACAAGCTTGAGCTCTGGCGCTATGGCTGGGACAAGGAGTTGATCAAACCCATCGGCTGGTATGACGAACACGGGCCGCGGGCAACGGTGCAGATCACCCCGGATGGTGACTACACACAGAGTGGCGTAGAATTCAACTCCCGAGGGTATGCGCGCCGAGCCCACAAGCAGTTTCTCACCGCCCCGGAACGCAGCGGGCTCTACTACCTGCACGCCAAAGGGGCATCGGGTGCCTTCTTCTCGTTCCCCTGGATTGTCGCGCCCGCGCGCCCACAGGCTCGTCTGGCGGTGCTGGCAGCCAACATCAACTGGAACTGCTACAACAACTTTGGCGGCCGCTCAAACTACATTCACGCCGACGGGTTTCCGCCGACGCCCACGCTGAATGCCCGCCTGGAGTTGAGCCGATACACCGATCCCGACCACGAGTCTTTCGCCGCAGACTACTATCCGCCGCTGTCCTTCGATCGCCCTGAGCCGCTCAACCATATCGACGAGGCGGAACGGATCGCCGATCCCATCGAGGGGCGCAGCAACTGCCACGTGGCGCCAGCGGAATGGCGCTTTTTCGGCTGGCTCGAACGCGAGGGCTTCGATTACGATCTCTACTCTGAGACCCAGCTGCACACGGGTGTCCTCGATCTGGATGCCTATCAGGTGCTTGCCGTGAGCGCGCACCCGGAGTACTGGTCGGGACCGATGTACTTCGCGCTCAAGAAGTGGGTCTTCGAACGCGGCGGCCGGCTCGTCTATCTGGGGGGCAACGGCCTCAACTGCGAGGTGGAATTTCTTGACGACGACAGGATCACCATCCACAACGGACCGTATGGCGGCGGCTTCTTTCATCTGCAGAAGCGCGGCTTCGAGAGCCGCCTGCACCTGCGTCACGAGTCGGAGGCGAATCTGTTGGGCGTCGTCTGCTCAGAGACAGGACTGATGACGGGCGCGCCCTACAGGGTCATCGACGCCGAACACTGGGTGTTCGAGGGGACAGGCCTGAGGCAAGGGGATCTGTTTGGCGAGAATTGTCTGCACATGCGTTGTCCAGGCGGTGCCCTCGGGGCACGAGACCGACAAGATTTCGGCCAACTCGCCTGCCAATGCCCGACTGTTGGCGAAGGGGCTCAACCCGGACGAGGGTGGTGCCGAGATGGTGCACTTCGACACGCCCGATGGTGGTGGTGTGTTCTCCGTGGGTTCGATCTCCTGGCCGGCCTCGCTGCCGGTGGACTCGCATGTGTCGCGCATCACGCACAATGTTTTGACGCGGTTCCTCACTGAGCCTGTCAAATGACAATGGCGGATCTGCAAGACACTCTTCGATCGCATACCTGTTTCCACGCCTCGTATCAGACCGGCGCCGACGCGGACGTCAGCCGAGGTGACGGCTCTGCCTCGCTGCAATCCGAGGCGGCCCACTGGGATCCGTCGGCGGGCAGGGCGGGCGGTGCCCTCGTGTTCACCGGCGCCGATTGGGGCTGGGCGGAAGATGAGTGTACGTATCCCGCAGCTGGCAACTTTCCCTGGGAGGCAGATGGTTTCGGCGGAACCGTATCCATGTGGCTGAGTTGCGACCCGGATGCCGATCTCAACCCTGAGGTCCCGTCGATCCCTTCCACATCAGTCGCAGGGCAGCCGACGGGTCCTTCTACCTGGACCTGACCCGCCCCAGCGATGAACGCTACGGTTCCCCCCGGCACCTACGTTTCGGCATCTATGACGACAGCCCCGCGAACAATCGCTTCGTCGGCGGCCGTCTTGTGTGTTGTCGGTGATCTGGGTTGGCGTAGTCAACAGTGGCATCACGTCGTGGCCACCTGGCGCAACGCCAACTCGTGGCGGGCCGACGGTGCCGCCGAAGTCTGGATCGACGGGGTGCGCCCCGGCTGGACTGAGGGCTATGAACACCGGGTTGCCTGGGACGTGGGGGCGATAACCATCGGGCTGGGTCAGCGCTTCCAGGGCCGGTTCGATGAGGTGTTGATCCTCGACACCATGCTGGGGGAGGATCAGATCGGCGCCCTGTATAATCGGCCCATATAATCGGCCTATAGGATGAGCAGGGCGTCGTCCGTCAGCCACGATCTCGCTGCAACCGGGCGACAAGGGCTTGCAGATGAGGCTGACGTGCACCAGGAGCAAAACCCGCCGCCTGTGCCAGAAAGGCCGCCCCTCCCCGTCCGAGAAACTGCTGACGTTGCGCCGCAGGCAGGCCGACGACGGCGTCGATCTGTGCTTCGATGAGGTCGGCGACACGTTCGCGCAAGATGATGGGTGGAGATGAGTAGGGCATGTTGATGAGGAACAGAATGAGATTGTTGCGCGCCAGTGCCTCGGCCAGTCCCGTCGTTCCGAGCAATGCTCGATACTCCTCGAAGGAGCGGATCGCCGACGGTCGCATCTGACCCCAGCCCTGCGCCGCGGCAAAGGCTGGGAGCCCGGTGACCAAGGTCCGACCCAGCACGTAGTGGCCACGCACGGTCGGATGCAGGTATTCCGTCAGCAACTCGTTGCCGACGATTCCCCCCGGGGAAGCGTCAGAGAATGCCGCCTCCACGTCGCTCACAACCACCGAGCCGTCCGTGCGTCCGGCGTCTCGTACTACCTGGTTGAGAATACTGGGCGCCCGCAGCGGCAAGCGGTCCAGATCACGAGCCGTCACGAAAGCCGCCCGGGCCTGAGCAGGGCGTCCTGTGCCGAGATACAGACGACCCAGTTCGAAATGGGCGGCGGCACATTCGGGTGCCTCCTGCAACACCGAGCGCAGGTAGTTTTCCGTCGCGCCAGTGTGCCCATTCAAACCAACTATGGTCTCGCCGATACGCAGACCTTCCGGCCCCCCGGTGGCACCACAGACAGAACGCAGCGGGTGAAAGTCTTTCAAGTTCGAAACCAACGTGCCCAGAAGCACCGGCACGTTCTGCCGGTCCGCCGCCGTCAACATGTCGGCAAGATTGTCCCGGAAGTTGTCCACCGTGGTTGCGTGGGCCTCGTCGAACACACCGACCTGCTCGGTGACGAGTTGCAGATTGAAGGCCGGTGCGGGCCCGCTCAGCCACCGGGGCAGGGCGAAGGCCAGTTCCTGCAGAGCGGAGTAGAGATACGATCGTTGCAGGAACATGTGCGCGCGGATCAGCGGCCTGGCATTACCTACATGCGCGAAGGGCGTGGAAGGTCCGTACGGTCCGGCAAACTCATTGTGCCCGGCATAGATGATGAGCAGATCGGCGTCGTAACCGAGCACTTCGCGCGTGAAGTCGAGCAGACAATGGCTGTTGACTGCGGTGATGCCACAATTGACGATCTCGAAGCGTTGTTCGGGATAGGCGTCGGCGAGCATGAGCTTGAGAAATTTCGGAAAGCCGGTGCCCGGCGGGTTGGGAAAGCCGACAAGAGTTGACGCACCGAGAACAAAGATACGCACGGTTCCCGGAGTCTTCGCGGCGGCGAAGGGCGCCGCCACCGGCGCCCGCCGCAAGCCGGGCGGGAAAAAACGGTGCGTCACCTGGGGGTTGGCGACATACACCGCCGCCGTTTCCAGGTCTTGCCGCAGAAACAGATCGTTTGGTGGACTCGCCCCCGCCAGGCGCAGCCCGAACTCGACGACGCCCACAAGGGCGACGCCGACCAGGCCAACCAGCAGGTTGTGGCGGAGCCCGCCTCGGTCAGTAAGCGACAGCGATGGAGCGCTGGTCAGCAAGTCGCGAAGCCTGTCCGGAATCGGCATCGACCTCGACGCGGCAAAGATAGATGCCGGGAGCGACCAGATTGCCATTGTTGTCGCGCCCATCCCAGAAAAATACCTGGTCACCAAAGCTCATGCGACTCTCCTGCCAGACGATACGGCCACCGAGGTCGTAGACGCGCAGGTCGATCTGCCGCGCCAGATTGACGTTGGCAATGGAGAAGCGAATCTCGCCCTGGTCGTTGAGGCCGTCGCCATTGGGTGTGATGACGGGAGGCTCGACCGTCAGGGCCCGAACGACCACCCG
>MDTC01170982.1_pt1 | contig 21618 bp, 16 predicted proteins | sample 811181 | NCBI WGS metagenome assembly MDTC01 (sample SAMN05326644, study PRJNA326480) | marine metagenome | isolation source: seawater | place: Pacific Ocean: North | collected 2011 | reverse complement strand
TGAAGAGGAAGAGACTTTTCAACAACAACCATTAAATGCAGTACGATGTTCATTAATGCGTTTATTTAATAATAAGCTTTATTGTATTTATCATATTCATAGAAAGCAATTGTCTCCCAATGAAATGATACAGTTAGATGCAGATATGTCCGTATGGATTAAAATAACAAATTTTTATCAGGATAAAGCATATAATCGATGGAGAGGAGGTTCGTTAGCCTCTTCATCAGGTGCTTTGGAGAGCATAAGAAGAACTGATGCAATGATTAAGATTTTAGAAAAACGGATGAAATAACATCGAAATTGCATTGGTGAGCTAAATATTAAAATTACATAATGTTTTTAAAAGTACCACCTGACTTCGAATCAGTAGGTCGTAGGTTCGAATCCTACTCAAGGCGCCACTACTTTCCCCAATGTTTATAGGGGTTTTCTTAAATATCAATAAATGAACACCTGAAATACTTACAATCCCGATAGGTCAATAATAGCCAATAAATACAGTATTAATGTCAGTTGAAAGTACATCGAAAGTACATTGAGAAAAATTGTAGTAGGGGGTATAATGAGGGGGGGGGTACGTCGGAGAGTGATACTCTTACGATATGTATATATAGACCTTCACCAAATTCTAAATAATTTGGTTCGGATTACCTTCATTAACTTTTGAAAAATTTGAAGTCTGTGGTATAACTCCAATGTTATGAGTAAAGACACAATACAAACAGTAAATTATCAAGATTCAGATGATGCAGAGCTTTATGTTCTTGCTAAAAAAGAAACCGATAATGGTTTGTTTAAAAAAGAATTAAAAATAAAAGCCGAAACACTGTCTGTAAATGATTCAGAAAAAATGCATTCCATTTATATCCAGCTTCGAGTTGATGATATGAAGAAAGGTAATTTAGATTTCTTTGAAGAAGATTTCAGAAGAATAGAAAAAGCAAAATTAGAAAAAGAAAAAGAAAAATCCTTGAATGAATGGTTAGATTTTAGAATGAGAAAAAGTGGAAGCGGAAAAAAGAAATCTTTTATTAGGAGATTATTCGAATGAAAACATTAACAACACCAATAGCAATTATCATATCAGGAATCGTTATAGCCATTAGTATTGTTGTATCAACAATTATATATGAAGATGCAAACAAATATACTTTTGTTCCTCACGCTAATAGTATAATCGCATTGAGTAAAGATGGAGATTGGTACTACCTTGATGATGCGATATGGAAAAAGTCTCCGAGCATTGCTAATCAACTTCCTTAATCTCTAGACTTTTAGAGGTCTGGAAGAAACAATTTTAAGTCTCACACGCGAGCAATATTCATATATTTAGACCTCCAACAACATTTGAAAAATTTGAAGTCTGTGATATTTTTAAAAAATGATGAGGAACTTAATATTAATTATTTTTTCAATTGTATCATCGGTATTTTCAAACATTTCTACTAGTTATCCTCCAAATCAATGGGGCAACGAATTAGCTTATAAAGTATCACTTCCAAACAATTATTCAGAATACGATAATTGGCCAGTAATGTTTTATTTTCATGGTAATGGCGGTCAAGGGATAGATGGTAGAAATAATCCACCAGACTCATCATTATGGAAAGAACAGGTAGTAATGATAGCACCGCAAGCCCAGCCAAATAAAACTTGGTGGAATAGAACTCAAAGAGATGGTGCAAAAGCTATCCTTGATTATGAAATTAACCGATTAAATGTTGATCCAAATAAAATATTGATTATCGGGCAAAGTATGGGCGGATATGCTAGCTATTTATTTGCCCAAGATCATCCAACTATACCCTGTGCAGTTGTACCTATCTCAGGCGGTTGGGGAAATTATAATAACGGTAATCCATCTACATCTGGTTTTCCTTCGGATATGTCACCGTGGAGTCATATACCATATTGGATTTTTCATGGCGAAAACGATAATGTTGTAAAGATTAGTTGTGCCCAACAAGCATATGAATTTATGACAGATGATAATATTGTTACTAAGTATACCATATTTCATAACCAAGCACATCATCCAAGAAATCATATATATAATAGTCAAATATTATATGATTGGGCTTTTTCACAAGAAAGGAATACACCAATTAATTTTCAACTATCAATTATCAAAGATAATGTTACAGAAGTTCTTGGATATTTTGAAGAGGGAGAGATTATTAATATTTCAACAGAGATAACTAATACCCAAAAAGTATTCAAAGGTTGGTCAGATATAAGCGCAACATATTACGAAAGTACTGGAGGAAATAAAACTACCATTTCTTATCCATTAAATACTGGTCTTTTTGATAATAAAAATAATTTAACTACCAGTTATACGATGCCCAAAGGAGATATTATTCTTAATCCAATATTTGTAAAAAAACCAGAAATTATAATTAATCATTCTGATAGTTCGATTAATCTTTTTATAAGTACATTTGATGAAGTTGAACATTTTCTTCAAGAGTCCTCTAATCTTAAGTTTACTGAATGGAATGAAATTGATAGTTACACAACAATTGGAGTATTTACCAATATTCAACTAATCGGATCAGAATTTATGTTCTATCGAATAAAAGTAAATTAGAGATTTAAAAAATACCACCTGACTTCGAATCAGTAGGTCGTAGGTTCGAATCCTACTCGAGGCGCCAATACATTACCCAATATTTACAGGCATTATAGTCGTTTTTTTATTGATGTTATTTAGATTATTTATAAAAGTAAACGGTTCTAAATGAAAAACTTTTTAAACCAAATTTTATTAACCATTTTTTTATTTTGTTTTTTTTCAGATGCTGAAAAAGAAAAAGTACTTTTTTGTGAAGTTGCATATGGGGGTGCAAATAAAGAAATAACTAGAAATTTTCCGTACACAAGTAATTCCTCGATTGATACAAATCTTGCATTTCGTATTGGACAAGAAACGCGCTCAGTTCTTAATGAGCTATCTCTAGAGGGGTTTGATCTGATAATAAATCATGTAACAAATGATGTATTTCAAGCTTTAGATAAATATTCCAAAGTAAGAACAGGATTTGTTGTTGTGATTGATGGTGAGTATGTTAATGAAAAAAAATTGTCAGATTCTACAGCAATTCAGTATTGGCTAGATGGTAAATTAGTGTTCTTTGACTGTGAAACTATGAGAGTAAAGTTATGTAAACCATTTGGAGCCATGTATGATGATGTATCTGATAACGAAAGAACTGATGCAGAGCACCGAAAAGTTTTTCGTAAAATTCTTTTTGGAGAAAATGGACAAAGAGGTTTATTTTTTCAATCGTTAGCTGAAAAAATTAATGAAGTACAACTATCTTATGTAGGAGGCAAAACATTACAAATTGGCAAAGTAATTATTGAGGATGATGTACTTAAAACTTATAAAGTTAAAAATATTAGTAATTTTAAAAGATTTATTGCTGGAAGCGTTACGAAATCATTTTCAGACCAATTAGGTATTCCTTTTTTGCCTTATGTAGAATCTTCAGAATCTTCAGAATCTTCATCAAAACTATTAGGTCAAGCAGGAGGATTTTCAGTTAATATAATTAATAGTTCAGCTGGTTCTTCAAAAAGATTTCAAATGAAGCTTCCAGAAGTTGATTATCGTCTAGATCTTACGATCCCACCATTTGTAAAAATTCCTTTAAAGGAGTATAGAGGATATAAACAAATGATTTACGGAGCATATATAAGAATGAAGCTTTGGGAGCCAATGAGTGAAAAAGTTTACTTTAACGAAAGATTTAAAAATGCTTTAGTTAGAAATGTTCCGCTTGATGATTCGGTGATCCCAAATGAACCTTTTTGGCAATTTTCATTATTGGAGTGCGGGCAACATGTTGCATCAAGTCTTTATAAGCCCGACAAAGAATGGATTAATAGCCAAAAAATTAAAAAACTAGATAGAAAAATGAAAATTTTTAATGAAATGTTAGAAAGGTGTAAAAATGACTAAATTAAAATATTTTGTATTGATAACGTTATTAACAACTTTTTCCTCATTTGCTTACGTAGAAGTTAAGGGAATTGGAACCGTTGAATACGAAAGAAGACTAGACCCACCTGAAGAGCAATTAGCATTAAAAAAAGCTAAATTAAATGCTTTAAGGATTTACACGGGAGAATGGAGTCAAGCCAAGCATCAACAATATGAGTCAATCAAGGGAGTTATTGAATCTAATCTTGATCAGTATGTTGATCTAGTGACTATTTTATCAGAAAAAACAGATAAGTCATCTTCTACACATACTAAAGTAATTCGAGCAAGCATAAATGTAAGAGCAATTGAGCTAGAAATGTCCAAAAGAACAGCTTCTTCAAATGTTGATAAGCAAAATAAATCCGAAATGGCATGGGTATTTGTTGCTAGACGTGCAAATGAGGTTACCGAGTTTGATATCAGAAGAACAGATGTTACAGATGTTTCTGGAACAGAACAAGAGGCTATTTCTGAAATTTATGATGCAAATACAGTGGGCGCGGAAACTACTTATTCAAGTACAACAATAAAAAAATCTGGGGGAAGTAATACAATTAAAGCTGATGCAATATCTTGGGGTCTTTTTTCTTCACAAGATATGGAAAGTACCATGGAAAGAGTTTTTCAATCTGGTGGATTTGAAGTTATTCTTGGAGATTATATTGAAGATCCATCCGGAGGTTTATTTTCAGTTGATGCATTTAAAAGAGATTATAGTTCTGGAGATGATTTATCATCAAGAACTAAATCTGACTCTGCTAGAGCATGTAAAAATTTGGACATCACCTATTTAGCAACCGGAACAATGGATGTTGGTTCAAAAAAAGTTAATCCACAATCGGGATTTATAACTGTATTTGTAACGGTGAATGCTCGTATTGTTGATTGTTCGGGAAGATTTCCAAAAACAGTCGCATCTGTGGGACCTGTAGTTTATGATGGTAATGGACCGGATTTACAAGTAGCTGAAAAAAATGCAATTAAAATCGCATCTGAAAAAGCTGCATCAGAGCTTGTTAGTCAGCTTGCTAACAAAAATATATATTAGAAAGGAAAAAAAATGAATAAAATATACATTACATTAATTACAATAGGATTATTTTCTAGCACATCATTTGGAATTGGGCTAGGAGATCTTACAAAAGTAGCAGGAGGCGGTGATTCGAGTGGGGGAGTATCAATATCTGAAGTTTTTGATACTTACATTATAGCGCTAAATAAAGTTCAGCTAGGTCAAGATGCTATGAATGCAGCTTTTGAGGACGCTGGAGAGCAGCAAAAAGTTTTAGCACAAATGGAAAATTATGATTCAAGCAAGGCAGATGCTGATGCCGCTAAGGCAACCGCAGGTCAATCTAAAGAAGCTGCAGCAAAAGCTAAAGAAAACCTTGCTAAATTAAATAGTCTAACAGCAGAACAAAAAGAAACTTTTTCGAAAGGTGCTGCTTTTTACTTATTAGCTGTTCCAGATCTTATTAAATTATCTAAACAGGTAAAAGATGTTAAAAAACCTGGATTTAGTGATGTTAAAAATCTTGGAAAGTTTAAAGAATTAGCAAAACTGCCTGGTTTTGTTAAAAATGTCATTAGTGTTGTTCCAAACCTTTTAACAGCTCATAAAAATGGTGAGATTGAATTGCCAAAAAAAGCTACATCTGCAGCTGACCTAATGAATTAATTAAAAACTTTGTAATAGTGCCATATTTGATTATGGCACTATTTTTGGAGAAAATATGAGAATTTTGCTAATTTTATTATTTGGAATTACTCTTGGGTGTAAAACTAACGATGTCCAACAAAGTTATTTGGGAGATGTTTTAAATAAGAGTTCCTCTAGGATTATATCTGATTTGTCTATTCATATGGCAATGCATGAATCAGAAGATGTATTAATTGAAAGAGGGTTTAATATAACCGATTCAGATCATAAAAAAAATCGTTTAGAGGCAAAAAAAAATGTTCCTGGTGGGTTTTGTCTTGTTGAGATGTATTTTTATCCACATCAAAATGGTATAAGGGTAAATTTAAATACTCAAATTCCTAGAAACTGGGGCGGAGGAAGTTATATTTCCAATGAAATTTTAGATGCATTGGATTAAAGGATTTACAATGAGATCAATAATAATTCTATTTTTTATGACTTTCGCAGCATGTGCTGTACAGATTGAATATGTTACTATCGAAACCATAGGTTCAGGATCGACTAGAAAAGATGCAAGAATGGATGCTATTAGTGAAGCAATTGGGCAAGTAACAGGTAGAATGATTGAAACTACAGAGCAGTTATCATCACATTTTCAAACTAAAACAGATAACGATATAAGTCAGAGTAGTGGCGTAGAAAATTATGATAAGGAAATTAATAGCGCAACAAGAGGCGCAGTAAAATCATATACAGTATTAGATGAAAAAGAAACCGCCTATGGATGGGAATCTAAGATAAGTGCTGTCGTAGCTAAAGCTTTGCCTTCAAAACAATCTAATCGAAAAAAAATAGCAGTAATGCCTTTCTCTTCTTCAAGTAAGCTTACTTTTGATAGAATGGCTCTTGATGCATTAACTAAAAGTTTAGAAAATAGATTTGGACTTAAATATAACAAAACGAACCCAATGCAATTTATGGCAATGATTCTAACAGAAAATATAGAAGCATATTTAATTCAAACTAGAAGATTTGCAGTGTTAGATAGAGTAACTAGTGAAGTACAAATGGAAAGAAATTTTGTTAAATCATACAGCTCTTCTGTTGAAGATTTAATAAAAATAAATCAAGATTCAGCAACAGAATTAATTGTGGTTGGTAGATTGGATGAAGTTTCATTTAACGAAAGAGTTCAAAGACTTCCATCAGGCAGGGAAATAAAAGTCGGGGAAGGAACAGTAGCTATTAGTTACAAAATAATTGATGTTGGGACAAGACAAGTTAAGTTTGCTGACACATTCAACAAAATTATTGGTATTAATGAAATGAGAGAAGTTTTAGGTGGAAGAACTGTAACTGACCCAGGAAAAATAATGTTAAAAATTGCGGCGGATTCATTTGGCCTTACTATTTCCGAAGCTATTTATCCTCTTCGAATTGTTGCCAAGCAAGGGGCGTCAAGAGTTATTTTAAATCAAGGTGGAAGAAGCGTTAAAATTGGCGATGTATTCGAAGTATTTAAATTAGGTGAAAAATTAATTGATCCTTATACAAAGGAAAGTCTCGGAAGAGAGGAAATTTTTGCCGGTGAAATTCAAATAACTCGCGTGAATGCTAAAACTTCTGATGCTAGGATTATTTCTGAAGAAATATTAATCGATAAAGATTATTTATGTAGAAAAAAAATATTTAGCAAGGCAACGACATCCCCACAGATTAAAAAAATCAATAAAGAAGAATTAGACGACCTATTTTAAGGAGAAAAATATGAAAAATATATATGCATTATTACTTATCATAGTTGTAGCATCATCATCATTTGGTATTAATTTCCCGGATGAAGAAACTCCTGGAGCAATGGCTCCAGATGCAATGCAAAAGGCATTGGATTATGTAAATTCTAAAAAATGGCAAACTGGTCGAAATAATGATGGATCATATATAGCGATAGGGCAGGCAGGAATTGATGGTCGAGAAGGAACAGAAAATTGGGAAAAACAAAGAGTAAACGCATATTCAAAAGCGATGCTAGACGCAAAAGCTAGAATGGCTGAATTTTTTGCAGCAAAAATACAACAATCCATGGAATCTAGTTATACAGAAGGTAATTTTGGTAAAAATGAAGAAGAAGATAATGTGACTAAACAAGAAAAAGGATTATTTGAAAAAGTTAATTTATTATTGAACGCTAAATTAGATACTCAGTTAGAAAAAGAAGGCATTTCGCTAGAAGATCCTAACAAACAAGAAGAAATTCAAGAAATAAAGTTAGATATATTAGCTACAGAATCGTTTAAATCTGAAATTGCTAAAGTTGCAGAATCTGAAATTTGTGGGCTTATGGTTTCAAAGGTTTTTTTAGATAATGGAGATTTAGTAGTTGTTTGTCGTCAATCTGATAAAGTTATGCAATTAGCAGCGGCAATGGCTCAAAATGCACCTGCACCAAAAGTTAAACCACGAACAGGAACAACAATTAACGAGTGGATAAATGGATTTAAGATTAAGGATTTATATCCTCTTGTTGGCGTTCAATTACGTTCTGATGAAAATGGAGATATTGCAATTATATCGTTTGGTCAAAGTTGCACAACAAGTGCCTCTAAAACAATGTTAAGAGCATCTCGAAATAAAGCAGATTTAAGCGCTGATGGATTTATTAGACAATTTGCCGGTGAGGCAGTTACGGTAGCCAAATCAGTTGCAGCTACCGAATCTAAAGATGTTTTATCTGGTGATGATATTCAGATTCAAATTGAAGAATCATCTTCTGAAAAGATTGCAAGTGTATCCAAATCATTAGAGCTTCCAGGAATAAGCACCGTTAGACAGTGGAATTTTACAGACTCTGAAAGTGGGTTAACTTATGTTGGGGTTGTCAAAAGATGGACTATAACAAGTGCACAGGGTGCAGTTGAAACTAGACAGAAAAATGCTAGTGCTGCTACAAGTGAATCTAAGAATTGGAAAGCCTCGAGTTCTTCAAAGGCATATACGTCAAATTCAGGTCAGACTATTAAAGCCGGAGATAATAGTTCTCAAAGTTATGAAAGTATAGAGAGTGAGGACTTTTAGTTTAATTCTCTTACTATTTTTAGTAAGTCAAAATTGTTTTTCAAACTTAGGATCTTCAGTTTGGTATGAGGATGGATATTATTATTCACAATCATCTGCAAAGATAGAAGGTGATGCTAAATTGTATTCTAGAATTGCTAGAAATAAGGCTGATTTGAAAGCTAACCATTCACTTGTAAAGTTTTTTATCAATGAAAACTTATTCATTGATAAAAATTTAACTCATATTGAGGATGATATTAAAAATTTAGCTTTTTCAGAAATTTTAAAATCTGAATTAAAATTAAATGGTCTTGAAATAGAAAGAATTTTTAATCAAAATAGTAATGTTTGTATAACAGTCAAGATTTCAAAAGTAAATTTAGTAAAACAATTAGGTGGTAAAATTAAAGAGTTTGAGGCTCAGTTAAATTCTCATTTTTAAATTTTATTTATTTTAAATAAATAATACTAGTTTACATCTATTATATTAAAAAAAACCAATAAAAATGAACTTTTTAATAAATTTTAAATTGAGATTTTTTAATTTTTTTTGTATTTGTGGGAGGTTAAAATCTACGGAGGAATAATATGAGAAAGCAGTATATATTAACTTTACTCATCACGGTTGTTTGTTTTAGTTGTGTTGCAGTAGATAAGTTTTATTGGAATAATACAACCACAAGTTCAGATGCTGGCGATATCTATTTATGGAATACCGAATCAAATTGGAGTGATACAAATAACGAAGCAACAGATTTAGGATTACCGACATCCAGTGACTTTGCTAAACATGTTAAATCTGCAATCGATATCCAAGTTACTGACGCTCATGTTATTGATAAATTAGTAGTAACTCATAATGATGTTCCATCTATTACAATCAAACCAGGTGGATCCCTAACGGTAAATCAAAATATCAATCTTGGAACATTTGGAACAGGCGGTGGATTGATAAGTGTAGACGGTGGTGATTTTATAACTAGCGCTACAATTTCAATGAGCCCTACTGCAAGCGGAACAAGTACTATAGAAGTTAAATCTGGAAATTTTACTTCTACGGGCCAATTTTGGGTTGGTAACCAAGGAGCGGGAACTTCGGCAGCTGATAATTTTAATATTTCAGGTGGTACAAGTGATTTAGCCAAAGTTATTGTTGGTAGACAAAGCTCAGGTGTTTTAAATATGACCGGCGGTTCACTAGTTATTACAAATACAACTTGGGACGCTCTTCAGATAGCTCATCAAGGTACAGGATCGGGTACGGTAAATATCTCTGGAGGTAATCTTAAAACCTATCGTATTGATATCGACAAAGGTGGAGGAGGGGGTACATTAAACATTCTTGGAGGTACGGTCGAAGTTCCACTTGGATGGAATAGTGCTATTGAAATTGATAATGCAGGAACAATAAATTTTGCTGGAGGACAGCTTAACTGGATAAATGATAAAACTACACAAATAACTAACTTTGTTAATTCAGGAATAATTACATGGACAAGTGGAATGACAAATATGTTAACAGAAAGTTGGGATCATAGTTATACAAATGGAGAAAGCGTTTTATTTGTAGATTATAATGACGCAAGATCGGGGTATACTACAGTGTGGGCTTATGATACAACTCCCCCAGTTACACCAGAACCTCCTACAGGACCAACCGCTTATACCAATGATACCGATGGTGCAACTATAAGTACTTTCAATAATGATAGTGGAGATGGACTTTATACAACAGCTAGTAATTGGGATGTTGGGACGGTACCAACTTTAATTGATTCAGTGGTACACGATTCAGCGGGTGTATTAACAGTTCCGACTGATACAATTGTTGAAGCTTTAGACCTTGATATTGCAGCGAATGATACCGCAAGTATTTCAGTTGTTAAAGGGGGAAGTTTAGGAGTATCTAATAACATTGTATTAGGAAACGGAGGAGGATTTTCTGCAACACCTGGTATTGGAAAATTAATTGTTGATGGGGGTAATTTATCAGTAGGCGGAGATATTAAAGTAGGACAATGGGGGGCGCCTTCAGGTCGTCAAGGAATTCTAGAGTTAAATAGCGGAATTATTAATGTTTCAGGAGTTACAGACGTTGGTGGAGGTAGCGATTTATCTTCCGGTTCTGTTACAATGGTTGGTGGTGTATTTTCTAATGCTGCTAATTTTAGAATAGGCTATTCTCCGAATGGTGGTGATGGAGTTGTTAATATAACTCAAGCAAGCTTAATTGTTGATAGTGATGCTGATGTTAATGAGGATTTTAATCCACTTAAGCTAGGCGGAGGTATCGGTGACGCAACTTTGAACATTTATGATGGAGGATTTGTTTCAACCACAGGAATTGATTTAAATAAAAATAGTACTGAAGGTACGGCTTCTATTAATTTGTATGGAGGAACATTGCAATTAACCAAAGGTTGGAGCGGCCACGTTGATGCAAGTGAAAATAGTGAAATTCATATTGCTGGTGGTCAATTTGATTGGAGATGGAATAGATCGGCTGATATGCAATCAATGATTGATGCTGGAACTCTCACTTGGTCAGGAGGTTCAACTAATATGATCTCAGATACATGGGACTCAACAGTAGATTTTGCTGTTACTAACCAAGCTGGAACCAGTGTGTTGTATATAGAAGAGTATTTAGTTCCTGGGTATACAACAGCCTGGGCTTTTGACTTATCATCGTTACCTGTAGAGCCAGAAGGATTTGATGCTTTTGCTTCAACTTATAATTTATCTGGCGGTATGTCAGGTGATGATGATGGAGATCAGATGAGTAATTTTGCGGAGTATGCGCTTAATGGAAATCCAACTAATGCATCTGTTACAGGTTCAGCTTTTCACTCTCATGAAGGTGATACCTTTAAGGTAATTCACTCAAAACTAGCAAACGATGATAGTGCGGTTTATCGTTTAATTGATACAACTGATCTTCGTTTTGGAACGCATGCTACTAATGCTTATCTGTCTCAAAGTCAAAGTGATATAGATGGTGATTATGTAACTGTAACAAATATTTATGATATGAGTGGTAAATCTACTCATTTTATTGAAATTGAAACAGAGCAGCAGTAAATTTCTAGTAATGCTGAGTGCTAAAAATGACTGTGCTTTAGGTACAGTCTTTTTTTGTTTGAAAGAATTTAATGATTAACAAATTGTGTATATGGGTATGTATTTTTTGTATGGTTTCTGTATGTGTTTATGCAGAAGATTCGGGCATTAACGTATATCCTCCTGTTCCAGGTTTAACCCCCTCGGATAAATATAGTTTTAAGGTTAGGACTGAGGGTTCTCAAAATTGGCTTGATCCATTTGCTTTTGTTACTACCTGTCAGCAAGGTGGTGAAACCAATAGGTATTATAAGCACCTTGAAGATTGGAGTAATACTTACATTAATTTTGAAATGTCAAACAACATACCCGTTGAAATTGAAATTTCGAAAGTTGATGGTTCTTCTATTTCAACTGCAGTAGTACATCCTGCGCAAAAAGTTAATTCTTGTGAGGTAATTAATGGAAAAGCATATGTTCGATTAAATAATCCAGCATTATTTACAGTTGATATTGATGGTCAAATGGATACACAGGATACCGGTCGTGTTCGAATGGATGGGTGGGGAGTAGAATCATTTTATAATGGACCACCTATTCACACACTTACAATCTTTGCAAATCCCTTTTTGGAAAATAAACCAAGTTTAAATAATCCAAATGTTTTAACAGTAACTCCCGGTCAAATACCTCCATCAGACGGAAGTTGGGATGTATTATATTTTTTACCAGGAGTTCATGATATTGGTAGAATGTTTCGCTTACATTCTCAAAAAAGTTATTACATACCCGGTGATGCAATTGTTCATGGGACGATGAATAATAACAGAACTTGGAATGATGGTCATAATATTAAAATATATGGACATGGTACGCTTGCCGGTGAACGAATTCCTCATCCACAGGATGATATACCAGCTTCTCCAGAATCTGATGATTGGAAATATAGACCTATTGAAATATATGGTGCACGAAATTCAACAGTGGAGGGAATAACAATTACCGATCCAGCGCATCATTCATTAATGTTAGTTAATGGATATCAGCTTGAGGAACCCACGAACGTACATTGGACAAAGATTTTTAGCTGGAGAGCGAATGGTGATGGAATAAATCCATTTGGAAATGTATCGGTGGAAGATTGTTTTCTTAGAACACAGGATGATTGTTTATACGTTAATGGAAGAGGTATTCGACGAGTTGTTTTATGGACAGATGCGAATGGATCATCTTTTGTTTTAAGTCCTGTGGGAGATACTCATGAAAATGAAATCATAGTGGAAGACTGTGACGTTATTTATAATCGTTCAATTTTTAATACGCATAAAGGAGGTCGTGTATTTAATTTAAGAGGTGAGGGTGGTGGAACAGGTGGTGATAATATAGTGTTTAGAAATATTCGGATAACAGATCCTCGACCTACTCTTTCAACATTTGGAATTGCAAGTGGAGCTCCATGGAGTCAGTCTCCTAATTATACAACGACTCGGGAGACCGGAATTATTCAAAATATTTTATTTCAAAATATTAATGTTGCCTCTTATTCAATTATTGATGACCCTGAAACATTATGGGGTACCACAATAGCTCCTTTACAAGGATTTATTTTTGATACGCTAGTTATTGAAAATGAATTAATACGAGATATAAGCGCCTTTAATGCTAACGAGTTTGTAACAGGAATAGATTTTATTTCCACACCTGCTATATCCTTGCAACCGGATACATTAGAAGAAAGTCATGCTAACGATGGAAGTATATCAGAAAGTATTCAGATAGTATTATATGAAGACCAATTTACTGAGGATGTGGTAAGCGGAAATTTTGTTGAATTAGAGTCTGTTCCCTCGGGTTTAATCCCCGTTTTTACACGATTAAGTGATTCTGTTATTTCTTTAACCTTTAATGGTTATGCAATGAATCACAGCAATATGGACGATGTGTTAGATTGTCAAATTACTTTTAATGATAATGCGTTTGTTGGAAATTTAGCGGCAGATGTGATAGGTGCTACAAATCGAAAAATAAAAATTAATTTTCGCGATCGATTACCTCCGGTACTTTTACGTGATGAATTTAGTGATAGTAATATAAATAATTCATCGTTAAATGATGTCGAAGGCGGATTTGATGTATATAAAGTTAATACGTTAGATAGCGGATTAAATATTAACGAAGCCAACGGATATGCAGTCCTAGATTTAACAGGCGCGACTACAGATTTTCCATGGATTTCGATGGTTAGTAAATCTTCTTTTGATTTAACAAAAGCGGATGGGTTGAAGTGCAAAATAGTGATTGATAGTTTGACACCATCACACTGGTACTTGCGTCCATTCGTAATAAATCTTCGTCCAGATGCTAATATTGAACCTCCATTTTATTCTCGAGAGGCTAATATAGATCCACCCATGGGAGTTTCTTTAATGGTTGGAAATGGTCAATCGAATTGTCGTCTAGCATTAGCTGTTTCAGATGGAATAACCTCTGAGTGGCTTTGGGAGGATACGGATGTCTTAATAGAAGAATTAGTAGACGGTTTTTCAATTGAGCTTACTTTAAATAACTCTAATGGATGGAGTCTTGTTTTTTCAGACGCATTAAGTTTACCAAGTCAGATTTCAGGTTCTTGGAATACGTTAGGATGGAATCATTTATTTTCAGAAACAACGCATGCTCAGTTCTATCTTCGTGATGATGCATTAAGTGGTCATTCTCCATCTCGAGATGGAATAGCTCGTGTAAATATAGATGAAATTGAAATCAATTCTTTTAACGAAGATTCTTTATATGAAGAATGGAGTGAGCTTTGGGGCGAAGCTGATCTGTCTGATATGAATGCTGATTTTGATGAAGATGGTATTTCAAATTTTGCTGAATATGCATTTAATGGGAATCCATTAGATACTAACAATAGTGGCAATATTAGTGTTCATAAGGATGAAACTTTTTTTACTGTTATTCATTCTAAATATCAGTTAGACGATCAATTATATTATCAGTTGGTAGATAAGACGAATTTGATAAGTCATACAAAGAGAACAAACTCTTGGGATTCGCAAACATTTAGTGGAATGCAAAATAATTATATAACGGTTTCAAATCATTATAATTTAACAAATAATACCAATCATTTTATTAGAGTAGAGGTAAATTAAATTCCTTTCGAAGGAAGAAATTAAAATTATGATTAATAAATTAACATCTATTTTTTTGATATTAATTTGTTTGGGTCATTTTTTATTAGTAGATGCAAAGTCTTCATCGGAACGAATGAATGTTCTTTTTATAGCCATTGATGATTTAAACGATTGGATTGGTTGTTTTGGAGGTAACCCCCAAGTGAAAACACCTAATCTTGATTACTTTAACGCGTCAGGAGGTATGGTAATGTTTGATGCTCATTGTTCATCTACTGTATGCGGACCCTCTCGCTCTTCATTACTTTCTGGAAAGTATCCTCATAAAACAGGAGTATATGGAAATAAGAATAATATGCGAATGGCAGAAAAAACAAAAAATCTAATTACTCTACCTCAATACTTTAGCGCTCATGGGTACTACACACTTTCAAGAGGAAAAATTTTTCATAAACATCCATTAGATGGTGATAAAACTAACCGACAAAATCTTGATCACGGTGAATGGGCATTTGATGAGTGGGTTCAAGAAAAAGGGGGCGTGACTCCGGCTGGAAAGGAATTTCCCTTGAATGGATTACCTGCGTTAGATGGGGATCGTTCTTATCATTCCATCGGATTTGATTGGGCTCCAACAATTGGAAATGATGAGACGTTGATGAAGGATTATTTAACAGCGGAATGGGCTGTTAAGCAGCTTCAAACTAGATCATTTGAAAAACCCTTTTTTATGGCAATCGGGTTTTCAAAACCTCATTTACCATGGTATGTACCCCAAAAATATTTTGATATGTATCCATTAGATGAAATAATTCTTCCTAAAACTATTCCTAATGATTTAGACGACATATTAAATAGATTTAATAAACCTGTAAAACCACATGGTACATGGGTGCGAGTTGAACAGGCAAAAAGGCATAAAGAAGCAGTACAGGCATATCTGGCAACTATCACTTTCTTGGACGATTGTATTGGTGTTTTACTAGATGGATTAGCAAAAAGCTCCTATGCAGAAAATACAATTGTTATATTATGGGGAGATCATGGTTGGCATTTAGGAGAAAAACAGAAATATGGAAAAACACAACTATGGCAAGAATCTTGCCGAGTTCCTATGATGGTAAAAGTTCCGAATGTTACCCCGAAAAATAAAAAGTGTAGGGGTATCGTAAATTTGATTGATATGTACCCAACATTAGTTGATTTATGTGGTCTTCCCGTAAATCCAGAAAATGATGGAAAAAGTTTTGCTAAGTTGATTTATAATCCTGATTTGGAATGGAATAAACCAACGTTAACCGATTATAATTTTGGAGGACATCGAGTTTATGATGGTAGATTTAGTTATATTGTTTTTATTGAGCAGGGTGTTGAAGAACTTTATGATCATCAAATAGATCCTATGGAGTGGAATAATTTGTCAGAAAATGAAGAATACGCAGTTGTTAAATCACGATTAAAGGCATTAATTCCCTCGAAACGTGAACCTGCTGCACCGATAAATTAAATAATGAAAAAGTTTTATTAGAAAGGAAGTAAAGATGAGAAAATTTTTAATAACATGTTTAGTTTGTATTGTAGGTGGAGTATTTTCTGCCTCATCTGATATTTTGGAATTGAAAATATTAGACGGAGAGTATTGGTGGGCGGGTTTAAGTTCTAAAGGATATGAAATGCCATATGACGCTTCTAGCAAAGTAGCTTATGATTTGTGGGGAGACAATAAAGGAAATCAAGCACAACCATTGTTGCTATCAAGTAAAGGTCGATTTATTTGGAGCGAGCAGCCAATCAAATTTGAATTTAACCATGGATTAATTACCGTCACTACTCGAGAAGGAGTAATTGATTCAGGTAAAAAAGGATCAAATCTAGCTGAGGTATTCGAATATGTATCCAAAAAATACTTTCCATCAAATGGGCTTATTCCAGATAAATTACTTTTTACTCATCCGCAATATAATACATGGATTGAACTGATGTATGATCAGAATGAGAAAGATATTTTAGCTTACGCAGAAGCAATTGTTGAAAATGGTTATCCGCCAGGTGTTCTGATGATTGATGATAATTGGCAGGAAGATTACGGTACATGGAAATTTTCTCCAAGACGCTTTAACGATCCAAAGGACTTAATTGATCGTCTTCATAAAATGGGTTTTAAGGTAATGATGTGGATGTGTCCGTTTGTTTCGGCTGATTCTGCCGATTTTCGTCAACTTGCTCAAGATGGATTATTGATTCTTGATCCCCAAAAACAACAAAATATTTTATGGTCTAATACAAAGAATAAAGCAGCAATAATTCGATGGTGGAATGGAGCTAGCGCATGTCTTGATTTAAGTAATCCTAAAGCTCAGGACTGGTTTAAAGGTCAATTAGATTATTTGGTTGATGAATATGGAGTAGATGGATTTAAATTTGATGCTGGAGATGCTCGTTTTTACATTAACGATGTTGTTTCTTGGAAAAGTAATATTACGCCTAATGATCATACTCAGTTTTTTGCTGAGTTCGGTTTAAACTATCCTTTAAATGAATATCGTGCGTCGTGGAAAATGGCAGGATTACCCCTTGCACAAAGATTACGAGATAAAGGACATGAATGGGAAGATCTTGCAAAGTTAATTCCTGATCAAATGTCGCAAAGCATAATGGGGTATGCGTATACATGTCCAGATATGATCGGGGGAGGGGAATACCGAAGTTTTCTGAATACTTCAAATCTTGATGAAGAGTTGGTGGTCCGTTCGGCACAAGTTCATGCATTGATGCCAATGATGCAATTTTCAGTAGCTCCATGGCGAATTTTATCAAACGAAAATAATCAAATATGCTTAGATATGGCAAAATTACATGTTGATCTTGGTAAACAAATTCTTGATTTTGCTAAATCAGCGTCTAAAACAGGAGAGCCTATTGTAAAGCCAATGGCAATGGCATTTCCAAATGACGGATATGAGTTAGTGAAAGATCAATTTGTTTTGGGGAATACAATTATTGTAGCTCCTGTAATTAAAAAAGGGGCACGTTCACGGACAGTTCTATTACCAGCAGGAGAGTGGAAAGCGGATGACGGAAATGTCTATGAAGGTGGTAAAGAAATAATGATTAATGTTCCTCTAGCTCGTTTGCCGTATTTTAAATTATTAAGTAAGTAACACTAATTATAATAAGGAATTTATTTAAGAGATGTGTATGAGATTATTAGTATTATTTTTAATAATATCGACAGGAGTAGTCGCTAATGGCGTTAAGTCACCCAATATTATTTATATTTTAGCAGATGACCTAGGTTATGGAGACTTAAGCTGTATGGGTCAAAAACATTTCAAAACTCCAAATATCGATCGTTTAGCAAAAGAAGGAATGTTGTTTACTCAACATTACTCGGGAGCAACAGTTTGTGCTCCTTCTAGATGTGCATTAATGACCGGAAAACATACAGGACATGCGGTTGTTAGAGGTAATTCAGAGGTTGTTCCTGAAGGACAACAGCCAATGCCATCAGATACATATACGATTGCAAAAATGCTACAGTCCGAAGGTTATATCACTGGATTATTTGGAAAATGGGGATTAGGCGCCCCGGATACTTTTAGTGAGCCATTAAAAATGGGTTTCGAACGATTTTACGGATATAATTGTCAGCGTCATGCTCATCACTACTATCCATACTATTTGTGGAATGATGACCGCAGAGATATGCTTTGGGGAAACTTTGGTATGGAGACAAAGGAATATGGTCCAACATTAATACACAAAGAAGTATTAGCATTTATAGAAAATAACCAAGATAATCCTTTTTATTGTTTTTATGCATTAATACAACCACATGCGGAGATGTTTGCTCCGGAAGAATATATGCAGAAATATAGAGGAAAATTTCTTCCTGAAAGTTCATATGTAGGTACAGATGAAGGAATTAATTTTCGTAAGTTTGCTTATGGATCGCAACCAGAAGCACACGCTGCTTTTGCTGCTATGGTAAATAATTTAGATGATTATGTTGGAGACATATTAGCTAAACTCCATGAACTAGGTATTGCAGAAAATACATTAATAATGTTTTCCTCCGATAATGGACCCCACCAAGAAGCAGGACATAATCCTGAATATTTTGATTCAAATGGGCCATTAAGAGGGTTTAAAAGAGATCTCTATGAAGGAGGGATTCGTGTTCCGATGATTGCCTGGTGGCCAAACAAAATTTCTCCACAAAGTCAAACTGACCACATATCGGCCTTTTGGGATATAATGCCAACTTACGCTGATATAATAGATAAAGATCTTCCAGATGATATTGATGGAATCTCCTTTCTTCCAACTTTGCTAGGAAAGAATGAGCAAAAAAAACATAAATATCTTTATTGGGAATTCCATGAAAAAAAAGGACGAGTTGCTATCCGTAAAGACTCTTGGAAAGGGATTCGTTATAACGTTTCAGTGGATAATAACTCACCACTTGAGCTTTATGATTTGTCCAATGATATTGGAGAAGAAAATAATATAGCCTCTAATCATCCTGATATTGTTAATGAGTTGGATAATCTTTTATTAAAAGCAAGATCAGTTTCGCCAATCAGTAGATTTAATTTTCCGCAAAGAGGAAAAAATATTATCCAATGGGAAAAAAATAATAATGAAAAAAGATAGGAACAATAAATGAAGATTATAAGCAGGGTATTTATTTTTCTGATATTTTTCATTTTTAACACTCATGCTAGTAAACATCTTAATAATGAACAATTAGCCATAACTCCACCTATGGGATGGAATAGTTTTGATAGTTACGGAGTCTATCTTCATGAAGAAGCTGCATTATCAAACTTAGAAGCCATGGCAGAAAAGTTAAAACCTCATGGATATGAGTACTTTGTAATTGATAACGGATGGTTTGGAGAATACGTCTTGCAGGAAGGCACAATATTTCCTGCAGAAAAACATGCGCATGATATCAGAATTAACGAATATGGATATTTTCTACCTTCTAACGTCTATTTTCCAAATGGATTAGATAGAATTGTCAAGCGATGTCATTCTCTAGGATTAAAGTTTGGATTACATTTAATGAGGGGAATTCCACGAAAAGCGTATGAGTTAAATCTACCTATTGAGGGCACATCTTTTACAGCTCGAGACATTGCAGAAACTGATCCAAATGAAAATTGTAAGTGGTGCGATTATTGTTATGCAGTAGATATGACAAAACCTGGAGCACAAGAATGGTATGATGGTCTAATTAGACATGTATCCAAAATAGGTGTCGATATGATTAAATATGATGACATAGTTCCTCATCCGGATGAAGTCGAAGCAGTTGCTAAAGCGATAGCCAAAGTAGATAAACCGATTTTATTAAGTTTATCTCCAGGAGGAAAAGTGAATCCTGAGGCTATAGATTTTTTTCGTATGGCGAACATGTTAAGAGTAACAAAAGATGTGTGGGATGAGCAGTCCTACATCGACGAATGCTTTAAGGCTTGGAGAAAATGGGAAGGTAAAGAGCAGCCTGGCTTTTGGATTGATATGGATATGATACCATTTGGAGAGTTACAATTAATGTCACCCCCTAGTTCAGATTTAAGCAAGACTGTATTAGACAAAGGAGATATTGCTCTATCTGGAAAAGGGGTACATAGGAAATGTCAATTAAGTAAATCACAAATGGAAACATTCATTACCATGCGTGCATTAGCTGCATCCCCTTTAATGATGGGAGGAGATTTGCCTTCGTTAGATGATTTTTCGCTAAAGTTGATAACCAATCAAGAGATGTTGGCTTGTAATCAAAATGGTGTAATGGGTTCACTAATTCATGAAGAATCTGATCTTGAAATATGGCGTGTTTTTGAAAAAAAATATAATAAGAATGGATGGATTGGAGTTTTTAATCGTTCAGAAAATAATGTCGAAATTGGGTTAAAAAAAGAACAACTTGGATTTTTATCGGATAATTACAGGTTATTTGATATTTGGAATGAGAAAAAAATTGATTTTGGAACAGTCATTAACTTAAAACCTAATGGCGTTATTTTTATAAAGTTTAAGAAATTGTAAAATGAAATATATGTTTATTCTAATTTTTTTGATTGGCGTAACAACTACGTGCGTAGCAACGGATTATACTAATCCTTTACCTTTTGGAGATAAAACACATTGGGCAAGAGCATCTGATAATAGCTCGATTGGTGAGTGGTGGAACAAAAGTTTTACAAATAAATGGCAAAAATATGAAAAGCTAGCGATCCAATGGTTTAATTCCATTGACAGGAAAGATGCGATGGCATTTGGTTTATATACACATGATCATGGTGTACTTAAAATTACTGGCCAGTGTTTCCCGTTATTACCTAATGAACCAAAAAAGGTAACCTTAGAGTTTTTAGAAAAAGGGAAATGGATAGAACAGCAAAGCTTATCAGTGCTCTATCCAGGATGGTCGGTTCACTTTAGAGTAGAAAACTGGGATAATACACAGGATGTTCCATATCGTTTACGTTTAGGAAATCTTTCTTCTTTTGAGGGTTTGATCAGAAAAAATCCAATAGATAAAGAAGAAATAACTATAGCGGTTGCAACCTGTAATTCTCCTAACGATGATGAATTTGATACACGACTTGCAACTGTAGCAGCATTAAAGGCGCATAATCCAGATATATTATTTTTTGGGGGTGATCAGAATTATACCCATGATGAAGCAACATATGGTTGGTTACAGTTTGGTG
>MDTC01224521.1_pt1 | contig 21619 bp, 20 predicted proteins | sample 811181 | NCBI WGS metagenome assembly MDTC01 (sample SAMN05326644, study PRJNA326480) | marine metagenome | isolation source: seawater | place: Pacific Ocean: North | collected 2011 | reverse complement strand
TTCAAGGACGGCTTCAATCAAGCTTTCATTTGAGGTTTCTGAGTCGAGCATTTCCACATTGCGTCTATGTGTCATTACTTCGTCCACCTCAACTTCATCAAGGTCAAGAATACCCCGCAGCATCTGCTGCTCCTGTCGCAAATCTGGTTCACCGGTATGAAGGGCAATCGCGCCTCGCAGTTCTTCCTCGCGCTCTTGCTCAACTTGTGCATTTGAGAGTTGTACCCCAAGAACTTTAAGCGAGTGTTTAACCAGAAAATTAATGCTAGTAGCAAAAGGCCGTAACAAACTCACTATCAAACGCATCATTGGCGCAACTGCTAAAGCCATCCGATCAGCATGGCTGAGAGCGTAAGTTTTGGGCAAAACTTCAGCAAAAATAACGACAACTAAAGTCATTGCGCCAGTGGCATATAGAATTCCTGCCTCTCCAAACGCGTCCAAAAACAAGCTGGTTGCCAACGCTGAAGCAAAAATATTGACAAGATTATTGCCTAATAAAATAGACCCGATAAGACGTTCTTTTCGCTGTAAAAGAGCAAGCACAACCTCAGCACGCCGACTCTGGTTACGAACGAGTTCATGCATGCGGGGGTTGGATGCCGCTGTTAGCGCAGTCTCTGATCCAGAGAAAAAGCCGGAGACAACAATCAACAGTGCTATGAATCCAATGACCACCATGTGCTCGGTGACCAGAAAATATTCCGCGCTCATAGCTCACCTCCACTCTCCAAAACTTCAATTAAGGCCTCGCGCTCAACATCACGACTCAGAAAAGCCTGCCCAATGCCACGCGCTAATACAAATGTCATCATGCCGTCAGTGACTTTTTTATCCTTCGCCATATGATTGAGAAGAGCTTCCGTATCCCAATTTACAGCCGGCCTATCAGCGGTTGAAACGGGCAGCCCAACGTGGCGAAGATGGTTACGGGCAGTATCCTGTGTGTTTGATTTGCAATGGCCGAGCTTGGTCGAAAGCGTGAGCGCCATTACCATTCCTATTGAAACAGCCTCACCATGCAATAAAATATCACTAAAACCTGCTTCCGCCTCCAATGCATGACCAAATGTGTGACCAAAGTTTAGCAATGCTCTACGTCCTGCTTCTTGTTCATCTTCCGACACTATTTTAGCCTTGGCTTTGCAGCTCTGAACCACAGCGCGTTGTCGGCTTACCTTGTCACCTTTACAAACCTTCGACCCGTTATACTCTAGCCAGTTGAAAAACTGTTCGTCTCCTATCAGTCCATATTTTACAACTTCTGCATATCCAGCCTTCAGTTCACGTTCGGGGAGCGTATCTAAGACACCAACATCACAGAGGACCAACCGTGGCTGATGGAAAGCACCCACAAGATTTTTCCCATGAACAGTATTGATTCCAGTTTTACCTCCGACCGAACTATCAACTTGAGCCAGCAATGACGTTGGGATTTGAACAAAATCTATGCCGCGAAGCACTGAGGCCGCTGCGTATCCAACTAAATCCCCAATTACACCTCCACCAAGCGCCACAAGGCATGTGCCACGCTCAATACCTAACGCTAAAATACCATCCACGAGTTCCACAAAATATTTAAAACTTTTTGTGCTTTCTCCGGCCGGAAGCACTAGGCTTTCGTGCTTTATACCCTCGGACTCAAGAGAATCTGCCAGTACTTCATTATAATGTGGTGCGACATTTGAGTCGCTGATAATTACCACTCGCGGTTGGCGCAGTAGAGGCGCAATAATGTGGCCGCTATTTTGTATGAGGTTTTCGCCAACCACGATGTCGTAGCTTCGTTCACCGAGTTCAACCGAAACCGTTTCATTATTCATTGTCCGTGTCTTCTTTCATCCAAAATTGCTGCAACATTTGCGAGGACATCGTCAACCGTCGATTCTAAAGAGCTATCTTTGCTAATAACTGTTATATCTGCTCCTGCATAAACTGGATATCGTTTGACTAGAAGCTGAGAAAGAGTTTGTCGTGGAGAAGAAGTTTTCAACAACGGTCTTGTCTCCCGCCGGCAAACTCGTTTCCATAAAGTCTCAATGTCGGCTTTAAGCCAAATCGAAATACCCTGTCCTAATATTTCAGTCCGGGTGCCTGCATCCATAAATGCACCTCCGCCAGTGGCAAGAATACCCGCTCCTTCACACAACAAACGAGAGAGCACTCGACGTTCACCATGACGAAACTCTGCTTCTCCATATTTTTCGAAGAAATCGACTACCGTACATCCTGCAGCCATCTCTATTTCCTGGTCTACATCCGTAAAAGGTAAGTTTAGACGTAACGCCAAACGCTTCCCAATGGCTGTTTTTCCAGCCCCCATCAAGCCAACAAGAACCAATGGCTTTGAGAGCTCAAGCAAGTCAGATCTTATTATTTCAATTTTTTCCATTTATTTTAAGTTATAACCAGAAGTACTCGTATGCTGAACAATATTTCTTTAGACTAATTACATTGATTTCAATAATTAGTGTACGTAGCGGGCCAAGTTTGTTAAGGCCAATAATCTTTAAACGTTAAAACAACTGCGAGATATAAGACAAGATGGCTCGTTTAACAAAATTTATAATAATTTTGCTTATTTTATCGGTTATTGGGGGTGCAGTCTTTCTTGGAACAGGAGAGTTCCCGCCACCCTCAAAATCTGTGGAACAAGTAATCGATAATAGCCGTTTCCAAAGGTAAAGGAGGCTTATCTCCTTGTACAGCGATCCAATGACAAAAGCTTTTCAGTCCTGCCACGTTGAGACGTTCCTAGAGATGCTAGTTGCCGAACGGGGTCTTGCAGCAAATACTATTGAAGCTTACAAACGCGATTTGACTGATTTTGCTAAATTCTGTGATAGTCGGGGAACAAAGGCAGTGAGTGCTACAGCCCAAGATGTAAGCATCTACATGGGTGAATTATGTGCCGACGCTATGTCTGCCTCCACGCAAGCCCGACGGCTTTCGGCACTGAAACAATATTATAGATTCTTACATGCAGAGACTATACGAGAAGATGATCCGAGCACCATCTTTCAAAGCCCAAAAAAAGCGCAGCAGTTGCCGAAAATACTTTCCGAGGCAGAGGTTACACTTTTACTTGAAACCGCTGCTGTGGATGAGAGCTCAAAAGGGTTGCGGCTAACTGCTTTACTTGAAGTGCTTTACGCTACTGGCCTCAGGGTAACTGAATTGATCTCACTTCCTTTGATATCCGTTATGGATGATAGAGAAGTTCTAATCGTACAAGGAAAAGGGAACAAAGAGCGTATGGTGCCAATAGGAAAACCAGCGAAGCAGGCAGTTAAAGCCTACAAAAAGGTGCGAAACACATTTCTGAGAGGGTTAAATAAATCTTCTTGGTTGTTCCCCTCAAATTCAAAAACCGGTCATCTAACCCGGCAGCGTCTGGGTCAACAGTTAAAAGAATTGGCGCTCAAATCTGGAATTGATCCGACAAAAGTAAGTCCGCACGTACTACGCCATGCTTTTGCTAGCCACTTACTCGCAAACGGCGCTGATCTCAGAGCTGTTCAGCAAATGCTCGGACATTCAGATCTCACGACTACACAAATATATACTCATGTATTAGACGAACGCCTCAGAAAAGTTGTTGGAGACTTCCACCCCCTGGCGCAGACAAATTTTTAAACCTTTCTATCTGAATGAAGCCACTCGCTAGTTGTTTTAGTGAGCCTGTGCTAGGAAATTAGCAACAGTAAGAACAAAATTATTGATATGAAAACATTCTTGGATTTTGAACAGCCGATAGCCGACTTAGAGGGCAAGATTGAAGAATTACGCCATTTGTCAAACAATGATGATATTAACATCACCGAAGAGGTGGGGCGGTTAAAAGAAAAATCACAAAGACTTTTATTTCATACTTACGACAATCTCTCACCGTGGCAAAAAGTTCAAGTCGCTAGGCACCCAGAACGCCCACATTGTGTCGACTACATAGACGAGCTTATCAGGGATTTCACGCCACTCGCTGGTGACCGTCAATTCGGTGATGACAAAGCAATAACAAGTGGTTTGGGTAAGTTTCGGGACCAGAGCTGCATGGTAATCGGCCAAGAGAAAGGGGCTAACACAAGCGAAAGAGTGAGATACAACTTTGGTATGCCCCGGCCGGAAGGATACCGAAAAGCAAATAGACTTATGCGTATGGCAGATCACTTTCGACTTCCAATCATTAGTTTTGTAGACACTCCGGGCGCATACCCCGGCATCGGCGCTGAAGAGCGTGGGCAAGCCGAGGCTATTGCTAAGTGTATCGAAACCTGTCTTACCGTAAAGGTTCCGTTGATTAGCATAATAATAGGGGAAGGAGGTTCTGGAGGTGCGATAGCAATCGCAGCGGGAGATCAAGTTCTTATGTTAGAACACAGCGTTTACTCCGTTATTTCGCCTGAAGGCTGCGCTTCGATATTATGGCGAGACGCAGGCGCGGCTCAAACAGCCGCGGAAGCACTGCGCCTAACAGCCACAGACCTTAAAAAATTTGGCCTAATAGATATGGTCGTGAATGAGCCTTTGGGAGGGGCACACCGAGATAAACTCGGTACTATCAATGCCGTAGGAAATGCGATTGAAATAGCCCTCGGAAATTTAAAATCACGAAATAGCGGCGACCTCTGTGCCCAACGCCGGAAAAGGTACCTCAAACTTGGGAGGAGATTACCGAATGAAGTTCGTATCCTCAGCGTTCTTTATTTTATTTTTGCTATCTGGTTGTATGATCAATCCCAATTCCATATTCCGACCCGACTTTAACAACAAATCCAAAAGTAAATACGCAACCCCGCCGGCCGATAAGCGACATGCAGCGAAGCAAAATACCGCGCAATCCATCTCAAAAACCAAAAGCACAGATTTAAGACTTCATAGCAAAATTAACTCAGGTGAACAGAACCGTCATGCGAGAATTTCTAGCGAATTAAAATCGAGAACTTCTGAAAAAACTCCAGTTTTGGTTGACCAATATTACCGTCAACAGCTCAATTTGCACAAAGGGGATACCGTGCCGGGCTACGCGCCCCCCCCCGCTTCAAAAAAGAATGCCAATTGGTGGAATCGATTATTTGGCGCAAGCAATATACTACCTACATCGACCTCAAATAATTGTTATGAAGGAATACTGACAAAAGAGGGTGTCACCTGCCAAGCTATGCGCACAGGTGACGGACGCTTACTCACCCTGGGAGGGCCATTGCGAGGTTTCGGCCCGGGCGACCGTGTATGCGTTTGCGGCCCCCCCTCTGTTACCTCGTTTTGTCAACAGGGAACGACGATATACATAGCTCTTATTGATGACAGTTGCCCTGAGCGGTGAGCAAGGTAAGTGCGATTCGCAAACTTTCCTGCAATAATATAGCTTTTAAAGGCCGCTTATTCGCTGCTAGTACCGATTCCAAGACCTTGTTGCATACGATCTCCAGCTCAGGGCAATATAGATGGTGATGATGCTCTATAATCAAGATGTCTCAAATTGCTACACATTTAACGGGTTAAAGCACCCCCTAAACGAGAAATATAATATGCTTCTGGAGGGGAGTGTTGCCCGTATATGTGGGGACGGTGGATTAGAAATTCCGTCCGCTTTGAGAGTTGTCGAGTGTAAAGATGATCTTCCGGAATTAAGAGAAATAGCTTACGCGTTCCAAAGTGAATTCACCGACGTTGTCATTCTCGGCACTGGTGGATCAAGTCTAGGGGGAAAATGCATTTGTGCGTTTGCTAAGAGCGATAAGCCTAACCTCCATTTCGTCGATAATGTTGATCCTGTGACATTTGCCGAACTTTTTGCTGTTTTAAACCCCGTCACCACGGGTTTGATTGTAATATCAAAGTCTGGTGATACCTCAGAAACCCTAGCCCAATTCAACTTATTTTTGCAGTGGTTTCAGGAGCGCTTGACTCCAAGCCAGGTCTCTGCCCGGGTAAAAATCATCACACAACAACGTAGCAGTATTTTGAGAGAGATCGGTCACAAAAAAAACTTTGATATTCTAAATCACGACCCGAACATCGGCGGCCGTTTTTCGGCATTTTCGCTAGTTGGAGTTCTGCCGGCGTTAATTGCTGGTATCGACGTTGGTTCGTTCCGCAAAGGCGCCGCCACCACACTTATTCACACCCGAAAAAAACGTCACGACAGTGCGCCAGCCCAGGGCGCCGCACTTAAGTTAGCCGCTGCAAAGCACGCAACATTAGCAACAAACATTCTAATGTTTTACAGCGATAAATTATTTTGGTTTGGTCAGTGGTATAGACAACTATGGGCTGAGAGTATCGGCAAGAACGGTTACGGCGCGACCCCCGTGCCTTTTGTAGGTACAGTTGACCAGCATAGCCAACTACAGCTCTACCTTGATGGCCCATCAGACAAATTATTTTCTGCAATAATGCACGATTATAGGGACTCCGGAATGTTGGTTAATGCTTCTGCAACCGGTGGCGTTGACCTTGGCACGCTGGAACAAAGGACACTGGGGGATTTAATTAACGCTAGCCAGCGTGGAACTATAGACGCACTTGTGGCTGCAAACCGTCCGGTTCGAACGATAACCACAGGTGAGTTAAATGAGACCACATTAGGTGCCCTCATGATGCATTTTATGCTGGAAACGATAATCACTGCTGACTTGTTAGAGGTTGACCCGTTCAACCAGCCTGCAGTCGAAAAAGGTAAAACGCGAACAAAACAATACCTTAAAAAATTCACAGACAAATGTTGATCAAGCGCCTACCTGAACAAACTATAAATCGCATCGCCGCCGGTGAAGTGATTGAGAGACCCGCCTCTGCGGCAAAGGAATTAGTCGAAAACAGTATTGATGCAGGCGCAAGTGACATCGAAATAACTGTTCGAGACGGGGGAAAATCAATGTTGTCAGTCGCTGACAATGGTGTTGGGATGACCCGTCAAGATCTCGAACTCGCAATAGAGCGTCATGCGACTTCAAAACTACCAAATAATAATTTGCAAGCAATCACAACGCTTGGGTTCCGAGGAGAAGCACTACCGTCTATTGGTGCTGTAAGCCGCTTTTCTCTGCAATCCCGCGCCAGCCAAAAAGATGCGGCTTGGATGATCAACGTAGAGGGCGGTGTCGTAAAAAGCCCAACTCTTACATCTCATTTGCGCGGCACAACGGCAGTCGTACGTGATTTGTTTTATGCGACTCCTGCGCGGCTCAAATTTCTTCGCACTGAAAGAACGGAGTCTCAGCGAATTATCGAGGCTGTTAAACGCATTGCCATGTCGCACCCGGAGGTGGGATTCCGGCTCACGGTCGATGGTCGGCCTAGATTACGATATATAGCTGGGAAAGGTGAACCAGTAAGCATGCGGTTGGCGCGACTGAAAGCAGTGATGGGCGCTGAATTTGCTGAAAACGCGCTATCAATTGATGCCCAAAAAACCGGAATGCAGGTGACTGGATTCGCTGGAGTGCCAACTTTTAACCGTGCCAATGGAGCAATGCAGTATCTTTTTGTTAATAATCGGCCTGTCGTTGACCGACTTTTAGTAGGAGCAGTGCGCGGGTCCTACGCAGATTTTCTGGCTCGAAACCGCCACCCGCTGGTCGCCTTGTATCTTCAAATTGATCCACACCTTGTAGACATAAATGTACACCCCGCAAAATCCGAGGTTCGATTCAGGGATCCAAAATCGGTGCGCAGTTTAATTGTTAGAGCGTTGAAGCACGCACTTTTAGAAGCAGGACATCAGGCATCTTCTTCTAATAGCTACGCAGCAATCGATACTTTCCTATCCCCGGAGTTTTCTAACCGCGGCCAACCGAGTTATCCCACATCATCAGCCCAATCTCTTAAAAGAGATACTTTTGAGCCTCAAACTGATCTCGGAGAAGGAGGAGATTTAGGACCTGCCGCAAGAGCTCCAGACCCAGATATCTCATCCATAACTTTAAACTATCCTTTGGGAGCAGCGCGCGCTCAGTTCCATACAACCTATGTTGTCGCTGAGACACATGACGGAATTGTGATAGTCGATCAGCATGCTGCACATGAGAGATTAGTTTATGAGCGATTAAAAAAGGACCTGGCAGTTAGTGGCGTGGCCCGGCAGGGTCTTTTAATCCCTGAGGTTGTTGAACTCAATTCAGCCGAAGCTGCTTTGCTTACGGACCGTTCATCAGAGTTGGCAGAGTTTGGTTTGACACTAGAAGCATTTGGCGAGAGCGCAGTTCTCGTACGTGAAGTTCCAGAGCTATTGGGTCATACAAACATTAAGGAATTAGTCAAGGATCTAGCCGATGAACTCAGTGAACTTGGGGAGTCATTTTCACTCAAGGAAAAACTCGAACAGGTGTGCAGTACGATGGCTTGCCATGGCAGCGTTCGTGCGGGACGCATTCTCAATGCTTCAGAGATGAATGCACTTTTGCGGGAGATGGAAATCACACCTCACTCTGGCCAATGTAATCATGGTCGCCCTACTCACATAAAGCTTCAATTGTCAGATATCGAGAAATTATTCGGGAGACGCTAGCAAGCAACCTTCAGAATTATTATGCGAGTTCGCCCGTATTGACGCTCCAGAAGTAACTCCATGTTGGATGGAATGCTAAATTCATCATATGCATCAAGTTCTGCGCAACAAACTGTGTCCACTCCCACCCAATTTGCAGCTAAGAGGCCTGTAAGAGCCGACAGCAATAACATCCCTTTATATGGAGGATCGAGAAATAACAAATCTACCGGTTCCGTGTTAGAAGGCGGATTTGTCGCATCAGTTCGCAGCACACGAACACGAGAGGTTTCACCCAGTTCGAAAGAATTTTTTTTAATCGCTTCTAAAGCAGCCTCAGCCTTTTCCATGAAAATACATTCAGCAGCTCCCCTACTCAGGGCTTCAAAACCCAAAGCTCCACTGCCGGCGAAGGCATCTAGTACGCTTGCATTTTCTAGCACTGACTGCTCTCCGGCACGGTACCCACCATGAGCAAGAACATTGAACAAAGACTCCCGCACCTTATCGCTCGTTGGACGCACGCCAATGCCAGAGGGTGCAACTAAAGCTCTTCCTTTATGTTTCCCTGCCACGAGACGCATTAAATTCGCCTAACTTTTTTATCGTTTTGATTTATTCCTTTCTCTCTCTTCTCCATATGCGAAATAATTTTCGGCTCAATGTGTTCTGCTAACTTCCTGGGAAGCACTTCCTCTATTTCGCCACGTTTCAAGTTACCTAACTCAAAAGGGCCATAACCTATCCTGATTAAGCGGTTAACCCGCCACCCAAAATACTCACAAACCTTTCGAATTTCGCGATTTTTACCTTCCCTCAAAGTCATTGTGAGCCAACCATTTGCGCCAGATCGATCATCTAATTTTACATCTATAGGAGCATAACGAATACCTGCCACGGATATACCATTCGCTAACGCTCTCAATGAATCCTTCTGTGGCCGGCCAAATACTCGCACGCGGTAGTGCCTTTCCCAGCCCATGGCAGGTAATTCAAATTGGCGCGATAATTCTCCATCATTTGTGAGCAACAACAAACCTTCAGAATTCACATCGAGCCGGCCAACCGATATGACTCTGGGCAAGTCAGATGGCAAAAAATCAAAGATTGTTTTCCGTTTTTCCGGGTCTCTTTCCGTTGTCAGCAAACCAACTGGCTTGTGGTAACGCCAAACACGCACGGGTTCATTAACGGGTAACGCAACACCATCAACTTCCACACCATCAATAGTGTCAATATTTATTGCTGGGTCTTTCCATACTTCACCGTTAATCGTGACACGCCCAGCCTTGATCCAGCGCTCGGCTTCGCGGCGTGAACACAACCCAGCCCTGGCGATAACTTTGGCAATTCGCGCGGGCTGGGCGTTCCACTTCATCATTTTTTCCATGTATCGATACATATGGCGTTATTTGCGTAGACGCAATGAATAAGCTTGCTTGACCATGTACTCGTAATGAAGGCAAATTCCAGCAATGAATAGACTTTATTCGCTGAATATGAACATTGCACTTCGCGAGGCTGAAAGCGCAGTACCTCGCGATGAGGTTCCGGTTGGGGCAGTCATTGTCGACGGAAATACAGGCAAGATCATCGCTCGGGCCAGTAATCGTGTCGAACAGCTGCATGATCCAACCGCACATGCTGAAATTCTAGCCATTCGCAAGGCTTGTGCAATATTAGGTCAAAAACGGTTAGAAGGTTGTGATATTTACGTGACACTTGAACCGTGCACGATGTGCGCCGGCGCAATTTCACATGCACGCCTTCGACGACTTTATTTTGGTGCTATGGACATTAAAGGTGGTGCGGTAGAAAATGGGGTTAAATTTTTCGACCATTCGAGCTGCCACCATGTGCCCGAAATATACGGGGGTATACAGGAGACTGAATCACATAAATTACTAACAGCATTTTTTCGTAATAAACGGTAATCTAGATTTTTTTTATTTCACGTGCCACCGCACGCCATCCAATATCGCGCCTGTAAAACCCATTTGGCCAATCAATAGCATTGGCCGCTTTATATGCTTTTTGTTGTGCTTCAGTGACGGTTTCACCAACAGCAGTGACGTTTAAGGCTCTACCACCGACTGCCTGCAACTTTCCACTTGAGTCACGGGCTGTGCCGGCATGGAACAACTTAACATCCTCCATCACTGAAATACTTTCAAGATTGCTAATCTCTGTTGGCTGCTTAAACTTATTGGGATAACCCTTAGAAGCTAGTACAACCGTCAGCGCTACTTGGTTATGCCAACGTAGATCAAAATCTTTAAGCTCTCCATCAGCTGCCGCAATAAGCGCTGGTAACAAGTCTGACTTCAAACGCATCATAAGCACTTGGCACTCTGGGTCTCCAAAGCGAACATTAAATTCGATAAGTTTGGGTCCGCTGTCAGTGATCATTATCCCAGCAAACAGAACACCCGTATAAGGTATTCCCTCTGATTTCATGGCAGAGACCGTACGGGAGATAATTTGATCCCCTATTTCTGCCTGAAGTACATCTGTCATAATAGGCGCCGGACTATATGCTCCCATCCCACCGGTGTTAGGGCCAGTGTCTCCATCGCCAACGGCCTTATGATCTTGAGCGGAAGCGAGCATTAAAACGTTATCTCCATCGCACAGAGCGAAAATACTGACTTCTTCTCCGGAAAGATATTCTTCAACTACAATGGATGCCCCAGCATTTCCGAAACGATCCCCAACAAGAGCATCTTCTGCTGCAGCCAATGCTTCTTCAATATTCATGGCTACTGTCACGCCCTTGCCGGCAGCTAAGCCATCAGCCTTGACAACTATTGGAGCGCCCTTCTCGTTGATATACGAACGAGCATCTTCGATTTGGCTGAAGTGACGGTAAGACGCTGTTGGGATGCTGTACTTCTCGCAAAGTGATTTTGTAAATCTCTTCGAGCCTTCTAACTGGGCTGCAGACGCCGTTGGCCCAAAACATCTCACTCCAATATTTTTTAAACGGTCTACCAATCCGTTTACCAACGGCGCTTCCGGGCCAACTAAAACGAAGTCTATATGATTTGTCTTCGTAAAATCGACCAATGAGTCGATGTCATCTGGACTTATGTCAACACATTCAGCCACTTCTGCTATCCCAGCGTTACCGGGAGCACAATATATCACTTCGCTTAACGGCGATCCCGACAACGCCCAACACAGTGAGTGTTCGCGCCCTCCTGAACCTACAACCAAAAGCTTCATTTTAAAGTTCTGCCTTTGCAAAGTACCTGCATTCTACATATCATATAACAGACAACCATGGATTACTTTTCCCGATATTAAATATGAACGGTAACATTGTTTCAAATAAAGCGGAATATTCTGTCTCGGAACTTTCTGCAGCACTCAAACGCACTGTCGAGTCCTCGTACGGTCATGTGCGTGTGCGAGGAGAAATATCAGGCTTAAAACGTGCGGCCTCTGGCCACATCTACATGACTCTGAAAGATGACAACGCTGTAATAAGTGGCGTTTGCTGGCGCGGTGTGGTTAACCGCTTGGATGCAAAGCCTGAGGATGGGCTTGAAGTGATAGCTACAGGAAAAATTACAACCTATGCTCAGCAGTCAAAGTATCAAATAGTCCTGGAGCAAATAGAGGTTGCAGGCGAGGGTGCCCTCCTCAAGCTACTTGAAAACCGTCGAAAAAAACTTGCTGAAGAAGGTTTATTTGATAAAGAAAAAAAACAACCCTTACCTTTTCTGCCTACTCGGATTGGCGTAATTACTTCTCCAACAGGATCAGTTATCCGCGATATATTACATAGAATAGATGATCGATTCCCGCGTGACATTCTGCTTTGGCCGGTGCTAGTGCAGGGAGAAAAAGCAGCGCAGCAAATAGCCGATGCAATTAATGGTTTCAATGCTTTGAATCATGACGGCCAGCTTCAACCTATAGATCTTTTGATTGTAGCACGTGGCGGGGGTAGCCTTGAAGACATGTGGCCCTTCAACGAAGAAATCGTAGTTCGAGCAGCCTCAGGGTCCAGGATACCGCTGATTTCTGCGGTAGGTCACGAAACCGATACGACACTAATAGATTATGCCGCAGATCAGCGGGCGCCGACGCCAACTGCAGCGGCGGAGATAGCCGTACCTGTGCGGAACGAGCTTATGGCAACAGTCATAAGTTTAGGCCGCCGCCATCTTTCAGCTATGGTCCGAGAGAGTAACGAAAATCGTATCCGGCTTGAGGGGCTCTGCCGCGGTCTTCCAGATCTGAAAATGTTGCTAGCAGGCCATAATCAAAGGCTAGATATTGCCATAGAGCGCCTAGAACAAGGAAGTATCCGACTTATAAAAACGCTGCAGGAGTCTTTATCGTCATTAGGTCGCCATAATAAGGCACCACAGCAAATCATTAACAATGATGCGAAAAGGTTATCGCGAGAAACTGAGACACTGCGCCAAGCAGGACGTCACTTAACACAGCGACGGGTTCAACAGCTCAAAGCGTCCAGCGAGCTTCTGGAAAGCGTTTCCTTCAAGCGTATTATTGATCGCGGCTATACAGTGATATGGGACAAAAATGGCAACCCAATAACTTCAGCCGCTGCAGCTACTTCTGGGATGCCGGTCGTTGTGGAATTCACCGACGGGAAAAAAAATGCAGTTATTAACGACGGCCTGCAGAAAAAAGAAAAAAGACTCAGTGTCTCATCTGATCCCGACAAACACCAAGGAGAGCTGCTTTGAACCGCATTATCTGTTGGGTACTTCCCATCTTGTTTTTCTCGTGTGCGGCGGAATCTCTCACACTCAATGGCCACTTCACCCAGGGTGGCCTTGTAATCGGACACACCACAGCAAAAACGATAGTTATTTTCAATGGAAAAAAAATACGTGTCTCACCAAAAGGGACTTTTGTAATAGGATTCAATCGCGATGCCAAACCAATCGCACATCTCAAACTTATACATAAAAATGATCAAGTTATTCACAAGACTCTATCAATTGCCAAGCGGAAATATAAAATCGAAAAGATAACAGGCTTACCCTCTTCAAAGGTGTCGCCTCCGAGGAAAGTGCTAGCTAGGATAAAATTTGAGGCTAAGCAAGTATCTAAGGCGCGCAAGATAGACACGCCAGAAATCCATTTCCTTCAAAGTTGGGTGTGGCCCGCTATTGGGAGAGTAAGTGGTGTTTATGGCAGTCAACGAGTTCTTAACGGTTTACCTAAAAGACCTCATTACGGCATCGACATAGCTGCACCAATGGGGACAAAGGTTGTGAGCCCCAACTCGGGTATAGTACGAATGGTACACAACGATATGTATTTGTCCGGCGGCACAGTGATAATAGACCATGGCCACGGTGTTTCGTCCGCATTGTTGCACCTAAAGTCAATTGCTGTGAAAGAAGGCCAGCGTATCACGCGAGGCGACGTAATCGGCACAATAGGAGCTAGCGGCAGGGCTACCGGGCCACATTTAGATTGGCGTATTAACCTATTCAAACGACGGTTGGACCCCGAACTTTTGTTGGATCGTGATTCCAGAACTAGGAACTAAGTGACTTCACCAAGCAGTGCCTCAATCAACCCTACGTTCTCCCATTTTATTTCTACAGGGAGTGCAATGATCGATTTTAAAGCCATGGGTGGTAGCCGCACCATGTCTTTCTCTGTTGTAACAATGAGATCTTCATCGCGTGTCTTTTTGGCTAAAATTGTTTCTATCTCGCAGGTGCTGTAAGGGTGGTGATCAGGAAAAGAATAAGTCGATATTACCTCGGCACCCAGTTTCCGAAGACTTTCAAAAAATTTTTCTGGCCGACCTATTCCAGCGAACGCAATGACCCTTTTGCCTACAATTTCATCTCCACAAACAGGCTGCATCTTGGCTCGCAAAACAGGCTTTTCCGTATCTATCTTTAAAAATGGTGGCCCAATCGATATGATGGCATCCGCTCTCATGAGTCCATCTTTGATTGGTTCTCGCAAAGGACCTGCCGGTATAACTCTGCAATTTCCAAACCCGTACCCTCCATCAACAACAACGAGTGATAGTGCTTTCTTTATGCTTGGATTTTGGAAACCATCATCCATAACAATTACCTGCGCTCCGTTAGTAGCAGCAGCCCGAGCGCCCGCCGGTCGGTTAGTGGACACAAAACAAGGCGCACATCTAGCGAGTAGCAATGGTTCATCACCAACGTCCTCGTGGGTATGCAACTTTATATCTACCCTCACGGGGCCCTTTAATTGGCCCTTGTAACCTCGGGTTAAAAAATGACTTTGTACACCCCTCGCCTGTAAACGAGCCCCTATATCAAGTGCAACTGGGGTCTTTCCTGCCCCACCAACCGTAAGATTCCCTACGCATATTACGGGTACCGGGACGGGTATCGGCAGCCCCATCTGCCGACGGTGCCTACCTATCAAAGTAATAATCCAACTCACCGGGATAAGACAACCTGATAAGATACCCTTCTCATTCCAAAAATTAGGCATCGGCATCAATTTCATTCCTAAGTGCTGACATGACGATCGGCTTGATTACATCACAAACTCTATCAATCACGTCACTGTTGCTCCCTGCAACCATCTCTGCTGCCTCAATCCTTTCTAACCAAAGATCGCGATCCTCAAACATTTGTCCTACATCTGTGGCCAAATCCTTCGCATCGTGAACTGTCACTGCACCCCCGTCAGCCAACAATGCATCAGCGACGCCTTGAAAATTACTCATATCAGGCCCTTGCACAATGGCGCAGCCGAGCTGAGCCGCCTCAAGTGGATTATGACCGCCATGACGCGCCATACTTCCCCCAATAAAAGCTATTCTAGAGAGCCGGTAAAAGAGACCGAGTTCGCCGAGGGTATCTGCAATATAAATTGTTGTATCAGTTGTAATCTTTTCCCCGGTTGAGCGCCGAACACACTGATGGCCACGACGTGCTAATTCAGTTTGAATTTGAAGTGCCCTCCCCGGATGGCGCGGGACTATTATCGTTAACAAGTCTGGGACCTGGGAAAGCAATGCGGTGTGTGCATTTGATACCATCACCTCTTCACCAGCGTGAGTACTAGCAGCCACAAATACGGAGCGCCCACCAATATCATTCTGTAGCGATTCCAATCGAGCGGCATCGAACCCGAGAGGTTCGGCCGAATACTTTATATTCCCAAGAGAAAGGACATTGTTCGCACCCAGTTTGCGAAGCCGGTCAGCTTGTTGCTCATTTTGGGCTAAACAAATTTCAAATCCAGAAACCAGGCGAAACGCAATTCCTCGTAACCGCTGCCAAGCACGAAATGCACTTGCAGACATTCGGGCATTTACTAGAACGGCTGGTATATTACGCTGCACAGTCTCTGTGACCAAGTTAGGCCAAAACTCGGATTCCATCCAAAATGCTATGTCAGGGTTCCAATGAGCAAGGAAACGGCTTACCCAATGCGGACAATCGAGGGGTAGGTATTGATGAAAAGCTCCTGAAGGTAATCGTTCCTCAAGGTAACCTGCGGATGTAACTGTTCCAGTAGTCACGAGAATTTGCAGGCCAGGATATTCTTCCAACAAACGGTTAATTAGCACCAAAGCAGACTGAGCTTCACCAACGCTAGCGGCATGCAGCCAACCGAGAGGCCCGGGAGGCCTCGAAAACTGGGCAATCCCCTTGCGCTCGTCAAGACGAAGTGGGTCTTCTTTACCTTTTACGCAACGAAACTTAAGCAACAAACAAGCGAGCGGCGTTGCCAATAATGTCATGACACGGTAAATAGCGAGAGTCCTCATACCGCCCTATGAGTTTTCCGTAACGATTCAGCCACATTTGCATCATCTGGCAACGTCCTCGGGTTGCCCAACATTTCATCTGCCAAGTCTGTAATTTCTTGAAGTTTAGTCTCCAGTTCGAGACGCAAACATTCTTTTAACCCAGCGTCTGCATCGCCGGGCATTTCCATTGGTGCACCCCACATCAAAACGCCCCTACAGAATGGAAGAGGCAAGTTAAATCTATCCCAACTTTCAAAAACTTTACGCGGTCGGCATGCATAAGTGAGAGGGATGATAGGAACACCAGACATGAGTGCTAAAGTGATAATCCCCTCTTTTACGCGCATCCGCGGGCCACTGGGTCCATCCGGCGTTACACCAACAACCTTCCCTTTCTTAAGCAGCCGCGCAATCCCTAATGCAGCGCTCGTTCCACCATGCCGACGCGATCCCACTACAGTTCTGGTGCCAAAGTGACCAATTGTTCGACTGATGAGGCGACCATCACGATGTCCGGATATCAAGATATGAATCCTGTCCGGATACCGCCAGGCCAGGAACATCATTAATAATCGACCATGCCAAAAGGCCACGATGAAAGGTTTACCCTTCTCCACCCAATACTCAGGGACTTCTTGACCGACAATCTGCCACCGGCCGGTCCATGCTAGCAGCCGCATATATATAAACATTATCCAGCATATGATGCTCTGTACTACAGACGACCCTGTGACTGATTTGATCAATCTCATCTTAGGCCTTCTTAGTATTAGTAGAGGTCGGTTCCATGCTTGTAGCACTATCACCTCCCAAAGCAGCATTATCTTCAAACTGAATACGGCACAATTGAGCATAAAGACCGTCTTCCGCAAGCAAAGACGAATGCGTTCCCTGTTCGACAATCCGGCCTTCATTGAAGACGTAGATCAAATCTGCGTTTATCACCGTGGACAAACGATGCGCTATGACAAGCGTAGTTCTACCATCAATCAAGCGCCCAAGTGCCTGCTGCACCTTACGCTCGGAAGCTGAGTCGAGGGCTGAAGTAGCCTCATCCAGCAACAGTATCGGTGTATTACGTAGCATTGCGCGGGCGATTGAGATGCGTTGGCGTTGCCCGCCGGAGAGCTTCACTCCCCGCTCACCGACTTCTGTATCGTACCCGTCAGCAAGCTCCGATATAAACTCATGCGCAGCAGCCGCTTTTGCCACGTCAATTATTTCAGATTCCTTTGCGCCTGGACAGCCATAGGCAATATTAGCGCGTACCGTATCGTTGAAAAGGATCACCTCCTGACTCACAAGAGAGATTTGTGACCTCAACGACTCTAGCGTTGCGTCACACACGTTGATACCATCAATATTGATTTGCCCTTGATCTGCGTCATAAAATCGCGGAATCAAATTGAGAATGGTTGATTTCCCCGCTCCAGACGGACCAACCAAAGCTACAGTTTGCCCCGGGGGTGCTAATAAATTGATAGACGACAGAGCTTGCTTACCTTCCTCATATGCAAAACTTATGTTTTCGAAACACACCTCACCTTTTTTTACGTCGAGAACAATGGCCTCAGGCTTACTGGCTATTTCCGGTTTATAATCAATCATAGAAAAAACCCGCTCAGCCGCCGCCATTCCTTGCTGAAGGCTCGCATTCAGATTTGCAAGCCCTCTTACCGGCTGATATGCAACCACCATAGCAAGGAAAAAAGTAACAAATTGGCCAGCATTTATATCCATAACAACGTCATTATCTCCGGCAATGACCCTGTAACCAGCGTATCCAAGTATGCCTGAGCCGGCTATACCAATCATAATCTCCATAATCGGGTAGGTTCTTGATCTCGTTTTACCGGCCTTGTAATGAAGAGCAAAAACCGTCTCAAATTCCTCTGCCGCCCTACGACGCTCAAAACCCTCCATTCCATCGGCTTTGACCTGACGCATGCCCTTAAAGACCTCGTCAAGAAAACTGGTGATACCTCCAAGTCGTTGCTGAGTCTGGTCAGAAATGCTTCGCATTCTCTTACCGATATAGACAATCGGCCAAATGCTAGCTGGGAACACAAATATTACCATTAGTGCGAGTTGCCAGTTGGTATGTATCATCACTGCTACTAAAACTACTACCTTTATCAGATCGCGCCCTATGCCAGTAAAAGCTTTAGTCACAGCATCTCGAAGGAAAAGAAGATCAATAGTAAAGCGCGAAATTAATTTTCCAGTAGCCCCTCTATTAATAAAAGCTAGATCCGCATCAACGATTCGATGAAACATTTGGTTTTGCAAGGCCACCACCACTCTAAGGCCGGTCTTTTGCATTAATATGGTCTGCCCATAACTAGCAAACCCTTTTACCACTGAAATAACCAAGAATAATACTGGAAGAACCAATGCCAAGTCTCTATTTCCTTTTCCTAGAACCTCGTTAATGGCGGGTTCAAGCATTTTGACTTGCACACCTGTTGCAATGGCGACGACTAACATAAGGGATACTGCTGATGTAATTTTCCCTATGTGGGCACTTAAATAATTTTTGATCAATCTTCCTGCTAGCTCGCGGGTGGATTTATCAAACTGAAATTTGTGGGATTTGCCTGGCACTAAATCACCCATTAACTGACCGGAGGTTCTCTGAGTTGCGAGCCTTGAAGATTATTAATGAAGTATGAAGCCTACAACTCCTCGTATGCTTCCGTAACTCATGGAAATTCTTTCAATCGAATACCAATATTTCTGAACATTTACCATTACTATTGATTGCAGAAAACTATTCCAAACCGAAAATTTTCCGCTTGAATTATTAAAAAACAATGTGAAACATGGGAATTGAAGGGAAGTGGCACGACTTCTGCATTCCGAACTCTTTGAATTCTTTCCACTTTGGAGCTCTGATGTGAAACCAATAAAATTCACCATCGTCGCAGTCACGATTGCACTATCTATTTCAGGCTGCCAAGTTCTCACCGATCGTGATAACAAAATTGCCGGGGCTACGATTGTTGGTTCAGGTGCCGGAGCATTACTAGCGGCCGAGCTCTACGGGGTGGGAACGGGCGGAGCGCTGGCTATGTTCTTGCTCGGTTCAGCGGGAGCAGCCGCAGGTTACTATTTGGCTCAGGAATTACTGCCAGAGGAACAAAAGGCTTTCAATGATGCCGCTTATCGAAGCTTAGAGAATGCATCTATAGGAGAAAAAATAAATTGGCGTGACAACGAGACGGGCAATCACGGAAGCTTTGTACCGACTGAAGAATTCGTAGATAAGCAAGGCCGAACCTGTCGTCATCTCCAAACACAGATCACTGTCCGAAACGAGACAATGACATCGACAGCATCAGCCTGCCGATTGCACGATAGCGCTTGGCAGTCAGCTTAAAAAAAACAAACATTTGATGCCAACAAACAAAAAACCTAGGCAAAAACAAACCGGACTTTTTTTGGGAGACATATTCGAGCCAAATGCTTAAATCACGGACTGACTCCACACGATTAAACTGACTTAATTGAAACGCTAAACCGTTCGCAACAACCCACATCGAAATTAACACTGCCGACCTACCTAATAAAAAAATAAAGAGTGAAACAGGTCCTCCAACCTTTTTATGCTTTCAGCACAGCAGTAACATCCTCAAACATAGAGTTTATTTGGGCGATGAATTAGTTTTTTAGCAATCACAGATAAGCTAATCGCAGGCTCAGAACGGCAAGGCAATATAGTGTAATGGCACCCAACTGATGTATGACACCTAACCCAGTTGGCACCACAGACAACAGAGTCACAATCCCGATGATGAGTTGGAGGACAGCGACCGCTGCCACAACTTTAGCTAATCTCAACCATTTTGGATCGATTTCCTTTCGATGGATAATCCAACAAAACCATAATGCAGCGGCGACACTGCAATATGCTAATAACCGATGATGAAATTGAGCGGCGGCCGGGTTTTCAAGGGCATTAAGCCACCAAAATTTGGATACACTGTAATCTGCCGGCATAAACGTGCCACCCATAGATGGCCAATCGGAGTATATAACCCCCGCATTAAGTCCGGCAACAAAACCGCCGGATATTATGGTTAGAAGAAAAATGGTGAAAATCACCCATACCGGCCATTTGTTACTGAGCTCCTCTTGCTGTTTTTTGTTAAAGTGAAGCCCTATAGCTAACCACAGGAGGTAAGCCAAAATTAATAAAGCCACGGACAAATGAGCTACGAGTCGATACTGACTTACATCTTCCCGATCGACAAAACCACTTTTCACCATCCACCAACCAACAAGTCCTTGCATGCTGCCAAGCAAAAGAAGCAAAATTAGGTGTGGGGTAAGGCGCCATGGTAGCCGACGTTTCAATGCGAACCACAAAAGGGGTAAGACGAATACTAAGCCTATGAGACGGCCCCAAACTCTGTGTATGTATTCCCACCAAAAAATAGTTTTAAAGGCTGGCAACTCCATCCCAAAGTGCTGAATACGATATTCAGAAGTTTGACGGTAAAGCTCAAAAATACGATTCCACTCTGCCGCAGTCATTGGGGGTAACCAGCCAAATAACGGGCGCCATTCGACCATTGAAAGTCCAGATTCTGTTAATCTTGTTGCAGCACCTATCAGCATCATGGCGACTACCATTGCTGCGCAACCGTAGAGCCAAAAAACTATTGGTTTTACGGCTGTATCCATTAAATCCTCTCCATAGGTGCACGCACTGAAAGAATCCAAGTCACTTTGCTACAAGACAAGTTTTTTAACATTACGTGAACACTTCTTTGAATTGAAAAACTATTCAACATCTACACACCCGGTATTCATGTCGGAGTACAAACTATATTCAAGATATGGCATTCAAAAATACTCTTGCCAACTGCCTCTAATAACTATTTTTTAAAATGCCAAATTGCAGGCAAACACCGGAAAAACAGTTGCCAAACCAAAGGGGAGGTAGCACTTAAGACTTTAATCAGCAGTAGGATTAAAAAAACACCGCACTTGGTGCTAGCCAAAAGCCATGCGCACTTATAAACTAATAAAATGGAATATTTGCCAACAACAAGCCATAAAAGTATGGCCGCCCAAAGTATCGGATTTTTAATCTGGCGAGTGGTAAACAAATGGCAAAAAGAACACAAATCTGTTCTGGCTACCCACAACATAACTCCGGTTCAACTTTTACTGTTAGCGGGATTAGAGGAGATGGCATCAGATTCTGAATTAATTAAGCAATCCGAATTAGCCAATTATTGTGGAGCTGATGCTATGATGACGTCGCAAGTTGTTCGATCGTTGGAAAAACGCAAGCTTTTGAAACGCGACAAACATGAGAGAGATGGACGCGCGATCCAATTAACCCTCACAAAAAGAGGCGAAAATTTGTTACGTGA
>MDTC01268646.1_pt1 | contig 21623 bp, 24 predicted proteins | sample 811181 | NCBI WGS metagenome assembly MDTC01 (sample SAMN05326644, study PRJNA326480) | marine metagenome | isolation source: seawater | place: Pacific Ocean: North | collected 2011 | reverse complement strand
CTGCATGACACTGTTGCGGGCATTGTTGCAGTTCTTGCACAATTGGATACGATTATCGTTGTTATTCGTTCCACCAAGCGAAATGGGATGAATGTGTTCTGTATTGTGATTCCCACCACGAAAACGGAGTCCGCAATGTGGGCATTCTGCCTCACAGGCAATGAGCCAATTAACCCGAATGCTCGAACAACTTGACCGATTCTTAGTCTTGGTTCGGTTCTTAAGGAAATTTTTTGCCCCACCAAGGACACTTTGATACTTCAGCTTCAGTAGATGATGCGTTTCTTCTTGTGGTCTGGTGGATTGTGCATTCATCGAGAGTTCCCCTTTTGAGAAATTAGACATTCATTAGTGTTCATATACGCTCGTCATATATTATAAAGAACGGAAAATTTTCCGATACAGCCTATTCACAAGAACAATGAAAGGAAACTTTGGAAAAACATCACTTCAAAAGGTGAAGCCTGTCACTTTTGGCCATGGGAGGACGCTATGACCGTATGGCATCGTGGTTATTGGACCGCAAAAAAAGCGTCCACATCGCCATATTTATGCTCACGCTTCTGATGATTCCTGGAGCCATGACCGCTCTTCAGCCCATCGACATGGAATCCTATGAAATGGAATCTCCTGAACTCACGGCACAGACGGTTATCGATGAAGAGTTTCCGAATTCTGAAATCATTCTTGGATTCCTTGTCTCCGCCAGAGACCCAGCTAATGTACCTCCGATAGAAACATGGCAACCGGTTCCAAGAATGGAAGACGGCGCCCCCGATTATGCCTCGCTTGTGCCGGCTACGGAAATGCTTCCTGCAGGTGAGCCTTGGAGCGGGATTGATGCTCCAACAGGTGGCATTCTCAATTTGAGTCTCTTGCAAGAGATTGACAAAAAGGTCAACTTGGTCAACGAACATGCTCTCGCACCTGCTCTCAAACCGTTGGTAAACGATGTCACTGGCCACCAAGCACCTGGAGCCATTTCGCTGTCGGATCACTTCCGCGGGTTCATGAACGGCACCTCAATTCTCACTCAACCTGGCTTAACCACCTTGGGTGTCGTCACCGAACCACCAGCAAATTGGACCGATTGCTTCCCGCTTGATTGCTTGGAATTTGATGATGAAAACATCACGCAAGCCCACATTGACATGGCTGCACACCGTATGGCGGAGGCATCTGACAACAACTTCCTCCGCTGGCTCTCGCTTGACCGTGGTTTCAAAGCCGACTATACCGCCTTCCAAGAAGGGCCAATTTACGGAGTGTTGACTGCAAACGGAACATGGGAAAACGCACTATGGGGCAAAGGCCGATGGACGGCTTCCTCAACATGGTTATTGGTACAACTTGACCGAACAAAACTGGACGCAATGGGCTGGGAAGTGGTGTGGAAAGATGCTCATCAGGAAAAGGAGGTCCAATTCACCGACGAGGGTTTCCGAGTCGGAGGATACCGTCTTGCTGACGGCCAACTTGTTCTCCATCCACCTCAATATACCGAAACCATCTGTGAACAGATGCAAGACGACGGTGCAGGTTGCTCAACCGAGTGGTCGTTCATGGACTTGGAAGGGCATCTACGAAGTCATGACAGAACGACGGTTACATTGTTGCTCGGCCAAGGAGTGAATGTTGAAGTCAATCGGGAGTTGCAGTCAAGTGCAGGACTTATCGTCCTCATGGGATTCGCTATCGTCGCTCTCCTTTACGTGAGTTTGAGGCGATGGTCCGATGTCGCCATCGTCATGTTTGCCCTTGGTGCTGCATTGTTGTGGATGCAAGGGCTCATCGGTCACTTTGCTACGATGACCGGATGGTTTGGGCTAAGTCTTATCGCTCGGTCACAATTTTCCAATCTTTTGCCCATTCTCGTACTCGCATTAGGAATCGATGATGCACTCCATGCACTGCATCGTTACAAAGAAGAACGGGCTGCAGGAAAGAGTTCACAGCAAGCTGGAGCCATCACACTTTCAAGAGTTGGAAGGGCGATCACTCTTACTTCAATTACGACAATGGCGGCGTTTGCTGCGAATCTCTTCAGCGATATTGCAGCCCTGCGCTCGTTTGGAATTGAAGCCGCTTTGGGTATTTTTGCGGCCTTTGTCCTGACAGGTTTGTGGTCGCCAATCATCCGGGTAAGCGTTGATGATTGGTTGGCAAAACGAGAGAAGACCAAGGAAAAGAAGGTTGTGAAGTCACTGGTCAATCCCGATTGGTTGCGAAATCTCACCTACAGTTCAGGGCAACGGAAGACGGCAATCATCATCACAGGAATTGCCTTGCTCCTCACCGTTCCTGCGGCCTACGGGATGGCTCAGTTGGAAGGTGATTTTGCCGTTGAAGATTTCCTTGATGAGCGGTCTGACTTTGCGATTGGCGTGGATGAAATTAGCCACCGGTTTGCCGACGAAGGTGAGCCTGCGAATCTTCTCATCATGGGTGATGTTTTGGACCCGGATGTATTTGCAGCGATCGATGAATTCCGACAGGACATGGATGCCTTACCCGATGGTGTTCCAGACAAAATCACACGGCAACCGGACGGCACCATTGACATTCTCGCACTCGATGAAATGGTCTTCGCCGCCCAAGGTAGTTTGGTCTTGAACAGCACTCCCTTTGAGGCGGCTGGATGGGAGCCTGAAACCGAAGGTCACGGTATGAATTGCTCACTTGCAGGCAACGGACCACTCATGGATACAACCGATAGAGATTGCCTCGCATTCTTCTATGGATTCCTTTCAATCTACGGCGTCCCAGGCGTTGGTCCGATTCCGGACATTCCCTCAAGCATCGTACAACTCTACATCATGCCTGTTGTTGAACTAAATCAAAGTCAACCTTGGGTGGACATCAACGGTATGCCTGCCCAGTACGACATGATGCAAATCCGATTTGGTATGACGGCCCCCGAAGATTTCCCTGGAATGAAAGGCGGCGTCGCAGAGATTTGGCGAGACCTCGAAGTGTTCACCAATCTCTCCAGCGGAACCTTTGAAGAAAGCGGAGATGAGGAAGATGACAAACCTCTCACATGGGTCATGCTAACAGGACGGCCCATTACTCGATTTACAGCCTCAACCGCCATGCAAGATGAGATGCAATCCTCGCTCATTCTCGGTTCTGTGTTTGTCTTTGGTTGTCTTACCGTTGGATTCCGTTCTCCCAAACAAGCAGCCGTTACGTTCGTTCCGATTCTTCTCGTCGTAGTTTGGCTGTACGGGCTCATGTATGTTGCAGGTTCATCCCTGAACATCGTCACGGTCACCATAGCGACCATCTCGCTTGGAGTGGGCATCGACTATTGCATTCACGTCACGGAACGCTATCGTGAAGGAAGGGAAAACGGAGAGTCACACAACGACGCTCTCGCTGCAGTTGGCGGTGCATGTGGCCTCGCCTTGCTCGGTTCAGCAAGTTCTGATATGGCAGGCTTTGCTGTTATCGCGCTCTCTCCAATGGGACTGTTCAGCAACTTCGGGATTTTCTCCGCTGCGATGATTGGACTTTCGTTGCTGGCGAGTCTCATCTTGACGACCGCTGCTCTTGGTCTCATCAGTTCCTCCAGTGACGACCAACGCGCACCTCTCAGCCTGGACTCGGAAGAACAGGAATGAAGCGGTGACTTCATCAAGGGTTGAGTCTGCGGAAGGGTTGCTGTCCTAGGGGTTGGCCCCGGGAAAGTGGTGAGAATCATGACCGATAACGAAGGCACGCGCCCCGATGATGATGAAGAAGATTGGATGAAATACGCCAATGCTGGATTCGGAGAAACTGATTATTCCTTGTGGGATGAAGTTGATGAAGCACCTGAAGAAGAAAACGAACTTGACTCCGGGTCGTTGGATTTTGAAGACCAACTCGATTCCCATATGGAAGAGATCCCGCGTGCCCCTTCCCCTGCCGGTCACAAGCACCTTGCTCGTCTTGGAACATGCAATGCGTGCTTGGGCCGCATTGGTGGAAAGAAACGGTTTGGACAATCCCTTGAGGATTCCGGGCGTGAAATAAGGGAGGCCGTTTTAGAACGGGATAGCCATTTGGCCAACGCTCGTGAACTCACACCCTTATGCCCGTTTTGTGAAAACTTGTTTGATGAAGTGGATTTGCTTGCCGACATTATTTTTGATGCGTTGGAGCCGTATGAACTCAAGCGATTGCAATTAGGCGCACGGTTTCCAAAAGACCAAACAGAAAGCGAAGACGTGATGAGAAAACAATACGGGGCAGGAGGTTCAGACCCCCTCAAGAGTTCGTTGGTTGCAGCAATATCACGACGCCTGAGCGAACGTCTAACGGGCATTGAAATGGTGAACGACAAACCCGATGTTCTCGCCCTTATCGATGTCCTCACCCTCACGGTAGACCTCGACATACGCGCCGTCTACATGTACGGAAGATATCGTAAACTTGAGCGAGGAATACCTCAGACACGCTGGCCTTGCCGTGCTTGCAAAGGACGAGGCTGCAAGCGTTGTGACGACACAGGATTGCAATACAAACGAAGCGTACAAGACTTGATTGGAAACCCTCTTCTTGAGTTGTTTGAAGCCAGTGAGCACTCGTTTCACGGCATGGGGCGAGAGGATATTGATGTCCGCTGTATGGGGCGAGGTCGTCCGTTTGTCATCGAATTCAAAAATCCACGAAAACGAACCGTGGAGCCTGAAGTGATGATGGAACGGATCAACCGCCTTGCTGAAGGGTCGGTTGAAATTACCTCAATGCGCGCATCAAACCGTAGTGAAGTCGTTCGCATCAAAGATACACCTGCGGAAAAATCCTACACCATCCGATTCCGTGTTGAGCCCATGAATGAAGCTGAATACGGCGTGCTCACTGCACCGGTTGATTTGACAAAAGAAGATGTTCAAACTCGAAGCACGAAAAAGCGACGACGACGACAGCGAAGAGGGGACAAAGAAAGCGACAGAACCAAACCTCTGGAAACGGTACTGGAAGTCCCTCCTAGCGGTCCAACAGAAGATGAATTGAAGGCGATGAAGAAGGACGAACTGGTCGCTCTTGCTGCTCAGCACGACCTCAAGAAGACCGGGAAAAAAGCCGAACTTGTTGAACGCATTCTTGCTGCCTTGCCTCCGGCTCCCAAGACCTTTGATTTACCCGATGATGACGCCATCATCAAGGTCATCAAGGACCTCAACGGTGTCAAACTCGCCCAGAGGACACCCGAACGGGTCGCTCATCGTCGTGCAGATTTGATACGACGGCGAACCGTTTACGAAGCCCATCCACCTTTGATTGAAATCGGAGAAGACGGTGTTCGCGAGGTTGAGGTTACCCTTCGTTGTGAATCTGGAACCTATGTCAAAGAAACAGTACACGGCGATAGCGGACGGACCCAGCCCTCCATCGCTTCACTCATCAAAGCAAAATGCAACGTCATGTGGCTTGACGTGGGAGATATTCACGCAGACTGACCCAAACCTCGTTTTCACCGTGGAGATATTTCGTCGCGGTGCTTATATGGGGAGGGTCGGTCGGCAGAATGCTCCGAAGATGCCCTAATGCTGATTCGGACGAAAGGAGGCGACCAATATGAAGCGATCCAAGGGACAACGTGTAGGAACCCGAAGCGTCTTGCGACGACGAAAGAACGAGCGAAGCCGCTTGAACATTCGCCGCGTTATGCACCAGTACGAAGAAGGAGACCGAGTCGCTATTGTTCTTGACGGTGGCCAACAAGGTGGAATGCCGCACCGCCGTTTTAACGGCCGTACTGGATTCATCGAAAAGCGCCAAGGCGTCGCATGGATCGTTGCTGTCAAAGACGGCAACATGCAGAAGACTGTTATCGCACGCCCCGAACACCTCCGCCCACTTCAATGAGGAATGAACATGTCAGACGAAGATAAATTTCTGGATTTCGCAACCGTCCGAGACATGCTCTTGGATGCCCAAGGCCGCCGTGGACAACTCAGTTACGAGCAAAAAGCCGCACTGCAACATGCAGAGTGGGCTGCCAGCGACATTCGTAACGGATACCGCACTGAGCCTGCAACATTTGAGCAATTGCGCCAAGCACTCCTTGAGGTTGAAACACTTTCCAAGCACCCAAGCCTTGCAGCAAAATTAGCAGAGCTGATTCCACTTCACCCAGAAGATGTTCGTGCCGTTCTCGGTTCAAAGCGCATCTCTATTGACGACTCCGAAATTACTGCAATTATTGACATTGTCAAGCAGGTTATCGGCTACAAGAACGAATGAGGCACTTTTCTTTCTAAGCAGAGGCGATACCAATGACTGACCCTCGGCGAAAGCGCCACATCAACACACCTTCCGGTCCTAAAAAGCGGGAAGTTGATCCAAGTACGTTCAAGATGTCCCGTCCTGCTGAAGGGCGCAAAGAAATCCCCAAGCCCAAACCGCAAGAGTCTCGTTCGCAAGGCCGACGGAACCAGCGCAATGACCGTGGAAATAACGACCGTCGAGGTGGGCGAAATCAAGGCGGTAACCACCAAGGTAACCGTCCTCGGCAACAAAAGCCGGAACGCCCCAAAGCATTGGAAGGCGAAGAATGGGCAAGAGTGATTGAACACGATACCAAAGAGCATGTCGTTACCGCAATGAGTGAAAAGACACTCGCATTCTGCCGCCTTAAGGTTCGCACGGACTGCGAGTTGATGATTCCAAGCCAACGTCTCTACATCGGCACCGATGCAGCACAGCGAGAACAAGTAACGGGAATTTTGGGCATGGCTCGTCGAGACCGAATGTCCAACATGGCCAAAATGGACATGCCTCTTGTGGTGCAGATGTTTGTTGAAGAACATGCACAATATTTCGTTGATGAATTTTACAACAAAGCCGGCCCAATTTCATTGAAGGTTCACGGCTTTGAATTGCTTCCTGATGTGGGCAAGAAAAAGGCCGGACAAATGGTCGCTGCTCGGAATTCGGTGGGCGTATTTGCCTCCCTTGAAGAACTCAATACCTCTTGCAACATTGACGCCGCTGAACTGCTCGCCCGTCGCTTCGTTCAAGAATTGGAAGACCCGGCAATGGCCCCCCGTCTCACGGAACTCCTACTGCCGGTGGAAGCATGAGAGGCGCACGCTGGCTCGTTGATTCGCTTCGTGGGAAGCAACCGTTCAACAAAGCACTCGGTCAGCATTTTCTTGTTCACGATGATGTTCTTGAGCGCACCGTCTCCTGGGGAGAGGTCACCAAAGACGACCATGTTCTCGAGATAGGCCCTGGCCCAGGTGTTCTCACTGAGGTGTTGTTGGAAACCGGTTGCCGCGTCACAGCCATTGAACTGGACGGTGGAGCATGTGAACATCTTCGCTCAGTCTTCGCTCCTGAACTTGAGAGTGAGACATTGGTCTTGCTGGAAGGGGACGCATTGAAATCCCGTTGGCCAAACGACATTACCCGAATCGTCGCTAACATTCCCTATCAAATTTCATCGCCACTCATCGATGAGCTCACTCGGCATCACCGCAACCCGCATACAAAACCATTGGATTGCATCGTAATGCTGGTTCAAGAAGAATTCGCTGAGCGTGTGGTCATGGAGTACGAGAGCGATGTTGGTTCCCTCGGAATGGTCGTCGCTTTGGATTTCGATGCTGAAATGGGCGAACGGGTCGGGCCTCATGCTTTTTCGCCCATGCCCAAAGTTCACTCTCGTTTGTTGCGATTGATTCCTCACGGCGAAGAATGGCCTTGTGACCGAAGATTGTTGGTCATGATGGTCCATGCCGCATTCGCCCAAAGACGGAAGAAATTGAAGGCCACACTTCGCTCCGCTCCGAAGCGTATTTCGCGAATACCTGGCTGGCACGCTGGTCGCTGGAAACGCGCTTATGCTTCACTCCAAAACGATCCACGCCTCAACCGCCGACCCGAGACGTTTGAATTGGATGACTGGGCAGAATTAGGAGTTGACTTTGAGTCCGGGGAAGAGGAAGCGTGAGACTTGAAAAGGGCTTGAACGACTGAACACTTTGGGGAGAGACTTTTCTTAGGAGTGTCTACTCGCCTTGACTTGTCGGAGGGGATGTTATGGCAAAGAAGGACACATACTTGGCTCTATTACGCAGAGGTATTGACGATACAACTGCGAACCAACTCGCCGATGCGGGATTGAAAATTGGCGACCTGAAAAAGATCGACAAAGACATGCTCGTTGAAAACTACGGTTTGAAAGAGGATATCGCCCGTGGTGTCATTGAAATTATCACAGCCGGTCCTCAATCTCACGGCAAAGAGCGTTTCTTGTCCAAAGTTCTCGCCCCTGAAAAGAAGCAGGAATCCCGAATTGAAGAGATTAAATTCAAGCGCAAGCAAAAGGACGTGCTCACAGAACTTGCCGAACAAAAAGAGCGTCTGAAGATTGCTAAGGTTGAGGCGTTCCGAGCACAAAAACTCATCATGAACCGCCTCGGTAAAACCGTTGAACTCATCGTCAAGTTGGAAAACAACCTCTACGATGAAGGAAAAGATGACCAGAAGGTCAAGATTCGTGACCAACTTGAGACACGTGGACTTGAAGCCGCTCGCGACCATGAGATGTTGGAACTTGAAGGCACGCCGCAAGACATCGTTGATTTCCGCCGCAATCACGTCCCATCACTCATCTTCCATGCATGCCCCGAATGTGGCGATGAATTGGATCCCCGGCAATCCCGAGACCCTGACCAACCCGATTCTTGGGCATTCATCTGCTGGGAATGTGAAACCAGCTTCACCCCACAACTCACCCTCAATGTTGAAACCATTCTTGATGGAGAAAAGCGCATCACTATCGATCCTGACAAGGCTCCACGAAACCCTGTGCCTCCAAAGCCTGCGAGCATGGACTTCTCAACGGTCAATGATTTGATTCGCCGTGACTTAGAAGAAACTGGAGCAACCGCTGACCAGATGACCCGTGTGGTCGAGGAAAGCGTCGTTGCTGGTGGTCTCATGGACATCAACGATTGGATTGACCAAACTCTTGCGGCAAAGAATTACATCCAAGCACAAGAAGACCGAGAAGATTTCATCCTAAGAACCGGGGCAGGAGCAACGAAATTCAACAAGTGGATGAAGAAAGCGGGTCTCTTCTTCAACAAGCAAACTGGACGTTGGACCCGAGAAAAGGCACGATGAGGAATCACCATGTCGGCTGGCACCTCAAGCCTTGAATTGGATGAGAAGCCAAAGTCTTCACCTCCACCCGCACCCGTGATTCGTTTTCTCAAAGGGGCTGAATTGCTTGGACAATGCCCGGTAAACCCCGGTGAGACCATCGTAGACCATGCTGAAGCATGCGGAATATCGCTGCCCACCAATTGCACCTCAGGAACCTGCGGAACATGCATGGTAAGTCTGATTCTTGGTGAAGTCCCCCTCCCAGAGATTCTACCTCCTGGCCTTGATGATTGGCTGGTAGATGAAGGGGCGCGCTTAGGGTGTATTGGCAAGCCACGTGGTGATGTTGACATCGATATTCGCCCACCGCTATGAGGGACAGGTATGTTTGACCAGTGGGGATGGAGCAGTTGGGTCATCCTCGTTGTTGATGTATTGGCAGTGCTAATCGTCGTCTGGTTTCTTAAGAAAAAAATTCAAAGCAAATTGAACGAAGTAGAACTTCGCCAAGATTTTCATCGCCAACAGAAAAAATCAACCCATCTAACCGATGAATCTCTACCTCCCCGCGACTGAAAGCATCGGTCGGAGAAGCGTATCGGCTTGGACAAGAATTTACGATAGGGCCCATCTCTCCTTTGGGCGATGCTTCAAGAACCCTTGACGCTAACATCTCGTTGTGTCATCTGGGCCGCAAACCACAACCGGTCCGCTGCCCATCGGACAATTCGTCAAACTGATTCAAAAAACAGTCAAACAGGACCCTTTATTCCAACATCAAGCACTCCGAGGCGAAGTATCTCAATGGAACATTCACAACGGAAACGTCTACTTCAAACTCAGAGACGATGAAGGGCAGATGGATTGTGTCATCTGGCGAAGTGCAAAAATCAACGTTGACCCTTCCATCAAAGAAGGAAGTGATGTGGTCGTCATTGGAAGTGTGGACCTGTGGCCAAAACGAGGCAACCTGCAACTGGTTGTTCGTAGAATTGAGCCGGTCCAAACGATCGGTGCCCTTGAAGAAACCAAGCGTGCTTTGATTGCTGACTTGAAGGATGAAGGCGCATTGGACCGTCCTCGGTTACCGCTGCCAGGCATGCCCAAACACGTTGCCATCGTCACTGGGGCGGGTTCTGCTGCTCTTTCGGATATGAAACGATTGATTTCCAACCGCTGGCCTGGACTCCGAACAACGGTGATTGGCGTCTTGGTTCAAGGTGATAAAGCGGTGAAAGAAATCGTGCGGGGTCTTGCAGTTACTCGCGCCCTAAGCCGACCTGAAATTGCAACGAGACTTGGCCTGCCACCTGTTGACGCCATCATTATCGGCAGAGGTGGAGGTTCAGTGGAAGACCTATGGGCGTTCAACCTTGAACCGGTGGTCCGAGGAATTTTAGCAAGCCCTGTTCCGGTGATCTCAGCTGTTGGCCACGAACAAGATGTCCTCGTATCCGACTTGGTTGCAGACTTACGAGCTTCAACTCCGTCGAATGCGATTGAACTCTTGGTCCCCGACCGTCACAGCGTCATGATGATGATGGACGATGTTGACATACGATTAGGAGAATCCGTCAAACGCCGTTTAGGTGAATTGCGACAGCGATTGATGCTGCTCACCTCTCAACTCAAACATGCTCCTGGAAAAGGTGTTTTTCGAGCCAAAGAACACTTGGCGTCTCTTGGAAACAGGATGAAACGAGGTGGAGAACACGCCCTTTCCTCTCAACATCAGCGGCTGGCTCGACTTGAAGCAACGCTCATCGCATCCCATCCTCACCGAGTGTTGGAGCGCGGATACACGATGGTTCAGAATGATGAGGGCGATGTACTCACAAACTTGGCGAGCCTTCAACAAGGGCAAACCGTCAACCTTCAGTTCGCCGATGGCCGGGCTGCTGCAGATATCCACACCATTGAACCCAAGGAGGAAGAACGATGAGCGATGAAAAAATGACCTACGATGAAGCAGTACAACGACTGGAATCAATTGTTGCACAATTGGAACGAGGCGGGAAGAATCTTGACGAAACCCTCGCCATGTTTGAAGAAGGCACGCAATTGCTCCGCCAATGTCAAACTGAACTTGCAGAAGCTGAAGGACGGTTGGCCGAACTGAGTTTGGACGATGCAGAAGCTTTGGTCAAAGACGCTGAATGAGGGAGTTCTATGGCTGGGAGAAAACATGCTGCCCTTCAACGCAGGGTTGCGCGAGCCCTGTCTTCATGGAAGGACCCGCACCACGACCGGCCTTACCCTGAACTTGACATCGTTCAACAGGTTGACATCGCAGAGGATGGAGAAATCAATCTCACGGTCAAACCTGCGCGGCCGCATTGTCCGTGCTGTCTTCTTGACCTTGATGCCCTGCGTAAGCGTCTTTGCGAAATCAAAGGAGTGACGTTCGTTCACACTGAGGTCGTAGGAATCCCTGGAGCAGCGCGATGGACGCGCAGCATCAATCGCTGATGTTGGCTCGCTTGTGGACCTTCTTGAGGACGATAAAGGCGGGCACCGACCACCCGAGCACAGAGCCAAACCAAGCGATTATGCTCCCGAGAACTATTCCGTAAGTAGGGAGTGACCACATGGCGAGATTCGCATAAATGGCAACACTGACACCACCCAACATCATCGGTCCGGCCGCACCCTGCGGAACAGTTGGCCCTTGTGCTAGCCATAAGGCGACCATACTGGTGAGGAAAATGGCAGGGAAAACACTGGCTAAACCAGCCAGCAAAGGAAAGCCCAAACCAGCCAGCCAAACCGCGATGCCAATGGCGACTGCCGCCATCATACCACGAGAGACCAGCACCGTTTTGGAAACTACTTCGCTTCCCTTGGGTGTTGGCTGAGGGCGCCAGTTGAAGGCTGCGGCGATGATCACCAAAAGGATCAGTCCGACTGCAGCAAATTCCTGTTCCGTGAGGAGTATGCCGACGTCCGTGTTTTGGAGGATAAACCACACGCCCATGCCCATAACACACCAAAAGGCAAGGGCGCATATTGAGGTCAAAAGAAGCGGATGGGAGGCGTTAGAGAACCAACGTGGGAGCACCAGCCATGCCCCCAAAAACAGCGCGTTGAGCAACATTCCAAGAGGCACCACCATCATGCTACTGACGATTTCGTCTTCGCCACCGGCGAGGTACATCCCAATAGCAGCAGGAACGATGGTAGAAGGAACTGTTCCGAGCAAACCGCCAACCAGGCCGCCCCATTTCTCAATGGCCACGGTGACTGCTGTTGCAACCAAACCGGCCAGAAGTGCCGAGAGGAGAATGGAGGACGCTAACATTGACTCACTCCCCATTCTCAATGCATGTCATCAATCGCTCAACGTTCCCACCGGGCCATTGATCGACCGGTTCGCCGTACTGGAACAGTACATTGAATGGGATGAATGAGATGTGTTCAGCCCACTGGTGGTCTTCACAAAATTGCTGTCCAACCTTAGAATCAAGATCCATATGGACGACTTCTAATCTCGCTTCAAGTTCTGGTTCTGGAGACCACTGTGCCAATGCCTCGGTCCATGCTTTGCAATCATCGCAAGAGGGGCGGCCAATCACGACCAAAAGCAATGGCTGGGCTGGCAACCGTTCGTAACTCGCTTCTGTAAGTGCGTTTTGTTCCATGAGACCACCCGTTTGGTACCCTTACAAGAATCACGCAAAGGGGTCAATGTGAACAATGTCCTGCAGGTCAATGACTTTGGCTTCACGCTCTTGAGCTTGCATTGCGGCTCGTGTGAGCATTGAGCGCATCCAGCCAAGGGACATCAAGCCTCGCATTTTGTTGATCGATTCTATGAAATGAACCGGATTGCTTCCAAGTTGGGCATGCTTACGAATGTCTGCTTCAAGTTCTTCCAGCACCATCGTATAGGTGTCAAGAAGTTCCTCAAGAGCATCTTTTGTTACGGTCATTTTCGCAATGCTTCGGGCCATAGACAGCAAGGATGATGCCGTGACGATGCCGCCACTTTGACTGGCAACGAAATCCATTGTTGCCGCTTCTTCTTCGCCCTCAAGAGTGGCTTCTGCGTCGTCGTCGTCAAGCCCTAACCCAGCAACAGCCTTGTCCAAGTGCCGAGGCTTAATGGTCGCAACACGGTCTTTGGATGCTGCATCTTCAGCGTGGCGTAGTAATTTGGCAAGATGGCTCTCTACATGTTCAATTCCTGCTTGAACCGCAGCGGAACCGACCGAATCGATGTTCTCAATGCGGTCGATCATCAACTCACGCGTCCGATTGTAATTCAACCGACTGCGCTGAGGGTCATCCAAGGTTTTTCGCTCAGGGTCCTGATTCAGTGTTTCCTCTTCCATTTGAGGGACGACTCGGTCCAATTCTTCGCAAATGAGTTCAACGAGGCGTTGCTTGACTGCCCCTGACAACCGCATCTCGGTGTAGTGGGAAGCGACTGCAGCAATGTGACTCGGCGAATACGGCTTGGCTACCATGTAACGACTGGGACTCCAGCGAACCTTGAATGATGTGGTCGCCTTTGATGGGTCATTCCGTTAGGCCGTCGTTTCGCCCCATCACTTGGCTAAACTCCCAAGCGTGGAGGCATTCATGACCGCCAAGAAAACCACCGGCTTCACGAGAAGGGCCGATAAACTCTGCACCGCACATTTGACAAAACACATTGACGATAAGTTCGTTGAAGTAAGTGCCGTTTGGAGTCTCTCGCTTGGGGATTCGCTTACCAACATCTTCGTGAGTCCAGCCTTGACTCTTTTCACATACATCTTCTTCTGTTTGGTCTTGTCCCATCTTTACCACTCCATCAACCACGGCAAGCCGCCACCTGCGGTGATCGGACACATGCCGTCTTCGTCTCGCACCCAGGTATCTTCTGAGCCGACACTTCCTTCCGCATAGACAACTTTGGGCTCAATAGCCATCGTTCCTCCAACCGGTAACGGGCGGTCAAACCCGGCCGCAACGACCGGAGATTCATCCAATTGCAATCCAATTGAATGGCCGAGAAAACGACTCTGATCCGGTGTTGTGCCCATCAAATGTTCACTGTATCCAAGTTCAGTAGCAAGAGCATGCCCCTCTTCCCACGCTTCGCTGCACAAACGGCCTTGGTCCAGTACGTCAACAACGGTTTCCTTGACGGCAACCATATCGTCCAAACGTTGCATCCATTCTGTTGACAGGGAGCCTGCAACAAACATTCGTGTTGCATCAACCATGTAGCCTCGGTGAGCGTGGACAAGGTCAACCAATACCGGCTCATTGGTTTTGACTTTAGAAAATCCTGAGCCCATGCCCGAAAGTGGATGTGGTCCTGTTCCCCCAACGGCTGAATCAAAGAACGAGGGGATGCCTCCAGCTCGCCCTGCAACGATAACGCCGCGGTCGCATTGCAATGGATAACGGCGCATCTGAACGTTGCCGCCAAAGCCTTCACTACGGCTCACTGCTTCTGCAGCAGCCACCATATCAAGTTCGCTGACTCCTTCACCGCCGACCGTTTGCACGGCCTCAAACATGCGAAACTGAACCGCAGCAGCAGTTTCCATTTGCTCCAGTTCCCAAGCGGATTTTATTTCCCGTTGGGCATGAATAATGGAAGTGATGTCGGGTGCATCCCCAAGAGATGAAAGGGCTTTTGCAAAGTGTGCAGTAAAGGTTCCTGGCGCTTCGCCAAACTGAAGGCCGGGCACTCCTGTAACACCTCGTTCACGCAATGTTTCAGCGAACAAGGAAAGGCGAGGAAACGGAAGAACTTGGTGTGGAGCATCGTCGCCACCGGCCTCGAATTGGGCTCGTTTCAAAGAACGACGAACGAAACTTGCCGGGCCGTCACCACCGGCTTGTGTACTGCCTCCTGCTCCAGTTGCAGGAACAAAGAACGAACCGTCTTGACGTCCGCCGGTATAGTAGTACAAATCAACAGGATGTTGGATGAGTGCTCCCGCAATTCCTGCGTCGCGAAGCATGTCCGCAAGACCTGCTTGTCTGCGAGCAAGTTCTGAGACTGGGACGCGCCAATCCTCCCCTTCAGGCCCGACCAAATCCTCGGTAACCCATGCCTCCATGACACAATGTGGACGGCACCCGTTCAAAATCCAATCGGAACAAACGAGCAGGGTGGAGGCAGTAAAGGTTGAAAGATGGGGCGGTTCTAAAGCGAACAATGATACAGATTTGGGCTCGTTGGCTCATCGTTGCGGGGGTTTTCCTTACGCTCGGAATCCTCGTTATATTCGCTGGCGTAAGTGAGCAAGTGAGTGAGGAGGGTTACGATGACTTTGAGGAGGTGGCATTCGGGAAGTCCGGCTCGTTTGAAACCGATGACCCTCCGCGAAGATGGATTCATGTATTCGCTGATGAATGGTTCAGTTGCGACTCAGAGTCTAAAGGCCTCTCTGCGATTGAATTCTCTCTTGAAGACTCCAACGGAACGAGCGTTGTACCTGAGGACTATGTTTGCAATAACCAAAACGAAGATTGGTTAGTGATGAGCATCAAGATGAACTATTCTGGCGGCACCTATACCTACGAATCAACGACCATGGTGAGCATTGTAGCTGCCGACATCAGTGCATCGGAGGTGAGTGAAATTCAGGAGACAGCGTCGGTCATTGCAGGGATTGGTTGTTGGATCATGTGCTTCAGTATTCCAATGTTCATCATTGGAGCAATAAGCGGCCTGAAAGGACGGAAGGGTGAAGAGGTTGTCCTCAGTCAAACTTCTGTTGTCGCAAATCAAAGAAATTCCAAAGGTTACAGAAAGACATCAACTGGATTCTACATGCCTTCACCTCCACCAAAAGAGGCTGAACAACCAACAAGCTCAGCGGAAGAACAAACCGTTCAAGATGATGAGGCGGCCTCAAACGGCCAAGAAATGAGTACGCCCTGGGCCAACATCGAGGACATCAATGAGTGATTTCATCCAGTGCAAAGGGCTCAACCTTTTCCAATCGTTGAGCCGCTGTTGAACAATATTCCTCTGAAAGGTCAACTCCGATATAGTGACGGCCATGTTGTTTTGCAGCCACACATGTTGAGCCTGACCCGTTGAAGGGGTCAAGAACAACATCGCCAACGAAACTGTACAATTCAATGCAGCGTTTGGGCAGTTCTACGGGAAAAGGGGCAGGATGATTCACACGAGAAGCGCGCTCGGTTGCGAAAGACCAAATCGATTTGGTGTGTTTGATGAAGTCGTCACGTGGGACGGTATCGATACGACCTTCTGCACGCTCAGACTTGGTTCTAGGGAGTTTGTAATTTCCTTTTGAGAAGACGAGAAGGTATTCATGAACGTCCCTTAGGCATGGATTGGATGCCGATTGGAACGAGCCCCAAGCACACGATGAGCCCGCACTTGCAGATTTATCCCAGATGATTTCGCCGCGCATCAAAAATCCAATCTCATGCATCATGATGTTGATGTGCGAGGATAGGGGGATGTACGGTTTACGACCAAGGTTAGCGACATTGATGACCATCCGCCCACCGGGGGTGAGCACCCGATAACATTCGGCAAAGACATCGTGAAGGAGACCAAGATATTCTCTTAATGACAGGTCCTCATCGTACTCTTTTGAAGCATTATAAGGTGGAGAGGTGACAACGAGATGGACGCAATTATCTGGAAGAGGAAGTGCCCTTGAATCGCCACAAATAAGGGAGTCAAGGTGTTCTTCAGGACATACTTGAGCGTCTCCGACCTCTCGAGAAGCAACCAAGCCTTCGTTCAGCCTGCTGTTGTAATACAAGGAAGCGTCATGGCCTTCTCGCTTTGAAACACCAAATGACGAGGTCGCTGTTCCAGCGCGACGACGAGCACCGTCCAATGACGATGTGTCTTCGGCGGATTTTTCGGCCATATCAGACAGTGCGATTGGTGCCTATATCACCTTTCGCGCCGTTGGGTGGGTCGGGACGCGCGTCTTGCGACCTTTGGAGCGATACCGGCAGCAAGGATTGCCAAATAGAAGACGGAAAATGGCCTTCCATGTTGTTTAAATCAAAGGCCTCGTTGGGTTGAATCATGTCTATCATAGCAGCATACAACGAGGCCTGGGATAACGGAGACGTCGAAACACTTGCAACACTCATTCACGATGATTGTGTCTTCAACCCACACGTTGGTGGCATCACCATGAGCAAATCCGACATTTTGGGATTCGCAGGTGGCAACAGCACACCAAATTCAGAACACAACCGAATTCTCTTTGAAAACGACGAAGTCGGCGTTGCACACTCCATCGTTCACTTTGCCAACGGCTCTGACTCTGAAGCTGTGATGTCCTTTATGCGATTCAAAGACGGTCAAATCATCTCCATGGAAACAGGTGCTACCCCACTTTCCGATGATTACAAACTGATCGGCTCCGACCAGTAAATCACCGAACATCTTCCAGAGATTCCCTCTGAGCGTTTGACCTGCAAGCGGTTCGCTTATCCAGTATTGGTCCGCGAAGTGAGCATCTTGTCTGAAAAGACAGCGTCAAGGTTTTTACCATGACTCAAAAGGCGATTTTATGAACGGCGGCGAGAAGGGGCTCCAAGCACTCAGCCTCATCGCCATCGTGATTCTCTCCATCGTTGTTGTTGACCTTCTTAGCAAACCGGACCAAGACCCCGATATTGTCTACGTGATGGTCGATAACCGAATCACCATTGATGAAAACTTCACCACAGAAGAGTTGGACAGGAGCGAAGTTGCACGCGTTGCTTCCTTCAACATCAAGGTATTTGGTGACACAAAAATGAGCAACGCTACGGTTGTTGCTGAATTGGTTGAACTCTTCCAAGACTACGACATGGTTGCCGTTCAAGAGATTAAAGACATCGATGAAGAAGTCCCTTACCTGTTTCTTGATGAATTGAACGGGGTTGCAGGTCAGGAAAACCTAACCAATCAAACGCTTGAATGGGGCATGGTTCTCTCTGAGAGAAGCGGGATGCAAGAAGATGACAAGAACTCTCAAGAACAGTATGCATTTTACTACAAACCTACCGTATTTACCTCAATGGATAACGGAACTCTGTACGACGACAGCACCAATGATTCTTTCCAGCGAGAGCCGTTCCTTGCCACGTTTATGCTGCTTGACGCCAGCGGCAATGAGACTGGCACAGACATTGTCTTTGTCAACATTCACACCAAACCAACACTCGCCGTAGAAGAGATGAGCGCCCTTGGAGACGTGATTTCATGGGCTCAGACCAATTATTCTGCCGACGATGATTATGTGATCCTTGGTGACTTTAACGGCGATTGTTCTTACGCTTCCTACTACGAATTGATCAACCTTGACATCGCTTCGGAAAATTACACTTGGTTGGTTCCTGATGGCGCAGATACAACAGTGGGCAACTCAAGATGTGCCTACGACCGAATCGTTACATCAAGTCAATTGGATGACCGTTTAACAGGGGAGTGGGGCATCGACCAAACCGTGAGCAGTGGGGCTGTTTCCGACCACAAACCAATCTGGTTTGACATCAAGCGAATCTAAGGTTACCGTGATTGAAAACCAGTGAGGAGCGTTTCATGGCCCTTGCAGTGGTGGCGATGATTCTCGTCTTCAACCTCCGTATCGTATTTATTCTCTAGACGGGTAGCGGCTCATAATGAGCAAGTTGGCGAGGAGATGGCGTAACTTCTTCAGGCCCGGAAACGATCTGTTTGGGTGCGTTTTGGTTGCTCTTTCAATGGTTCTTTGGTTTGAAGGAAAAAATTTGCGCTCATTAAATATTTTCATAGGGATCGTGGTGATCTTTTGGTTCACAGTTCACCTCTTGTCCAAAACCAAACTTTTCAGCAAAAAAGAATCTGATTTGAAAACGCCCAGCATGAAAAGAAAATTCAAACTGTTTTCATTTATCGTTGTCATTTTAGTTGCTTTGTTGGTGCTATCTACAGGCATCGTCATCAATGTCCTCGAAGACTTTGGAGGGGAGCCCTCAAATCATGACTCCCCCAATTTCAAGGATGGCGTTTTTGAGAATCTCCAAACGACTGGTGGTCAATCGGAGAATGGCTCAACATGGGACTTGCTTGGCGGTTATATGGTCAGTGATGACTGCAGGACGCCAAATGAAGAATTACGTTCTGAAAAATATGAAATCAATGGGTTGGAACATGATGAAATCAGCATTACATGGTTCGGCCATTCCACGGTTTTAATCCGCTCAAACAATATCAGTATCATTACCGACCCAGTATTCAACGAATTAGGTGCTGGGCCGCTATCCTTGGGTCCGGCGCCTTTCCCCTATGAACATTCATACAGTGTTGATGAGCTGCCTAAAATTGACTACGTCTTTATTTCCCATGACCATTATGACCACTTGGACATGAGCACGGTCAAGGAATTAAAGGATTCACAATTCTTGGTTCCATTGGGGATTAAAAACCACTTACTAAGATGGGAGATTGAGGAAGAAAACGTTCAGGAACTGGATTGGTATGATGAGGTCAACCTCACGGAGGAACTCCAAGTTGCCCTCACTCCTGCACGCCATTTTAGTGGCAGAGGTTTGGAAGACAGCCACAGTACTTTGTGGGGCTCATGGGTGTTCAAATTTCACGAAAAGAGCATCTTCTTTAGTGGGGATACGGGATTTATGGAGGAATTCATTACGATCGGAGAAAAGTACGGTCCATTCGATATTGCATTGTTGGATTCAGGGCAGTACAATACTGCCTGGCATGATGTTCACATGTTTCCTGAAGAAGTGGTTCAGGCAGCAATGGACTTGAATGCATCCGTTATTCTACCCATTCACATTTCAAAATACGAATTAGCACTTCACCATTGGTACGAGCCATTGGAAGCGATTTCACAAATAGGTGGGGACAAGAATATTCCCGTTGCAACGCCCTTGTTGGGAAGCAATTTCATTATGGGTGAAGAAATTCCAAACGAAACGTGGTGGCGTGGAATCTCCGATTGTACTGAACCCTTTTTGGACGAAAACCCAATGGCTGAATACGTACTCTTCGCAATAGGATTGGCTGGAATTTTTTGGGTCGTTGTACCACGAGTCAACGATAGGCAGTCAATTCTTGAGGAAGAATAAGCCGTCTCGCTGTTCTTGATGGGTTGAAAAGGACCGCCAAGGCATCAATTCTCAAACGCTTCCCATTCATCGCCGCTGTCTTTGACGCGGTACCAATCAATCCCTGAATCATCGTTCACCCATTCGTATCCTTTTTCATCAAACGATGTCGCTTGAGTCTCCTTAGGAGGGGCTTGAAGCCCATCGGATTGGCCCCTGATGGAGGGCAGTATTTTTCCTTCGTCCTTCAATGATGCTGTATGTGAATATTATCAATTAGCATAAGAGAACGCCCAACCTCATGGAGGGGGCGCATACAAGGGCGGCGAAATTCGTCCATTGGGCATTTGTCATTTTGTATGCATACGGTATCTTCAAGCAAGTCGACGACTTGTCTCAACTGGAAGATTCAAGTCTGCTGATTTTTGAGGTCATCTTTGCTACTGTGTTCCTTGCCATTGTCATTGTTCGTTACCTTTACATGAGCCGTTTTGAAACCTTCTTGGGGGCGCGAGAGCCGGTTCCAGTGGCTCATAAATACCTTGCAAAGGCAGTCCATAGTGGCATGTATTTGTGCCTCATTATGCTTCCAGTCACCGGTTTATTGATCGCAGGATTGTACACTCAGGGATACACGAATGAAGAAGGGTTGTTGCTGGGTTCGGTTCTTGGAGTTCATGGACTTGCTGCAGATGTGAGTTACCTGCTGATAGCCGTACATGTTGGGGCAGCAATTTGGTCAAGAATCAAAGGAGACGGGGTTTGGACCTCGATGGTTCCAATTTTGAAGGAAACGAAACCAAGCGAGAATGAACTTGTTGCCAAGTTAACTCGTCTTGAGAATAAATTGTACGCAAAATTGGAACACGTTGCTTCTCAAAGAAAAAAGTAAAACAACGATTTCCGGGAAGCTATCCATCCATTTCGCTATTTGGCTTATTTTCAAAACATCCCTTTAAGTGTAAAGGTTTCACGATAGGAGTTTAAGGTGAAAAAATGAGTGGAAATATATCAAAAATCGGATTTGTAGCAAGTATGTTGTCAGTTGTAGGGTCTCTCTACATTTACTTCGTTAACAGCAACGAAATGTTAGGAATATTTGTGGGTCTTTGGGCTCCAACCCTAATCCTAGCATCAAAAGAAATTGAGCAACTACTAGAAAATTAATCCTAAGTCCTCAGGCTTGATTCAATCGCATCTGCGATTTACCACAACCTGTAAGGAGCTTTAGCTATGCATAAAGACAAATCCGATTGAGACAAGAAGTACGGCTCAGTTGATGTTCGGAACTTGTCCGAATGGGGTCGGCCCGTCTTGAGGACAAGATGTACACGAAATTGGATAAGGTTGCCTCTTCAAGAAAGAAGTGAAACAGGAAGCGTTCGGTTTTTCCTCATGTCACGCCATCAAACTTGTTGCCAAGTCGTTCCGTTCCACCACAACGTCGTTCCATCGTCCATTCGCTTCCAAGTATG
>MDTC01229508.1_pt1 | contig 21624 bp, 13 predicted proteins | sample 811181 | NCBI WGS metagenome assembly MDTC01 (sample SAMN05326644, study PRJNA326480) | marine metagenome | isolation source: seawater | place: Pacific Ocean: North | collected 2011 | reverse complement strand
GGCATGGCTGGGTCAGAGTTGCCTCCATTGCCCAATATTCCTCACTGCTGCCTCCCGTAGGAGTCTGGTCCGTGTCTCAGTACCAGTGTGGGGGATCTCCCTCTCAGGACCCCTAATCATCGTTGCCTAGGTGAGCCGTTACCTCGCCTACTAGCTAATGATACGCATGGCCATCTCTATCCGAAATTCTTTAATTATCTCATCATGCAATGAAATAATACTATGGGATATTAATCCACGTTTCCATGGGCTATCTCCCTGATAAAGGTAGGTTCCATACGCGTTCCGCACCCGTGCGCCGGTCGTCGTCAAGTGCAAGCACTCACGTTACCCCTCGACTTGCATGTGTTAGGCCTGCCGCTAGCGTTCATCCTGAGCCAGGATCAAACTCTTCATTGTTGATTCTTAAATAAATTTAAGTGCTATCTCAACAACTCTCTTAGTATTGACCTCGAAGCATTCTCTCAGGTTTGAATTCTTTGAATTTTTACGCTTGTTTTTTTGTCATCTCAATATGTCTAAGAACTTCATCTTATTACTCCTAATCATACCCTACTTTCTACCTCTTTCGAATACTTTCTGAGCGCTTGTATCTCAAAGCGGGTGCAAATATAGAAACTCTTTTTACTTCACACCAAAAATTTGTAAATTATTTTATGGAAAAATATTAATAAATTGAATGTCAACAGTTAAAAAGAAGGCGCCAAAAAAATTTAGAGCGAAAATTAAGATACGACTTATGAAAAGAAATTCCAAATCAAACCAAATCGAATAACGAAATCGTGGTGTGGAATCTGTGGAGCTGAATAATAGTTAAATCCTGTAAATGAGGAGTTTACATGTTGAGCCTTAAAATAAATTCGAGTTCTTTTTACCTTAGCATTGATGAAGAGATCGATCAGAGGATAACCACCAATGACCTCCTTCTTTTGTCTAAACATACTTCCAAGTAAGGGGTGATATGCGTCCGCCTGATAAGCTTCAAAGTACTTTGCTCGAATTCCTGTTTGTATAAACATGGCTTTTTGAAAAATATCCGAAGAATAATAAAGTGTAACTCGACCTAAATAGTAAGGCAGGGCAAAATGCGTATTTCCTTGTAAAATTTGCTGATAGTGAAGCCTTACATCTAAACCCCATTTACCTCTAGTTATTCTATTGTGATATTGAAAAGCGCTCCATTGAACAGCCTTGTCGGCAGTTTGCAGCCCCACGTTTTTCAAATCATCAAAAAAAGTATTAACCTCATCGTTTGGTTGAACAGCGAAGTATCGGTAACCCTCAATTGATTGAAGATCAAAGCGAAGTGAGCCCCATTTTTTGTGACTGACATTAACCTTCAACCCGGCTAATTTTTGGAGTTCAGAGGTTTCGTTAAACCAATTAAAATTTTTATAATCACTTTGATACATTTGATGTTGAAAATCAGCCGCACGTTCTTGGTAATTTATACTTGCAGTGTAAGAGAAGTTAAGCGAATCTTTAACTGGCATAATCTCAGCGCGTAATGATTTTCCCAACACATTAGATTGAATTGGAAATTCAACCTTTACCCCAATGCGATGCGCAAATATTTGCTCATCCGTTTGTCCTCTTAACAACAAATCTTGCCCTTTGATTTGGTTGGGAATTATCCCTTCTGATGTTATAAGCTTTGAAGGTGTGAAATAATTGGAAAATAGACTTTTCAATCCTACACTCCAAGCACCCTTATCTGATCGATTTAGGGTGATATTCAAGTTGTTTTCAAAACTCTGCTTTTTAATTTTATCATCTACACTTCCAGAGATAATTAAGTCTCCATAATTACTGTTTGCCGCATCTTGTTGAAATTGAAAAAACCTAGAATCATAATGCAATTCATGACTGAACTTAACCCAACTTTTCCATTGGTAACTGTGATCGTAATAAAAGGCCCGACCAACAATTCGAGACTTTGCATTAGTGTGAAGAATATCAATTCGAGAGCGGTCTAAAAACTCCGGATCACCCAATTCAAATTGCAACTCTTTTTTCGTAATTCCACCATTTTCTTCAAACTTAAAATCTTGATAGGTGTAGAAAAAATTGCTTATGTATTTCTTATTCTTGGAGTTGTAGGATATGGTGCTTCGAAATGCTCCAGACTCACTCTGTTGATAGTCATACTGACCTTGAGATCTAAATCCTCTATGTGCTAATGAAATGTTTAGCCTTGGGTTAAGGTTAGTAGCTAAAACCGCGTCCAAATATTGACCCTTCTCCAGCGTTGTTCTAAACATCAATTCAGTTAAAGGAGTGGCCGTTCGATAAAACCTCAAATCTGATTTTTCAAAAAAACCGTATTGTTTGGCTTTAGCACCTAATTCAGGGCTGGTCTCATCAAAATCAACAACCCTAATCAATTCATTGTATCCTTGAAAATCATTACTCAGGGCAAGCAGCCCAAACATATCTTTACGAAGCTCATTAAACTTAAACTCTTTATCAATGTGTAAAGAGGTATCTAAAACAACAGTATCTCTTTTTATGTTGATGAGTTGATACTGATCAATACTTGCTTCTGCAGACTTGATATTCTTGGATTTTGAAAAACTTAAGGTATCTGTAGTTTGAGTGCTTAAGAAATCACTTGTTGATAGTTTAGGTGTCAAGTTAGGTTGAGGATTTTGACCGTAAACCACACCACAGAGTACACAAAAAAATACTAAAGCTTTGTACAATACGTTAACATTTACAGGCGAAGGTACAATGATTTCTTAAGTTTTAAACATCTCTACTGTTCGTAAAAAGAAGCGTACTTAAAATAATTTTAAGCTTAAACAATTTTTGAACTTACTTAAAATTTAATGTACTTTAACACAAATTTAATATAGATGAAAAAGCAGCTTTTGCTGAGCGGATTATTTTTAATTAGCTCACTATCTTTCGGTCAATACGTGCAAGACGCACCGTGGATGTCTCTCCTAAAAGACAATTCGACCTCTCAGGAAAATACAATTCAAGATTATACCCTCGAAGAACTTAATGAGGCTTTTGAAACCTACTGGCAACAAAAAGAGAATGACCCAGAACAAAAAGGTAGTGGATTCAAACCTTACATGAGGTGGTCTAATTATTGGCAGTATCACCTTAACGAAGATGGAAAAATCAAATCTCCATCTCAATTATGGTCTTCATACATAAACAAAATAAATAGTGAAAATGCACCCAATGAGACAAGTGATTGGCAAAATTTTGGTCCCGTTAATGTCACACGTCTCAACGGAGCTACACCAGGTATAGGCCGGATAAACCAAATGGCTGTAGATCCCACAAACGACCAAGTTTGGTACGCAGGAGCGCCATCAGGTGGTATTTGGAAAACAACTGATGGAGGATCTAGCTGGACTCCACTATTTGACGAATTCCCTCAAATTGGTGTTTCTGGAATCGCTATAGATCCAAATAATACCGATATAGTATACATCGCTACCGGAGATGACGATGCACTAGACAGTTACTCTGCTGGAGTATTTAAATCAACCGATGGAGGGAATAGTTGGACTAATACAGGGCTCTTAGTTGAGGATATGAGTAAAGGCGAATCGCTAAATGAAATTGTCATCGACCCTACCGATTCAAATATCATTTGGGTGGCAGGAAATTCAAAAGGTTTACAAAAATCTACAGATGGTGGAGCAACCTTCACCTTAATGAAAGCCGGAAACATCAAAGATTTTGCCCTAAAACCAGGCGATTCCAATACAATATATGCAGTTGACAGCGATGATTTTTTCAAATCAACAGATGGTGGAGCAACGTTTACAAATTTAGATGGTGATCCAGATGAGTCCGTTGAAGTACTTCCAACAGCTTCCTCGCGAATTGTAATAGGTGTTACGCCAGCAAATCCAGAAGTTGTTTACTTGCTGTACGCAGATACCTCTCAAAATGGCTATGCTTATTTGGGTGTATTTAAATCGTCAGATTCGGGAGAGATTTTTGCGCAATCAACTAATACAGTTAATGTTTTAGAGTCCTCTCAAGCTTGGTTCGATTTGGCACTTACAGTTGATCCTAATGACGAAGACATTATCTATACGGGCTGCTTAAATGTGTGGAAATCATCAAACGGAGGAGACATTTTTGAAAAATTAAACAGTTGGAGTGATTATACCCCATCATTCACACACGCTGATATTCATACGCTTAAGTTTTTTGGAGATCGTCTATATGTTGGATCTGATGGTGGTCTATACGCAAGTGATAATGGAGGAGCATCGTTTACAGATTACAGCGATGGACTGCGCGTTACCCAATTCTATCGAATGGATATTGGTAAAAGTGCAGACCGAGCCGTAGGAGGAACTCAAGACAACTCAGGATTCATTTATAGCAATAATCAATGGTCCATTTATACCGGAGGTGATGGTATGGATTACGAAATAGATCCCTCAAACAATAACGTAGCTTACGGATTCACCCAATTTGGAGGTGCCCTTTGGTCAACTACCACCTTTGGACCTTTAAGCGGCGTTACCTATAGACCATCTACTGCATCAGGTAATTGGATCGTTCCCTTAACCGTAAATAAAGAAGGTGAAGTTTTTGCTGGATATGAAGCGGTATGGAAATTAGTAGCTGGAGAATGGAGCCGATTATCTGATAACTTGACAGGAAATCCTATGGACGATTTAGAAGTTTCTCTTAATGACAGTAATATTATGTATGCAGCAGTGGATGATAGAATGTATATTTCAACGGATGCAGGAGGCGATTTTGACTTCTTAACTTCTTTTGACAATCCTATTTCGGACATGTCTATCAACAGTAACGACCCCAATAAAGTATACGTGACACTTTCGAGAAGAGTTGGCTCAAATCCAAATAGCCAACCCTCAAATCCTCAAGTAATTGTGGTCGCAGTGGATGAAAATCAAGATGCCACACAAGAGGACATTACTTTTGATCTTCCTACAGATCAGGCTTTCTTGACGATTACACATCAGCCTCGTGATGTAAATAACAGTCTATTTATAGGAACATCTTTGGGCGTTTATCGCACAGACGACACCATAAATTATTGGGAAGACTACAATACCAATCTTCCGAACACCTCGGTGAGTGATCTCGATATCAGTTTAGAAGATCAAGTTATTGTAGCTTCAACCTATGGCCGTGGATTTTTTGTTTCTCCCATCGATGTAACTCTTCCAGATGAAGAAGTTGGAATTACTTCGATTAGCCCATCTAATAATATTATTAGCTGCAGCATATCTGACATTAATTTTACTGCACTAAATGAAGGTTTAAATACAGTAACCAAATTATTGACAAATTATTCATTTAATGGAGAAGCTCCGATACAAGAAGATTTTGACGTGAATCTAGAACCAGGTCAAGAAGTAACGCTTACTTTGAGCAATGTACCCGCTAATCTCAGTGGTCTTGTTCTACTCAACATTGAATTGACTTCTAACGGAGATACCTTCACAGATAACAATCAATTGAATGCGAGTTTTATTGTCAATGAGTTTGCCAACGGAAGTGAAGTATTTGATTTTGAAGGTGAAGATGGAGATTTTGTCGCTTACAATGAAGGAGGTAACGGTAGTGTATGGGAACGTGGAGAACCCACAGGAACCTTGCTAAATCAAACAACCTCCGGAACAAATGTCTACGGAACGATATTAGCTGGGGATCACCCTGACGAAACTAAAGGGTATCTAATTTCACCCTGTTATGAACTTTCAAACATCACAGCTCCTGTGCTTAAATTCAATATGGCATTTGAGTTAGAACAAAACTGGGATGTCGTTTATGTAGAGTATTCGACAAATGGTGGAGTAAATTGGAGTGTTTTAGGGTCTATTGACAGTGAACCTAATTGGTACAATTCAGATCGAACAGAAAATACATCAGGAAGTGATTGCTATAACTGTCCAGGAGCACAGTGGACTGGAACAGCATCAGAAATGACCGAATACGCCTATGATTTCGTAGCTAATGCTGCAAGAGGCGAAGCTGATTTGACCAACGAACCCAACGTAATATTCAGAATAGTATTCCACTCGGATCAATCTGTATCTGAAGAAGGTGCTATTATTGACGACTTCCAAGTTTTTGGAGTTCAAGATGATGAAGATGATGATAATGACGGAATCTTAGATGTAGACGATAACTGTCAATATACACCTAACCCTGATCAAACCGATACAGATGACGACGGCGAAGGAGATGCCTGTGATTTAGATGACGACAACGACGGAATCTTGGATGCAAACGACAATTGTCCTCTTGTATTTAATCCAGGTCAAGAAGACTTTGATGGAGACGGCATTGGAGATGCCTGTGATGAAGATATCGATAACGATGGAGTACTGAACGAAAATGATCTTTGCCCAACAACTGAAAGTGGAGCAATTGTCGATGTAGATGGTTGTCAAGTATTTTCTTTACCGGCTAATGCCTTTACTATAAAAACGGTTTCTGAAACTTGTAGCGAGAATAACAATGGTCAAATAATTATTGATACAAACCTTTCAGAAGAAGTTAAAGTAACGCTACTCAATGATGTCGAAGAGGTCATTACAAGTGAAGAGTTCACAAGTACCTATACCTTTGACAATATAATTGCAGGAGCATATGAAGTGCGTTTGAGCATAAATGAGATTCCTGATTACAGCAGAAGCTACGGAGTTATTGTAGGTGAACCTGAACCATTAAGCGTGCAAACAGTGATGAATAATTCAGACGAGGTGACACTGCAATTACAAGGAGCATCTACTTATACCATAAAAGTGAATGAAGAAACTTTTGTTACATCAGAGAGTGAAATTACTTTGAGTTTAAATCAAATTGAAAATCAAATTGAAATCAGTTCTGATTTAGATTGTCAAGGAAGTATCATGAAGAAAATAGTTTTAAGCGAAAAACTATATGTATATCCAAACCCAGTGAGAGACGGAATAGTCAATGTTTACTTAGGTTCTGCTGAAAAAAATACTGCAATTGTAAGTATCTATCAACTCAATGGCCAAGCCGTTTACCGAAAATCTCAAGACGCGGACAACGGATATATTACAAGTAATATTTCGGGATTATCCCCTGGCCTCTACATTCTAAACGTAGAAGCAGAAGACACCGTTCAACAATACAAAATCATCAAGAAATGAAAATAAACAAACAACTTTTAGGATTAGTTATTCCAATAGTAATTATGATTTCATGCTCCGGAGATGGAGGTGGTGGAACTACAGATAACGGTCCCGTAACAGATAACGATCCCGTTGCAGTACCAGACCCTAAAGCTTCGTCTTTAGTATTTCCAGAAGACAATACCACTTGTTTAGAAGGAGAATCTGTAAATGCTAATTTCAGCTCTATAACATTTGACTGGAGTGACGCTCAAGATACAGATACTTATACGCTTCATGTTACCAACATGGAGACCAATGCAGTGGTGTTTAATCTAGCCATTAACGATGGGTCAGAACGAACACTGCAAATCGAAAAAGGAAAGCCTTTTTCTTGGTATATCATCTCGAGAGCATCAGGAACCACTGCCACAGCACAAAGTGCTACTTTTAAATTTTACAATGCTGGTGATGGAATTGAAAATTATGCTCCATTTCCGGCAGAAGCAGTTCAACCAGCACGAGGTGCTTCACTAAGTGGGGTTACCTCAGTGAATTTTGAGTGGGAGGCTTCTGATGTAGACGATGACATAACCTCTTTTGAGGTTTTTATGAGTACCGCAACCGAAACAGTTGGTGACAACTCAATAGGAACAAGTGAAACGAACACTTTAGATGGAATCGAGGTAAGCGCAGGAAACACCTATTATTGGATGGTAGATACTACTGACAGTCAAGGTAACCAATCACAATCTGAAGTTTTCGAATTCAGAGTGAATTAAATCCTTTTGGGTTGAAGCTTCTTCGGTGTTATTCAGAAAAGAATGAATTCGAAGCAGGAATAGATGAAGCAGGCCGTGGTTGTCTAGCCGGGCCTGTTACCGCAGCGGCTGTTATTATGCCTCATAGCTTTGATTTAGGCACCGTTGATGACTCTAAAAAGCTAAGTCGGGAACAGCGCTTGGATCTAAGACCTATTATCGAAAAAGAAGCAATGGCCTATAGCGTAGTTCATATTTCTCATCGTGTAATCGATCAGATAAATATTCTTCAAGCCGCATTTAAAGCAATGCATCAGTGTGTGGATGAGTTAAGCGTACAACCAGACCTTCTGCTTATAGATGGTAATCGATTTCCAGCATACCTAGGGATTGTACACAAGTGTATTGTTAAAGGGGATGCTAAGTATCAAAGTATTGCAGCTGCTTCTATTTTAGCCAAAACATACAGAGATGAATACATGGAAGAATTACATAAAAAACATCCTCAATACAGCTGGAATTCAAACAAAGGCTACCCTACAATTAAACACAGATCTGCGATAAAAGAGTTCGGCCCAAGCAAATACCATCGCACATCTTTCAAATTAATCAAAGAACAGTAGTAACTTTGTGCTATGAATAGAAGCTTTATAAGAGGTTGTATTCTCAGCCTAATCTTTATTTTCAGTTGTAATACTAGAACGCAACAACCTACCTCAGATCTTTCTTACCTTCCAAAAGATGCACAGTTTTTAACGCAAATAAACAGTTGGAACACATTCAAAAGTAAGCTTCAAGAGGTTGACATTTTGAATTATGTACAAACAGAGTTCATCAACAAAAAATCCTTACAAAATTTAACTGATTTACTCTCTTTAAATACAGAAAGAGGAGTGCTAATCGGTCTTTATAATAAGGGTAGAAAAGAACAAGACTTCTTGGCCGTAACTTCAGTTAAAAAACAATATCTCGAATTACCTTTTACACTTGAGGAGACAGAAAATTATGAACAGTGTATTATTAAGACATACCGATCAATGACCAAGAGTTTATATAGCATAGAAATAAATGATAAACTTTTAATCAGTTCTTCGCGTATCATTATTGAAGAAAGTTGTCGTGCAGCAGACACGTGGCCGAGTGATGAAAAGCTCGATAAGTTATTCAATTCAGCTGATAAAAAAGTTGATTTTAACCTCTACTACAAATCGGATAAATCTTTAAAAACATTGAAAAAAAACCCTCTTGAATCACTTAAAAATTTATGGATTGGTCTTGATTTTTCTATTACCAATAATAGGGTTCAGGCCATAGGCGCCGCTTGGCCATTGGATGAACGAACTAATTTTTACTCCAAATACTTGAATCAAAAACCTAGTATTTTCAAAAGTCTTCAGAGTACACCAAAAAACATTATCAATGTAAAGAATTATGCTTATCCTGAATCTAACAATGAAGCGGCAACAGATTTTGGTATTCAAGAACTTAGTTTAACGCAAACTAAAAGTGGTAATGGGCTTTACGTTTACGGAAACAATTTTATAAGCTTTTCGAATATAATAAGCGATAACAGTAAACTAGAACAGGATTATCTCGGACGGGAAATCCTAAAATTAAAAGATGATATCCCCTCACTTGACTTCCTTAAGGCATATGGATATAGCGCAGATTTCAACTTCAGCTGTGCCTTAGATAATGGTTACTTCTTTTCAGATAAAAAGGCCGTAGTTCAAGAATTCATCAAACTCAACAAAACCGAAGATACTTTTGAAAAGGAATTGTTATACAAATCTATTCGCACACAATTTTTTTCAGAAAGTCATTTGAACAACATAAGTGTTAATGGCGATTACAGCAGCAGCCTTCAGCTGAAGGCCGAAGATTACTATCACATTTTAAACCTTTCTATTCAAAAGAACATTTTGAAGAAAAAAGAAGTTGAAATCACACCTGTAGTCAATTTAAGTGTCTCCAATGCCATAATTTCAAGACCTCAATTCGTCAGTAATCACTACACTAAAAATGCTGAGATTGTATTCCAAGACGAAGATTATCATTTACAACGCTTAACCATTGATGGGTCTCAGGTACACAAAAAGATAACGCTAGACGGTCCTCTACAAAGTAAAGTGTACGAGGTTGACCGCTTTAAAAACAACAAATATCAATTGGCATTTTGTACAGACAAAAGTCTTTATTTAATTGATCGCAAAGGGAAAAATGTAGCTCCATTTCCAATCAGTATTAAAGGACTTCCCCTTAAAAATCTAGCAGTATTTGATTACGATAACAATAGAAATTATCGCTTTTTTGTAACCCAAAATAATCAACTACGCGTCTATGATGTACAAGGTAAAAAAGTAAAGGGATTTAATTACAATCAAAGCAATTCAAGTATACAATCTGAAGTCAAACACCATCGATTAAAAAATAAAGATTATTTGGTTTTTGCACTGAATAATGGGGAATTGAAAGTTCTTCATCGAAACGGCAAGGAGCGCATAAAAATCAACAAAGTTTTTAATTTTTCAAACAATCCTATTGAAGTATATCAAGATAAATTCACCTTCACTGACCAGGAAGGTATTCTTCATCAAATCGACACCAAAGGTCAACATTCACAATTGGATTTTGAGAAATCCGAATTTCATTTTTTTGATGCGAGGAAGGATTACAAGGTTTTTTTAGATAACCATAGAGCACATATCAATAATACCAAGAACATCCTATTACCAGTAGGTATATATGACCGACCTCAGCTTTTTAAAGTCAAAGGCAATTCATTTGTGTTTTTTCTGAATAGCAGTAATAGCGAAATCTATGCCTATGATCGCGAAGGTGTTAAAATAGAAGGTTTTCCTATAATAGGACAATCTTTAATCGATTTAAAAGACATTGACAAAGACAAGAAACTAGAATTCATTACCCTAGACGATCAAAAAACACTTTCGATCTATCGCATGGAATAAATTCAACCTCAAAAAGATGGGCAAAATGTTTGACTAGTACATCTTTGACCTCACTGAGAGTAGGGCAATTATTTTGAAGTTCCTGTTTCATTGAAGTCACTGCTTTACCTTGTATGCCGCAGGGAACCATCATATCGAAAAAACGCATATCTGGCTCGACATTTAACGCAAACCCGTGCATGGTCACCCATCTAGAAGCTCTAATTCCCATGGCACAAATTTTACGTGCTTTAGAAGTATTTACATCCAACCACACTCCCGTTTCTCCTGAAGAACGTTCAGCCTGAATTGAAAAATCATTCAAAGTCAAAATAATAATCTCTTCTAAAAACCTTAAGTATTTATGTATGTCACTAAAGAAATGATCCAAATCTAAAATGGGGTATCCTACAATTTGGCCGGGACCGTGATAAGTGATATCTCCTCCTCTATTAATTTTATAGAATGTAGCTTTTTGATAAGCCAATTCAGAATTACTGATGAGCAAATTTGAAAAATCTCCACTTTTACCAAGGGTAAAAACGTGGTCGTGCTCTACCAATAAAAAGTGATTTGAGGTGAGGTGCTGAGTGTTTTGTCTTCTATTGGCAATCTTTTTATCGATTGTTTCTTTAAACAACAATTCTTGAAAATCCCAAGTTTCTTTATAATCTCTTCGACCTAGGTCTTGAAGGAGTACCTTTTTATTCATCCCTACAAAAATAAAGATAAAGCGACCTACTACTGTTTGAGTATCACTGTAAAATTATACTGTTCTGGATCAGTGGTTAAATCTTTATAATTCACCTCTATAAAGACAGATTTCATATCTGAACTGAGCTGGGCTCCTTCATAACTTACCGACCTTACTTTGACTGGAAAATTGTATTTCATTTTGTAGGTAGAAGCGTTTAAAATCATAGCAGATTCACTTAGGCTATCCAAGGCATTGCGAAATAACTCAGCATTTTTAATTCGAGCTTTTCGCTCAAATCGATTTCCTTTAAAACTATATGAAACCTCTACACCATCATTGGTCACTATAGGTGCTCCTTTTATTCTTTGATCTCCAAAAACAGAACTTTTACTAAACGTTTTAAAGGCATCACTTACGTCCTCAATTTTTTGAAAATCTGTAAGCATTTCGAATAAAAATAAATCAGCACTTTCATCCATTTGGATTCGCAAACTATAGGGCTTGAGTTTCATCAACTCTTCTTGTTCTTTTACCGGTAACTGAGCTATACTATCTTTATTCACTTCGAGAATATCAGAAAAGACAACCAAGGAGTCTACCTTTTTGACCACCTTATTTTCTTCATCCGAATTCATACCGCCCATCATTTTAATAAATTCTGAACCATTAAATCCGATGCTGAGCTGACCAGTTTTATCTGAATTGAAAGTGACTTCTTCAGTAAAAACACAAGAAACCAAAAAAAAGCTGACAAATAGAAATAGAATTTTTTTCATGACATATTACACACTAGGAATCAATCTAAAAATATATTTTTTCGACAACATATGTTACTTTTGCCCTACAAATTTATTTTATGCCTTTGTCAGAACAAGAAGTTGTCAGAAGAGAGAAGTTAGCGAAACTTCGAGAATTAAATGTCAATCCTTATCCGGCTGAGTTATTTCCAGTCACACACCTATCAGGTGATATAAAATCTGATTTTAAAGAAACTGCTGAAGTAGTCATAGCCGGCAGACTTATGTCTCGCCGCATTCAAGGTAAAGCTTCATTTGCTGAACTTCAAGACAGCGTAGGTAGAATTCAAGTGTATTTTAACCGAGACGAGATATGTACTGAAGAAGATAAAAGCAAATACAACGAGGTCTATAAAAAGCTTTTAGACATTGGAGATATTATAGGGGTCAAAGGCACCTTGTTTACCACACAGGTAGGTGAAAAAACAGTTATGGTAAAAGACTTTACGATTTTGAGTAAATCTCTTAAACCATTGCCTTTACCTAAAGAAGATGCAGAAGGTAAAATTTATGACGAGTTCAACGACCCTGAATTGAGATACCGCCAGCGTTATGTCGATTTAGTGGTCAATCCTTCGGTCAAAGAAACCTTTATTAAAAGAACAAAAATAACCAACACTATTCGCTCATTTTTCAATGCTAAGGGATATCTCGAAGTAGAAACTCCTATTCTTCAACCCATTCCTGGAGGAGCCTCCGCAAGACCTTTTATCACCCATCACAATGCTTTGAATATACCTTTATATTTGAGAATTGCCAATGAATTGTATCTAAAGCGTTTAATCGTAGGAGGATTTGATGGGGTGTATGAGTTCTCAAAAGACTTTAGAAATGAAGGAATGGACCGTACGCACAATCCTGAGTTTACGGTTATGGAGCTTTATGTCGCCTACAAAGATTATTTCTGGATGATGGAGACAACTGAGCAGTTATTAGAGCAAATAGCATTAGACAGTAATGGAGATACCATCGTTGAAGTAGGCAATCAGAAAATCAACTTTAAAGCACCTTATCCAAGAGTGCCTATTTTACAAGCTATTGAAACACATACTGGCCATAATTTGAATCATAAAAATGAGGGTGAGGTTAGAGCAATTGCTGTTGAACTAGGACTAGAAGTAGAAGATCACATGGGATTAGGTAAACTCATCGATGAAATATTTGGCGAGTACTGTGAACACCACTACGTGCAACCCACCTTCATCATTGACTATCCTAAAGAAATGAGTCCTTTAACTAAGGAGCACAGAGAAGATGAGCGTCTAACCGAACGATTTGAATTGATGGTCAATGGTAAAGAGTTAGCGAATGCCTATTCAGAGCTCAACGATCCTATTGATCAAAGAGCCCGTTTTGAAGATCAACTCAAACTCTCAGAAAAAGGAGATGATGAGGCGATGTTTATCGACCAAGATTTTTTAAGGGCCTTAGAATATGGAATGCCCCCTACCTCTGGAATTGGTATAGGTATTGACCGACTTTGCATGCTGATGACCAATAACAGCTCTATTCAAGAAGTTTTATTTTTCCCGCAAATGAAACCCGAACGCAAGGCGGTGACTTTAACCGATGAAGAAAAGGCTATTTTGGAGATACTGAAAAAGGAAAATAGAATGCCTTTAAACGATTTAAAAACCCAAAGTGGCTTATCCAATAAAAAATGGGATAAATCCATTAAATCACTGATTAAAAACAATTTAACAAAAGTTGAAAAGACCGAAGAAGGACTTTTTGTTGAGATGGTTTAAAGAAGTCTAAATCACTTCAAATAAGAATTTCAAATAGAAGGATTACAAAAATGTAGTTTCTCTTTTTTGTGAATTGAAGTAGTAGATTATAGCAGATGTGACTGCATTTACTGTCACGAATTCGTCACTTAATAAATATTTAAAATAGAATATATAACCAATGAAACACCTTATTCTAATTTTTGTTTGCTTAATTATCTTCAATATAAGTGCTCAAGAAAAAAAAGATAATCCCATCATCAATTTTGAAAAATTATGGTCTGAATTTAACGATCGATATGCAAATTTCGAGTTAAAAACTGTGAATTGGGATAATAATTATAAAGAGTATAGACCCCAAATTAATAAAAACACAAGTTCTAAAGAACTTTTTGATGTTAGCTGTAAAATGCTTCAGGAGCTTAAAGATGGTCATGTAAATATAATAATCAACAAAAACAATATTACGGAAGAAAATTGGTGTGGTTCAGGAAAAAAATTCCACATCCTCGAAGAGTTTTCAGAATTCGATTCTCTTAAAGTTGTTGTTAACAAAACGCTCAAGAAAAAAAAGTTCTCTCCCCTTATTAATCAGGGAAAAATAATTCAATATTCAGTCTCAGAAAAATATGGGTATTTAAGAATTGATGGCATGGAGGGCTTCAAAATTGGAGAATTAAGTAAAGTAATGAAAAGTGCCATTAATATATTTGAAAATAAAAAAGGTGTTATTATCGATGTTAGATTTAATGGTGGAGGTGAAGATAAAGTATCATATCAAATTGCTGGAAGGTTTACAGATAAGAAAAGATTAGGACATTATAAAAGAACAAGAATAAAAGGAACAAAGGCATATACTGAATTAGATTCTTGGTATTTAAAACCAAAAGGAAGTAAACAATTTAATAAACCAATAATTGTTTTAACTAGTGATTGGTCAGCAAGTGCTACTGAAATATTTGTTATGGCAATGAAAGAACTACCCTATGTTACTATTGTTGGGGATAATACTGAGGGGATATTTTCAGATATGTATTTTTTCAAACTTCCAAATAAATGGAGAGTATCATTGTCTCACCAACAGTATTTTTCAACAGATATGAAAAACTATGAGGGAATTGGTATACCTCCTGATTATAAGGTGTTGAATTATAAAAAAGATAAATCTGATTTAGTATTAGCTAAAGCAATTGAAATACTGGATACTAACACAAATTGATAAAAATTGAGAAAACAGAAGATCAAATAATGATTAGTCTTGTCAATTCTTAGAAAAAAGTTTAGCTTTCTACTATGAATACCTCAAGGAAAATAGGACTCATTTCCGGGCCTTTGCTCTTTCTTTTGTTTTATCTCAATGCAGGAGCTTTAATAAATGAAAAAGCAGATTTGGTGATTGCCGTCGCTTCGTGGATGATAGTTTGGTGGATTACTGAATCCGTATCTATTTCCGTAACTGCACTTTTGCCCTTGTTGCTTTTTCCGATCTTAAGGGTAATGGATATTAATACAGTAGGAGCGAATTACGGAAGTTCCATTGTCTTTCTGTTCTTTGGTGGGTTTGTGATGGCCTTGGCGCTAGAGAAGGTTAATTTACACCGGAGAATTGCACTGACTATTATACATCTAACCGGAACATCACCTAACAAAGTCATCCTAGGATTTATGCTCGCTACAGCCCTATTGAGCATGTGGATTAGCAATACAGCTACCGCCGTGGTTATGCTCCCTATTGCCTCTTCAGTGATCGCTTTACTGATAACAGACGAAGATGGTTTTACCAAAAAAGATAAGAATTTCGCCATTAGTGTAATGCTTGGAATTGCATTTTCAGCTAATTCTGGAGGAATTGCCACCCTTATTGGAACCCCTCCAAACTCTGTAATGGTAGGGCTTTTAGAAAACGAATACAATATTCAAATCTCATTCGTGCGTTGGATGATGTTTGGCGTTCCTCTATCTGCTCTTTTAATAGCCATATCCTATGTATTAATGGTCTATGTCATATTTCCTTCAAAAGGATTAAAATTCAACGCCAATAATAATGTTATAAAAAGTCAGTTAGACGAAATGGGGCCTCTAAGCGGAAAGGAAAAACAGGTTTTAACCATTTTTGGAATCACCATTTTTTTATGGATTTTTAGAGCACTTATAAATCAATTATTTCCTGAACTAAAATTGAGCGATACCAGTATTAGTTTATTTGCGGCGATAAGTCTTTTTGCCATTCCACATCGCTTTAAGAAAGGAGACTTTATTATTAATTGGAAGGATACCTCCAAACTTGCATGGGGCATTCTAATTCTCTTTGGTGGAGGATTGGCCCTGGCAAAAGGCATGTCCAGTTCTGGAATCGTCGATTTGGTAGCTCAAGAAATTGCCACTAGCAATCTAAGTATATCAATAACCGCAGTGCTCTTGATTTTTCTTATGCTTTTTATGACAGAACTTATGAGCAATGTAGCACTTGTTGCTGTATTAGCACCGGTTGTAGTTGGTATCGCTATAGGATTAAATATCCCTATACTCCATCTCTTGATTCCAGTTACTATTGCGAGCAGTTGTGCCTTTATGTTACCCATGGCTACTCCCCCGAATGCCATCGTATTCGCTAGTGGCTATATCAAGGTTTCTCAAATGGCTAGAATTGGAATCTTATTGAATTTGATATCTGTGGGACTTTTAACTCTTGTCTTTCAAATTGTTATGCCCCTACTCTTCTAAAAAGTATAGTTCATATTCCAAATCGCAAAGATCTATAAATGAGATATATATAGGGTTCTTAGGTACTGCGTAAGGATCAAAGTTTGAAGGTAAATAAGACTCCGTATCAAATCCTAAATCAAAGTCTTCGTTTTCAACTTCGACAAAAGAAATATCGTTTACTGAAAATTTAGAAGAATCTGCATTTTTATGGATTAAAACAGGTAGGCTTAGTAATAAGAAAATTAGGACAGTTAAGGTTGTTTTTGTGTATACCATTTAATAAATATTATTGATGATTTCATATTTAAGACGCAAATTTAAATCAGATGTTACAATTGTTTAAACATTTTAATTTTATTTAACAAAAATTTGATATTCAACAACTTACAATTTTTTGCCAAAAGTCATTTTTATTAGCAAACTGTTTAAGGTCCGATTTTAAAACTTAAGGTATTTTCAATATTATTTCAATTTTATTGCACATTTGACAAAAGTGACCCTAGTTACTTTTTCATTTAAATTTAGAAGGTCTATTCTTCTTTTTACAATTCTTATACACTTTACTATATTTAATAAACTAATTCAAGAAAATATTTAATTCGATGCAAAATCCATTGTTATCACTTTTGACGCTCTGTTTCCTAATGCTTGGCACACCTGCCGAGACCTTTGCACAGCGATCAAAAAAGAAAAACAAAGTTCCTCAACCAATAAAAAAGAAAGAAAAAAAAGAAGATAAAGATGCTATTAAGCCTTACGAAAAAGTAATTACCGAAAAGGCCGAAACAGATGAAGGACTCTTTAAAGTTCACAAAATCAAAAAAGACTATTTCTATGAAATTTCAGATAGTCTTATGGGACGTGAAATGCTCATGGTGAGCCGAATTGCCAAAACTACCAATGGATTGGGTTTTGGTGGAGGTAAAATCAACACTCAAGTTTTACGTTGGGAAAAAAACGAAAATCAAGTGCTACTAAAGGTAGTTTCCCATGAAAACGTCGCAGCTGATAGCTTAGAAATAGCTGAAGCTGTAGTTAATTCAAACTTTGAACCCATTTTATACACCTTTGATATTAAGGCCTATGGAAAAGACAGTCTGAACCCTTCCACTGTTATTAACGTCTCTAATTTGTTCAAAAAAGACGTAAAAGCTCTAGGGCTTCCTTCAAGATATAGGTCGCGCTATAAAGTCAGCAAATTAGATGCTAATCGATCTTACATCGAAACCATTAAAAGTTATCCCCTCAATATTGAAACTAGAACTGTCAAGTCATACAATGCCAAGGAACCTCCATCAAATTCATATCTAGGTATGTTCTCGCTTGAGATTAACAACTCAATGATATTATTACCTAAAAAGCCGATGAAAAGAAGGTATTTTGACCGCAGAGTGGGCTGGTTTGCTAGATCACAAACCGATTACGGACTTGAAGCTCAAGAAAGTCGAAAAATAACGTATTTAGATCGTTGGAGGCTAGAGGTAAAAGACGAAGACATTACCAAATTTGAAGCTGGTGAATTGGTTGAACCTAAAAAACAAATCGTCTATTATGTAGATAGGGCTACCCCAAAAAAATGGGTACCATACATCAAACAAGGAATAGAAGATTGGCAAATAGCCTTCGAAGCGGCTGGATTCAAAGATGCCATTATTGCCAAAGATCCACCAAGTACTGAAGAAGACCCAGAATGGTCACCTGAAGATGTGCGATATTCTGTAGTTCGTTACTTAGCCTCACCTATTCCTAATGCAAGTGGGCCACACGTCAGTGACCCTAGAAGTGGAGAAATCCTAGAATCAGATATTAACTGGTACCACAATGTAATGACCTTACTTCGAAACTGGTATTTCGTTCAAACTGCAGCCATCAATGAAGAAGCCCAAGGAGCTGAATTTAAAGATAAAATCATGGGAAGATTAATCCGATTTGTTTCTGCACACGAGGTAGGACACACACTTGGACTTCCGCATAATATGGGTTCAAGTGCAGCCTATCCTGTGGACTCTTTACGTTCTAAAAGCTTCACGAAAAAATATGGAACGGCACCATCAATAATGGATTACGCGCGATTTAATTATGTAGCTCAGCCAGGAGATGAAGATGTGGCACTTATGCCCAATGTAGGTGTATACGACAAACACTCTATTAAATGGGGGTATAAGCCCATCCTAAATACAGCTGCAGAAGATGAGAAAGAGGTTTTAAATGGATGGATTTTAGAGCACGCTGATGACCCTATGTATCGATTTGGCCATCAACAAGCAGGGGGAGTTGTTGATCCTTCATCACAAACAGAAGATATAGGAGATGATGCGGTTAAGGCCTCAGAATATGGTGTAGCTAATTTGAAAAGAATTGTACCGAATCTACAAAAATGGACCACTAAAAAAGGTGAAAATTACGACAACTTAAAAACCCTTTACGCACAAGTACGTAGTCAATACAGAAGATACATTGGTCATGTCGCCAATAATATTGGTGGCGTATATGAATATCACAAAACAGCAGACCAAGACGGGGTTGTTTATACGCACGTACCCAAGGACAAACAGCGAAACGCAATGAAATTCTTGCAGCAACACGTATTTACAACGCCTGACTGGCTCATTGACAAGGATATTTTGGCAAAAACCGAATATTCAGGACATGTAGAAAACATAAGAACACTTCAAGAATACGGAATAAGAACTGTACTCAATATGGGTAAAATGGCTCGTCTAGTAGAGAATGAAGCCCTTAATGGAGCCGATGCTTACACCTTAACTCAAATGACAAGAGAACTCAGACGAGGGGTTTGGTCAGAAGCTTACAATGGAGGTGTGATAGACACTTACCGACGAAATCTACAAAAAGCACATATTGAACGATTAGGTTATTTACTCACTGCCAAAAATCAAAAAGGAGTACCTTACGGAGGTTATAGAAAAGCCACCGCAGTTACACTGAATCAATCTGATGTACGTTCTGTAGCAAGAGCAGAATTGAACAACATTAAAAGTGCAATCACTATCGGACTTGGAAAAATTCAACACACTATGAGCAGATACCATCTCAAAGATGCTTCCGCAAGAATAGATGAATTACTCGATGGCGAGTAATCAGATTCAACCATATTATAAAACCACTTCCTTAGGAGGTGGTTTTTTTTAACACATTATTAGCCTCAATTGGCGAAATTTAAAGTATTGAGTAGCCATAAATCGATATAAAAAGTAAGTAAACGAAAAGAGGAATCTTGTCTTCAATATTTCGCTCAAAATTGCAATATTGATATTCTTAATTATCAAAAATGAAAAAAATCTCAACCTTAGGCTTAATTCTTTGTATTAATCTAGTTGCAGCCCAAAACAATGATTCTGATTTAACAATCGATTCAAGCGACAGCAATATCGTCAACGTAGCACAAACTGGATCCTCAAACTATGTAAAAATTAAGACCACTCATTCGTCTGACCAAAACTTTCTTTATGTAGGTCAATCGGGAAGTGAAAATAAATCAAAATTGAAAATAAAATCAGACGCTAATAAGAACCTTGTGCTCATTGGACAGACAGGAACTAAAAATAAATCGGAACTATTAGTAAAAAAATCAAATGCGAATGAAATTATTATTACTCAAAAAGGATTTAAAAACATTTCTGAGACACGTATAACTAAAGGAGACAGAAACGCAATATTTATTGCGCAAAGAGGAACTAAAAACGATGCGGACCCAGACATCTTTTCAAATTCCAATAAAAACAGAATAGTTATTGCGCAAAGAGGAACTAAAAACTATGCGGACCCAGACATCTTTTCAAATTCCAATAAAAACAGAATAGTTATTGCGCAAAGAGGAACTAAAAACGATGCTGATCCTGATCTTCGTGGAGGTCAGAATACGGTGATTATTTCTCAAAAAGGATTGAAGAACGATGCTGATCCTGACATCTCAGGTGACCCATCTTACAAAAACTTATTTGTTGTTTCTCAAAGAGGGTACAAAAACGATGCTGATCCCGACATCGGGGGTGGAGATTCTGATAGAAATGCAATCTATGTTGCTCAAAGAGGATCGAAGAATGACACTGATGTATACCTTGAAAATGATTCCGATAAAAACACAATAGGTATTTCTCAAGTTCGTTCAGACAACCTCGCTGATATAAACTATGACGAGTCTAACAAAAACGTATTAACTATTTCGCAAAAAGGGCATGCACATCAAAGCGAAATTAATTTAATGATGAGTTCATTAAACTCAATCAATGTTCTTCAAATGGGCGCAGAACACTTTTCTAATGTTTCTATGACCAACGCAAAAATGAACAGCATCAACGTTCTACAAAGTGGAAACTAATTATATTAATTTATCAGTTACATAAGACAAATACCATCTCAAAGACACATCCGCAAGAATAGATGAATTACTCGATGACGAGTAATCAGATTCAACCATATTATACAACCACTTCCTTAGGAGGTGGTTTTTTTTAACACATTATTAGCATAAATTCTCTGAAAACAAAGGGAAAACTGTTATTTCATACCCTTTCTCGTGCCTTTTTTATTATTACTTTATTTAAGTAAATATATACATATCTGCATACAAAAAAGCCTCTAGAATTATCCAGAGGCATTTTGATTTATTAAACTACTCTTTAGATAAGATTCGCTCTAGAGCCTTCAGTCGCTCTTCTTGAGACTCTATTCTTTTTTCTTGAATATGTAGTTTAGTTTCTTGCGATAGTAGTTTAGTTTCTTGCGATTGTAGTTTAGTTTCTTGCGATAGTAGTTTAGTTTCTTGAGCCTGTAAACGGGTTATCTCTTTTTGTTGCTTAACTATCGTCTCCTCTTGAACTTGAAACTTCTGTTCCTGTTCTTTTAAGGCATTAATAAGCACAGGAAT
>MDTC01275683.1_pt1 | contig 21630 bp, 16 predicted proteins | sample 811181 | NCBI WGS metagenome assembly MDTC01 (sample SAMN05326644, study PRJNA326480) | marine metagenome | isolation source: seawater | place: Pacific Ocean: North | collected 2011 | reverse complement strand
TCCAGTGCTTCCTTCAGGCTGCCGCAAACCTGCGGGATCTGTGCGGACTCTTCCGGCGGCAGATCGTACAGGTTCTTGTCGGCTGCATCGCCAGGGTGGATCTTGTTCTGGATACCGTCCAGACCCGCCATCAGCAGTGCTGCGAAGCACAGGTAGGGGTTGGCAGCCGGGTCAGGGAAGCGAGCTTCGATGCGGCGTGCTTTCGGGCTGGAAACGTACGGGATACGGATCGAGGCAGAGCGGTTGCGGGCGGAGTAGGCCAGCATGACCGGTGCTTCGAAGCCTGGAACCAGACGCTTGTAGGAGTTGGTGGACGGGTTGGTGAACGCGTTCAGTGCCTTACCGTGCTTGATGATACCGCCGATGAAGTACAGGGCAGTGTCAGACAGGCCGGAGTAGCCTTCGCCAGCAAAGGTGTTGTTGCCGTCTTTGGCGATGGACATGTGAACGTGCATACCGGAACCGTTGTCGCCGTACAGCGGCTTCGGCATGAAGGTAGCGGTCTTGCCGAACGCGTCAGCAACGTTGTGTACGCAGTACTTCAGGGTTTGAACTTCGTCGGCTTTCTTCACCAGGGTGTTGAACAGCACGCCGATTTCGTTCTGGCCAGCAGTTGCCACTTCGTGGTGGTGAACTTCGATGGTCAGGCCCATTTCTTCCATGGCGTTACACATGGCAGTACGGATTTCGTGGTCGTGATCGACCGGCGGAACCGGGAAGTAACCGCCTTTGACGCCCGGACGGTGGCCTTTGTTGCCAGTCTCGAAGTCGCCGTCAGTGTTCCAGGAAGCCTGCTCGGAGAAAATCTTGAACATGGAGCCGGAGATGTCGGACTTGAATTTCACTTCGTCGAATACGAAGAATTCCGGCTCCGGGCCAACGAATACGGTGTCACCGATACCGGTGGACTTCAGGTATTCTTCAGCGCGCTTGGCGATGCCGCGCGGGTCGCGCTCGTAGCCCTGCATGGTGGAGGGCTCGATGATGTCGCAGACGATGATCAGGGTCGGCTCTTCAGTGAAGGGGTCCAGAACGGCAGTGCTGTCATCGGGCATGAGGATCATGTCGGACGCTTCGATGCCTTTCCAGCCGGCAATCGAGGAGCCGTCGAACATCTTGCCGTCTTCGAAGAAGTCTTCGTTAACGTCGCGGGCCGGCATGGTGACGTGCTGTTGTTTGCCCTTGGTGTCGGTGAAGCGCAGGTCTACCCACTTCACGTCATGCTCGTTGATCAGTTGCATCGCTTTCGACATGGTTTCCTCCAAAAGGAATCGTTTGCCAGACAGCCGGTCTGGCGCCTTATATAACGTCCAGCGGGCGGGCCGCTGCTCGGTTGCATTACAAGTGAGCAAAAGGTGTGCCATTTCGGAGCATGGCCTGCAGCCCCCGCAATCAGGGCCTTTTGCTTCGGATTCTGCGGCTGCGCACCAATTAAGAGCACTGTGTTGGTGCGGCGTGCACCGCTTCTGCACTAAATTGGTGCTGTTGTGCCCAGTTTAGTTACCCAAGCACCGTGCGCCGGCTGCGGGTATAATGCAGCGCTTTGCGCACGATATGCCAGCCCCCATGAAACTGATCATCAAATTCTTCCCCGAAATCACCATCAAGAGCCGCCAGGTTCGTAAGCGCTTTATTGCCCAGCTCAAGGGCAACCTGAAGAAGGTGCTTGCCGCCATTGACCCGCAGGCGCGGGTTAATGGCAACTGGGACAGCCTGGAGGTCAATCTCGGGAGCGATCCGGCGCTGCAGCAGCAGTGTATCGAGCGCCTGCGCAACACGCCCGGTATCGCGCACTTTTTTGCCGTGCAGGAGTATCCGCTGGGTACGGTAGACGAGTTGGTCGAACTGTGCGTAGCCAACCTGGGCGATCAGGTGCAGGGCAAGACCTTCGCCGTGCGCTGCAAGCGTGTGGGCACGCACCCGTTCTCCTCGCAGGACGTGGCGATCAAGGTGGGCAGTGCGCTGAACCGCCGCTGCGGCGCGGCTGGCGTTTCGCTGAAGCAGCCGGAGGTTGAGGTTCACGTTGAAATTCGTGACCAGAAAATCTATCTGATTCAGGCCCGCCACGAGGGCATGGGCGGTTTTCCGTTGGGGACCATGGAGCCGGTACTCAGCCTGCTCTCCGGCGGCTTTGACTCCACCGTGGCCAGCTATCAGATGCTGCAGCGCGGCTTGCTGCCGCATTTCGTGTTCTTCAATCTCGGTGGCCGTGCCCACGAGCTTGGCGTGCGTCAGGTTGCGCACTATCTGTGGGAGCGTTACGCCACCAGTCACCGTCTGCGCTTTGTCAGTGTGCCCTTTGAGGGCGTGGTGGCGGAGATCCTGCAGAACGTCGAGAACAGCCAGATGGGCGTGGTGCTCAAGCGCATGATGCTGCGTGCGGCGGACCGGGTGGCCTATCGTCTGGGCATTGACGCGCTGGTGACCGGTGAGGCGATTGCGCAGGTGGCCAGCCAGACCCTGCCCAACCTGAGCGTGATTGACCAGGTCGCCGAACGTTTTGTTGTGCGCCCGCTGATCACCACCAGCAAGCTGGATATCATCGACGTGGCTCGCCGTATCGGCACGCTGGAGTTTTCCAGCAGCATGCCGGAATACTGCGGCGTGATTTCGGTTGGGCCGGCCATCCGCACCACGGTGCCGCGGGTCGAGGCTGCCGAGGCCAGCTTCGACTTCGACGTGCTCTCACGTGCGGTAGAGAACGCCGTTTACTCCGAATGCAGTCAGTTGGGTGAAATGATGGAAGAGGGCTCGCCGGTCGAGATCGTCGAGCAGGCCCTGACCGGCCAGATCGTGCTGGACATCCGCCACCCCGACGAACAGGAAGCCCACCCGCTGCAACTGGACGGTATCGAGGTGCAACCGGTGCCCTTCTACACCCTCAACAGCCGCTTCCCCGACCTGGACCCCTCCCGCGCCTACCTGCTGTACTGCGAGAAAGGCGTCATGAGCCAGCTGCACGCGCAGTATCTGCTCGATGAGGGGTATGGGAATGTGCGGGTGTTGAGGGTGAAGCGCTAGCGCCCCGCGGGGGCGCTTGAGCTGCAAGCTGCAAGCCTCAAGCTGCAAGCAAAACAGGGCGTGCCGCGCGGCGGAGCTGTAAAGCTTTTTCAGGTTCATGCTGGCGTCACGGCTGCAAGAAACCCGCACGGCCAGTAAAGAGAGGGTTTTACTTGCAGCTTGAAGCTCGCTTGCGCGCTTGAACAAAAAACATACACTGTAACCCCCGTCTCTGTATAATGCCCCCCTCTTTTTTTCAGTATGCCGGCTCGCGCCGCGCCTTTCAGGACACTCACAGTGATCGAGAATCTCCGCAATATCGCCATCATCGCCCACGTTGACCACGGTAAGACCACCCTGGTTGATGCCCTGCTGCGTCAGTCCGGTACCTTGGATCGTAAGGAGCTGGATTCCGAGCGGATCATGGATTCCAACGACCAGGAGAAGGAGCGCGGCATCACCATTCTGGCGAAGAACACCGCCATCAAATGGAACGGCTACAACATCAACATCGTTGACACCCCCGGCCACGCCGACTTCGGTGGCGAGGTTGAGCGCGTCATGTCCATGGTTGACTCGGTGCTGCTGCTGGTTGACGCGGTAGACGGTCCGATGCCGCAAACCCGCTTTGTTACCCAGAAGGCCTTCCAGGCCGGCCTGCGTCCGATCGTTGTGGTCAACAAGATTGACCGCCCGGGCGCGCGTCCTGACTGGGTTATCGATCAGGTATTCGACCTGTTCGACAGCCTGGGTGCGACCGACGAGCAGCTGGACTTCCCGTTCGTTTACGCTTCCGCGATCAACGGCATCGCCGGCATGGACCCGGAAGAAATGTCCGAGGACCTGACCCCGCTGTTCCAGACCATCGTTGACCGCGTTCCGTCCCCGGACGTTGACCTCGACGGTCCGTTCCAGATGCAGATCTCTGCGCTGGACTACAACAGCTTCCTGGGTGTTATCGGCATCGGCCGCATCCGTCGCGGCAAGGTCAAGACCAACACCCCGGTCACCTCCATCGACGCCAGCGGCAAAAAGCGCAACGGCCGTATCCTGAAGATCATGGGTCACCACGGTCTGCAGCGCGTTGAAGTGGAAGAAGCACAAGCCGGTGACATCGTCTGCATCAGCGGTTTTGATCCGCTGTTCATCTCCGACACCCTGTGCGATCAGCAGAACGTTGAAGCCATGCCGGCGCTGACCGTCGACGAGCCGACTGTAAGCATGACCTTCCAGGTCAACGACTCGCCGTTCGCCGGTAAAGAAGGCAAGTTTGTCACCAGCCGCAACATCAAAGAGCGTCTGGAAAAAGAACTGCTGCACAACGTAGCCCTGCGCGTTGAAGAAGGCGACAGCGCTGACAAGTTCAAGGTATCCGGTCGTGGCGAGCTGCACCTGTCGGTACTGATTGAAACCATGCGTCGCGAAGGCTTCGAGCTGGGTATTTCCCGTCCTGAGGTAGTGATCAAGGAAATCGACGGCGAGAAGCAGGAGCCGTACGAGAACGTTACCATCGACATCGAAGAGCAGCACCAGGGTCCGATTATGGAGCAGATGGGTCTGCGTAAGGGCGACCTGGGCAACATGGTTCCGGATGGTAAGGGTCGTCTGCGTTTGGAGTACGTTGTTCCGGCACGTGGCCTGATCGGCTTCCGTAACAGCTTCCTGACCATGACCTCCGGTACTGGCATCATCACCAGCACCTTCAGCCACTACGGTCCGGTCAAGCAGGGTGATGTTGCGCACCGCCAGAATGGCGTGCTGGTGTCCATGGCTACCGGTAAGGCACTGACCTACTCGCTGGAAACCCTGCAGGATCGCGGCAAGCTGTTCCTGGAGCCGGGTCAGGATATCTACGAAGGTCAGCTGGCCGGTATCCACAGCCGTGACAACGACCTGGTCATCAACCCGACCAAGGGTAAGAAACTCGACAACATGCGTGCTTCCGGCAAGGATGAAACCATCCAGCTGGTGCCGCCGGTCAAGTTCACCCTGGAGCAGGCGCTGGAGTTCATCGATGACGATGAGCTGGTTGAAGTAACGCCCAAGTCGATTCGTCTGCGCAAGAAGCTGCTGAACGAAAACGAGCGTAAGCGCGCCAGCAAGGGCTAAGTCCCGGGCGCGTTCTGCAACCCCCTGCCGGGCAGTGCCCGGCGGGGGTTTTTTGTGCGTGCTTGTCAGTCAGCAGGCTCTGGCAGCTGGCGTAATGGCCGACCAATGGCTAGCTTGCTTGTGTGGGGGCGCAATTTTAGGATGATGTCACTTTGATGTTGCCTGGTGTGTCCGTCTGGTTTGCCTGGGGATAAAAACATGGCTGGAAAAGCCCACGTTCGACTGCAGCAGTGGATCTGGCGGGCATTCATTCGCAGCGCGCTGGTGCCTCTGGTGCTGGTTGAGGCTGCACTTATCGCGATCTACCTGTTCAGTAACGCCTCAATTCGAGATGAGCAGACAGCCTATCTGCGACAAACGGCGCTGGCGGAGTTGAGTAGCTCTGCGCAGCTGGAGTCGCGGGTGATCAATGCGCGGCTGGAGCAGGTGGCAGCGCTGACTGATGGCTACCGCAATCTGGTCAGCGAGGCGTTGGCTGGGAACATCAATGCGCCTGAGGTCGAGACCGCGCAGACCACCGACAGCGGGGTGACCTACAGCCCGCAGGATAGCGGCGGCAGTGCCTTCTTCTACTCCGGCGCGACGCCCCCGGCCAGTCAGGACACAGCCAAGATACGCCGCATGGCCACGCTTGATCCGGTGATGCGCGAGCTGCAGCACAGCAACCCGTTGATCGCCAGTGTCTACTTCAACAGCTGGGACAGTTACAACCATATCTATCCCTGGTTTGACACCAGCGAGCAGTACCCGCACGACATGGTGATCCCGGAGTTCAACTTCTACTATCTGGCCGACGCCGAACATAACCCCAGTCGCGGGGTGGTCTGGACCGACGTTTACCTGGATCCGGCCGGGCAGGGTTGGATGATGTCGGCCATCGCACCGGTCTATCGCGGCGATTTTCTTGAAGGGGTGGTGGGTATCGATGTTACGGTCGACGGCATCCTCTCCGAGATCGGGCGCCTGCCCGTACCCTGGGACGGCTATGCGATGCTGGTCAGTAGTGATTTGAACATCATGGCCATGCCGGAACCGGCCGAGCGGGATTTCGGTCTGCGTGAGCTGACCACCCATTCCTATGAAGAGGCTATCCGCAAGGAAATATTCAAGCCCGATGATTTCAACCTGGCGCGCCGAACCGAAACCTCGGGGCTTGCCAGGGTGCTGCAGCAGCGCGATCGCGGCGTGCAGCAGCAGATGCTTAACGGCCAGGCCCTGCTGGTCGGCTGGACCGGCGTCGAGCAGACTGGCTGGCGGCTGTTGACGGTGGTCGATGAGCAGTCACTGTTTGCCAGAACCAATGAGATGGCGTCGCACTACCGGCGTATCGGCATGCTGCTGATTGCCGGCCTGGTTGCCTTTTACATGGTGTTCTTTGCTTTCCTGTGGGCGCGGGCGCGGGGATTGACCAATCGGCTGTTGGCGCCGATCCAGGGTATCTCCCGGATGATGAGCGACATCGGTGCCCAGCGCTGGCGCCCGGAGCCGGTGCACTCCGAGATCGCCGAACTTGATGACATGGCACAGCATACCCACGAGATCGGCCTGCAACTCGAGCAGAGTCAGGAGCTAAACAGAGCGGCGCAGCAGCGTATCGAGCTGGTACTCGACAGCACTACTGAAAGCATCTGGGAGTGGCATGTTGGTGACGAGGAGATCGAGCTGCGCGGGCGCTTTTGTCAGCGCTTTGGTTTGCCGTCCGGCAGGGTGGGGTTGGGCCTGTTTCGGGCGCGTGTGCATCCGGACGACCGCGAGCGGGTGCTGCAGGCCGAGCAGGCGACGCTGCGTAATTCGTCGCCCTACTCGGCCGAGTTTCGATTTGCCGATGCGCATGGCGTGTATCACTGGCTGCTGAGTCGGGGCCGCGTGCTGGAGTGCGACCCGGACACTGGCGAGGTCACGCTGCTGGCCGGGACGCATGTGGATATTGACGACCTCAAGCACATTGAAAGCGACCTGCGCTCGGCTACCAGTGAGGCCGAGGCGGCCAATTTGGCCAAGGCGCGTTTTATCTCCAGCATGAGTCATGAATTGCGCACGCCGCTCAATGCCATTCTGGGGTTCGCGCAGTTGATGGAGCTGGACGATCAGGAGCGGCAACAATCGTCCGAATACGTCAACGAGATACTGATCGCCAGTCGTCACCTGAATAATTTGCTGAGCGACATTCTCGATTGGTCGGCCATTCAGGTTGACGCTCGCCGGGTTGAACTGATGCCGACCAACGTGCGCCAGGTCATGAGTGAAAGCACCGAAATGGTCCGGCTGCAGATCAAGGAGCAGGGGTTAAGCCTTGACGTGCAATTGCCCGGGGCGGAACTCACGGTCCTGGCTGATCCGCGGCGCTTGCGGCAGGTGCTGCTGAATCTGCTGTCCAACGCCAAGAAGTACAACCGGCCCGAGGGTTGGGTGCGGCTGTACTGCGAAGAGCACGGCGATCGCCTGCGCCTGGTGGTGGAGGATGGTGGCCTGGGCATCCGCACTGAGGATCAGGCGCGCCTGTTTGAGCCCTTTCAGCGTCTGGGGCGCGAGAACACCTCGATCCAGGGCACCGGTATCGGCCTGTCGATCTGTCGTGAATACAGCCGGGCCATGGGTGGTGAGATCGGCGTGGAAAGTGAGCCCGGTGTGGGGACGCGTTTCTGGGTCGATCTGCCGTTGGGTGAGGCGCAGTCCCCGCAACGCGATGTCAGGCCAGTGGTGTATTGCCTGACCGACGATGATTTGCTGGCTGATCAGGTGCGAACGGTGCTGGCGGAGGACGCGCAGCTGGTGCCGGTCGGCAGTACCGGCAGCCTGCTGGAGCAGACAGGTGATCGACCCGCTGCACTGGTGCTGCTGGACGATGTGGCGCTGGACGCCTCCAGTGTGGCGACCTTACAGCGTTTGCGCCAACACATGGCTGGCGAGGCGCTGCCGGTGCTGCTGATGGCCAGTTCCCTTGAGTCGCCGCTGGTACAGGAGCTGGTCAGCGTCTGTCAGGGGCTGGTACGTAAACCGTTGGACGATGACGAGCTGGGTACGCTGGTGCGCGCCCTGCTGGAGGGCTGAAGGATGCTGAATTCCACGCTGCACGGTGCTCGGGTGGTGATTATCGACGACGTGCAGGCGAACATGCGATTGCTGGAGTCGAGCCTGCGCGCTATGGGGTTGGGGCAGGTGCGGGGGTTTGTCGACTCTGCCGAGGGGCTCAGCTGGTTGCAGGGTAACCCCTGGGACCTGCTGCTGCTGGATCTGGACATGCCGGCGCCGGATGGCTTCGCCATTCTTGAAGCGCTGCGTGACCGTGACCGCACCGCGCAGCAGGTGATTCTGGTGACGGCGCTGGGTGATGCCGCCAGCCGTCGCCGTGGCCTGGATTTGGGTGGCAATGACTACGTGACCAAGCCGGTCGATCTGCCCGAGCTGCTGCTGCGGGTGCGCAACTGCCTGGAGTTCGGCCATACCCACCGCATGTTGCTGCAGGAGCGCGACATGCTGGAGGAGCGGGTGCAGGAGCGCACTGTGCGGCTGCGCGACAGCTATCGCTCGGTGATTCGCGCGCTGGCGCGCGCGGCGGATTACAAAGACAACGAGACCGGCAGGCACATCATGCGCATCGGTGAAACGGCGGCGCTGATCGCGCAGGGGTTGGGGGCGCCGCCGACCTGGGTGGAGCTGTTGCGCCTGGCGGCGCCCATGCACGATGTCGGCAAGATCGGCATTGCGGATCAGATTCTGCTCAAACCGGGAAAATTGACCGAGGATGAATATCGCGCCATGCAGGAGCACGCGCGTATCGGCAATCAGATATTGTCTGACAGCGGCCGTTCATCGCTGCTGGAGCTGGCAGCCGAGATTGCCCTCAACCACCATGAAAAGTGGGATGGCAGCGGCTATCCGGCGGGTCTGCAGGGTGAGCAGATACCACTCTCGGCACGTATTGTGGCGCTGTGTGATGTGTATGACGCCTTGCGAAGTGAGCGTCCGTACAAGCCGGCCTGGCCGGCCGAGCGCGCCCAGACCTTTATTCTGGAGCAGTCAGGCAAGCACTTTGACCCGACCGTGGTCGAGGTGATGGCTAGCCTGTTCGACGAGATTGAACTGGTCAGAGCGTCGCTGAGCGACGAGTAGTCGTTTTGGCTGGGCCGAGTCTGGGACTGAGGTGGCAACCTGAGGTCCGCTCGGCGGGCAACGGATTTGCATGTGCACGGCGCAGGTTAGTTGGCGACTGCCAGGGTCGCCATCGCCCGAAAGGGTGGATTGTCTGGCATGTCACCTGAATGGGTGCTGGTGTTGGTCGGGAGCGGCGCTAGAGTAGCGCTCAGGCAACCCGAGGTCCGAACGGCTGAGGCCGGATCGTGATGTACCTACAACAATAACCACGCACGATTCATGGAGGCTCTACCTCATGCCATTCAACAAAAAAGGCATTCTTGCCGCCTGTGGCGCAGGCGCGTTGCTGTTTTCTATGTCGGCCCTGGCCAACAACCCCCCACCAACCGACCCGGATCCGGGTGATGGTGGCAGTTCACCTTACCAGCGCGGCCCAGACCCGAGCGTCAGCTTTCTGGAGGCCGATCGCGGTCAGTACAGCGTTGATGACGAGCGCGTTTCTGGCCTGGTCAGCGGCTTTGGCGGCGGCACCATTCATTATCCGACAGGTACTACCGGCACCATGGCGGCGATCGTCGTCATCCCTGGTTTTGTCTCGGCTGAGTCATCCATCGAGTGGTGGGGTCCCAAACTGGCGTCCTACGGCTTTGTGGTGATGACCATCGACACCAACAGTGGCTTTGATCAGCCGGGCAGCCGTGCTACCCAGATCAACAACGCGCTGGATTATCTGGTCAGCCAGAACACCAGCAGCTCCAGCCCGGTGCGCGGCATGATCGACACCAGCCGTCTTGGCGTGGTTGGCTGGTCAATGGGCGGTGGTGGCACCCTGCGGGTAGCCCGAGAGGGCCGCATCAAGGCGGCCATTCCGCTGGCCCCCTGGGATACCAGCACCTACTACTCCAGCCGCTCGCAGGCGCCAACGCTGATCTTTGCCTGTGAGTCGGATGTGATCGCGCCGGTATACCAGCACGCTTCGCCGTTCTACAACGCTCTGCCGTCCAGCATCGACAAGGCCTTTGTCGAGATCAACAACGGCAGCCACTATTGCGGTAACGGTGGCAGCATCTACAACGATGTGCTGAGCCGCTTCGGGGTGTCCTGGATGAAGCTGCACCTGGACGAGGATGCGCGTTACAAGCAGTTCCTCTGTGGCCCGAACCACACGTCCGATTCGCAGATCTCTGACTACCGCGGCAACTGCCCGTACTAATCGCCAGCAGGTTCACGGCACTATGGCGCCGCCCTTCGGGGCGGCGTTTGCGTTTCAGGCTAGACGCGGCTGGTAGGCGCAATAGCCTGGGCGTGGGCCGATCTGCGGATGGTTGCGGCAGGTGGCGGGCCGGTGTTCGTAGACCGTGCAGCGACGGCTGCGGGTATCCAGATAGAGGCAGTCGTTATTGCTCATGCGGCTGAGGGTAAAGACGCCGCTCTTGTGATGAAAGCGTTCAACCACGCCCTCTTTGTTCAGGCGTTTGGCGATTTGCTTGAGTGGTTCGCCGCGCTCGAATTCGTCCACCAGCCCCAGGCGAATCAGGTCTTCCAGGCGAACTTCTACCGGCAGGGTGCAGCAGGTCGCGCGGCAGCTGTCGCACAGGCCCTTGCGGTATTTTTGCCAGGTATCGAGCCGATCAACGTCGGCTGCGGGGATCAGTTGGGGCTTCATGCGCAGGTCTCGGTGGTGAGCTGCGCATTATAGAAGAGCCCGGCGGCATGCTGAACCGCCGGGTGCACGACCTCAGTCGTCGAAGAAAAAGCGTTCCTCGCCGAAGGCGGGCTGCAGGTGGTTTAGCCAGGTGGCCTGTGCGTTGTATTTGGCAAAGAAGGGGCGCTGCACCCAGTCGGGGTTGCGACCCTGAATCATGCGCAGGGCAATGACCTTCTCGCCGTTGATCTCGGTGACGCCCTGGATTTCTACCTTGCCCGGGTGGGAGCTCATGGAGGGGCCGCGCGCGGTGCGAGCGATGCCCGAGACCTGCTGCATGGCATCGCGGTAGATCTCCCAGGCCTTGACCAGCGGCACCTCGAAGTAGTGGCGGGCACCGGTGTCGCGCTCGACAAACATGTAGTACGGGATGATGCCCAGTTCTACCTGGGTCTGCCACAGGCGTGCCCAGACCTTTGCGTCGTCGTTGATGTGGGCCAGCAGCGGACCCTGAGCGCGGATCTGCGCGCCGGTGTCGCGGATACGGCGAATGGCTTCGCGGGCAATGGCCGGCTCCAGCTCCTGCCAGTGGTTGTAGTGGGCCATCAGCGCCAGGTGTTTGCCGGCGGCCTGAATCTCGCGGAACAGGGCGAGCAGGTCTTCGGCATCGTCATCGGTGACCACGCGTTGGGGCCAGAAGGTCAGCGCCTTGGAGCCGATGCGAATGGTGCGGATATGGTCAAACTCCTCGCTCAGCAGGGGCTCCAGGTAGGCCCGCAGGTTGCGGGTTTTCATCACCAGCGGGTCGCCGCCGGTGACCAGCACGTCGGTGACTTCCGGATGCGCGCGCAGATAGTCCTGCAGTTGGTTGGATTCGCGCGCAGCGATCTTCAGGTCCTTGTCGCCGACAAACTGTGCCCAGCGAAAGCAGAAGGTGCAGTAGCTGTGGCAGACCTGACCGGAACTGGGGAAAAACAGCACGGTTTCGCGGTATTTGTGCTGCAGACCTTCGACGACTTCGCCGTCCAGCATCGGAATGTTGTGCTCCAACTGGCCGGCCGGGTGCGGGTTGAGTTCGCCGCGAATATCGCTGATCAGGGCTTTGAGCTCGGCTGCCGGCAGTTCATTGCGCATGGCCTCGGCGACGCGGTCGTAGTGCTCCGGCTTGAGCATGCCGCGCTGCGGAAAGGTGAGCTGAAAGATCGGGTCGGCCGGTACCTGCTGCCAGTCGATCAGCTCGTCGATGACGTACTGGTTGACCCGAAAGGGCAGCACGCTGGCAACCACCTGCATCTCGAAGCGCTGCTCGGCGCTGAGCTGCTGAAGTTGCGGTATCTGATCCAGCTGCTTGGCGGTGTAGACCTTGAAGCGCTGGTGGCGCACCGCGTCGGCATCAAACTCGGACGCGGGCGGCGAAGCAATGGCGATGATATTGGATTTTGACATGGAGGCCTTTCACATATTTATTGTCGAAAGTATTCTGGCGCGTCAGTGGACGCGCCGTGATATGCAGTATGTCTGCAGTAAAAAAGCGATTAACTTCTGGAGTTAATGCATAAAAGCGCCGATCAGATGATTATCATGATCGAGCAATGTGATGGGCTGATGAATCAGCAGGCGCGCATAATAACCAAGATTTAGATTGATGTCTAAAAAGTGAACAGGGCGCAGTCCCTGGAGTATGCTGGCGGCTGGCTGATTCCCCTCTTGGAGGCCGCATGTTTTCCTATATCACCCTTGGTACCAACGATCTGCCGCGGGCAACCGTTTCCTACGACGCGGTCATGGCCGCGCTCGGGATAAGCAGGGTGCAGACGCCAGGCGAGGATGGCTGGCACGGCTGGGCCGGCTGGGGGGATTACCAGGACAAGGGCGCCAAGGAGCTGGCGCTCTGGTTGTGTGAACCCTTTGATGGCAGAGCGGCCTCGGTCGGCAACGGCGTGATGGTGGCCTTTGCTGCCCCCGATTGGGCGTCTGTACGCGCCTTTCATGCTGCTGCGCTAGCCAGCGGAGGTTCCAGTGAGGGCGAGCCTGCGTTGCGGCCGCAATACAATCCGGACTTCTACAGTGCCTACATCCGCGACCCAGACGGCAACAAGCTGGCTGCGGTTTGTCGCGGTCATTTGAGCGATCCCGGCCAGCGCTGATCCTCACCGGGTGGCCTGGTCAGCCGCCAGATATCGGGAACCGATCCGCGCAGTACTGTTCAGACCGAGCATAGGTAACAGGTAGAGCAGCAACAGGAGTGGAGGAGCTGAGTGTCACCGGTCGATGAAGTAATTGCGTTCTGGTTTGGTGAGTTGCAGCCGGTACAGTGGTGGCGTGCCGATCCGGGCCTTGATCGCTTTATTCGTGAGCGCTTTGGGCCGCTGCATGCGCGTGCCGAGCGCGGCGAGCTGATCAACTGGCGTGGCACGGCACTGGGTCGGCTGGCCGAGATCATTGTGTTGGACCAGTTCTCACGCAATATCTGGCGCGGCACCGCGCGCTCGTTCGCCAGCGACGGCATGGCCCTGGTGCTGGCGCAGGAGGCGGTGGCCGGCGGCGCTGATCAGGCGTTGCCGCTGAAGATGCGCGCCTTCATGTACATGCCGTTCATGCACAGCGAGTCCATGGTCATTCACGAGCAGGCCATGATGCTGTTCAGCGCACCGGGGTTGGAGGACAACCTGCGTTCCGAGCGTCAGCATCTGGAGATTCTCAAGCGCTTTGGCCGTTATCCGCATCGCAACGAAGTGCTGCTGCGCCCGACTACCGCCGAGGAGTCGGCTTTTCTGCGTAACGAAGGGCGTGGCTTCTGACATTCGCGCTCAACTGTACTTCTGCTTGCAGTCGCGGCTGTGCTACTGCGCTGGCGACTGACTGGAGTAGGCTGAACCTTTTGCTGCTGGAGCTGCGCGATGAAACTACCCCTCTATCAGGTTGATGCCTTTACCGACCGCCTGTTCGGTGGCAACTACGCGGCGGTGATGCCCTTGCCGCACTGGCTGGATGACGCCGTGTTGCAGGCCATTGCCGCCGAAAACAACGTGTCGGAAACCGCTTTTCTGGTCGAGCAGCAGCCAGGGCACTTCGCCATTCGCTGGTTTTCGCCGTTGGCCGAGATCGACTTTTGTGGCCACGCAACCCTTGCCAGCGCACATGTGCTGTTCAGTCGTGACCCGGCCTGCCAGGCACTGACCTTCAGTGCCGCTGCCGTGGGTGATTTGCAGCTGACGCGTGGTGAGAGTGGCCTGATTCACATGTCTGCGCCGCTGCTGCCACCGGTTGCCGTCACCCAGGCGCCGCCGGAGCTGCTGGCCGGGCTGTCGCTGTCACCTGAGCAGGTACTGGTCAGTGATCAGGCCTGGTTCGCACTCTACCCCGACGAGGACGCGGTGCACGCATTGCAGGCTGATCCACAACTGCTGGCGCGCCTGGCGCCTCGGGATGTGGTTGCCACTGCGCCCGGACGCGAAGTGGATTTTGTCTCGCGTTATTTCTGGCCGGCCAATGGCGGGCTGGAGGATATGGTGACCGGCTCCATCCACGCCGGCCTGGCGCCGCTTTGGGCTGAACGGCTGGGGCGGCGCACGCTGCACGCCTATCAGGCATCGGCGCGCGGTGGTCATTTGTACTGCGAGGTGGGCGCTGATCGGGTGCAGATCAGCGGCCATGCAGTGCTCTACCTTGAGGGTCTGGTGCACCTGCCTGAGGGATTGGAGGGTGCCGTGAGCGTCGCCTGAGGCTATGCTTGGTCGGTGTTCACCCTCATCAAGGAGATAGAAGATGACCCAACGCCAAGGCCTGATGGCAACGGCACTGTTGAGTAGCCTGTTGGTCGGCTGTGCCGGCATGTCCGCTAGCGACCAGGCTCCACCGCCCCCCAGTGCCGATGCGCTGCCCAGCAACGGGGTGATGATTCTGCAGTGCGGCGGTACCCCGGTGCGGGTCACCCTGCATAACGAGGAAGCACTGATCGAGGCCGTACACGGGCAGTACATACTCAAGCGCGTGGCCAGTGCCTCCGGCGCCCGTTACGTCGACCCGCAAGACAGCACAACCAGCTTCTGGAACAAGGATGACAAGGGCATGCTGACCATCAAGGGCGATACCTTCCCCGAGTGTGAGCCGGCGGGCGCGCTGGTGCTGCAGGCAGGCGAATGGGTGGTTGAGGACATCAACGGCGGAGGCATCATTGATCGCTCGCGGGTGACGCTCAACTTCGGTAACGACGGCCGCGTGTCTGGCCGCGCCAGCTGCAACAACTACGTCGGTGCCTACGAGGTACAAGGGCGTAGCCTGGAAGTCAGCCAGCTCGTAACAACGCGTAAGGCGTGTGCCCCCTCGCTGAATGAGCAGGAAGCGCGTTTTGTACAAAGCCTCGAACAGAGCAGCCGTTTCCGGCTCAGCGAAACCGGCGCACTGGTACTGGAGGGTGAAGAGGGCGCTTCTCTGAAGGCGCGGCTGGAGTAAGATGGCAACGCCGCTCCAAAGCAGAGCGGCGCACCATAACCATAACAACGGAGTTCCGTGATGCTGCTGTTGATTCTGGGCCTGATACTTTTTCTGGGCATGCATTCCGCACGCCTGTTCGTCGCTGACAAGCGCGCCTCGTTCATCGCTGCCAAAGGGCCGCTGGCCTGGAAGGGCATCTATGCGCTGGTGTCGATCGTCGGCTTTGTGTTGATCATCTACGGTTACGGGCAGGCACGTATGAGCCCGACCTGGCTGTGGATCTCGCCGGTCTGGACGCGTCATCTGGCCGCGCTGCTGACCATTCCGGCATTCATCCTTATAGTCGCGACCTATATTCCCGGTTCCTGCATCAAGGCGCGTGTTGGTCACCCGATGCTGCTGGGTGTGAAGTTCTGGGCATTGGCGCACCTGATTGCCAACGGCTCGCTGGCCGACCTGCTGCTGTTCGGTGGCTTCCTCGCCTGGGCAACCGCGCTCTTTGTGGTCTCACGCAAGCGCGACCGCGCTGCCGGTGTCAGCTACGGCAAGGGTAAGCCGGTGATGGATGCGGTGGTGGTCGTGGTCGGTCTGGTGGCTTGGGCGGCCTTTGCGTTCTACCTGCATGGCGCCTGGATCGGGGTTAAACCGATGGGTGTGTGATCTAGGCAGGCATGAAAAACCCGCAGTGATGCGGGTTTTTTTGTGTTTGGTCGGGAGCTTTCAAGGTGATCATCACTCTCGTTTGACCGTTTCCTGCACTTAGCTGTTACTGAGCTAGCCTTTCGCCTTCCCGGCGAGCCAAGGGGGGCTGCTTGCCCAGCCCCCCTTAGCGATCCCCCGGGGCACCCGGCTACGCGGCCCTTCGGGTTCGCTGCGTTGCTCGGCCTAACGGGGGTGGCCGGCGAGGTAGTCATAAAACTCGTCGCTACGCTCCTCAGACATCCTATGACTCTTTTTCCCGTCAGGCCTGCGCTACTCGCCCGCGTAAACGGGACGAACCCCGGTGCCCACTCCACCACTTGAGCATCTGGCAAATCGCCCCGGATTTTTACCCCTGCGTCTCTCACGGACTTGATCGAGTAATCAAAAAACCCGCATTTCTGCGGGTTTTTTATTGGCTCAACTCAGACTGGTCTTACTGCCCGGTCTTGATCTTGTTCCAGGCGCGGGTGCGCACGCGCTCGGCAGCCATTGGCAGCGGTTTGAGGGTGAACAGGCGGGCCTGTACCTCTGCTGGTGGATAGGCGCCGGGGTTGTTGCGCAGGCTTTCGTTAACCAGCTCAGTCGCCGCAGCGTTCGGGTTGGCGTAGCCCACCAGATTGCTGATCTCGGCAACCACCTCAGGTTTGAGCAGGTAGTTGATGAAGGCGTGGGCGGCTGCCGGGTTCGGGGCGTCTTTCGGGACGGCCATCAGGTCGAACCAGACCTGTGCGCCTTCCTTCGGAATGCGGTACTCGACGTGCACGCCGTTGTTGGCTTCCTGCGCGCGCGCATCAGCCTGCAGGATGCTGCCGGACCAGGCCACCGCGACGCAGATCTCGCCGTTTGCCAAGTCGTTGAGAAAGCGCGAGGAGTTGAAGTAGCGCACGTAGGGCTGGATTTTGCTCATCATGGCGACGGCTGCGTCGTAGTCTTCGCTCTTGGTGCTGTTCGGGTCCAGACCCAGGTAGTGCAGTGCGCCCGGCAGGATTTCCGACGGCGAGTCGAGGAAGGCGACGCCGCACTCGGCCAGTTTCTCCATGTTCGCCGGATCAAAGACCAATGCCCAGGAGTCGACCGGGGCGTCGTCACCCAAAACGGCGCGGACTTTCTCCGGGTTGTAGCCGATGCCGTTGGTGCCCCACATGTAGGGCACGGCGTACTGGTTGCCCGGGTCGCTGCCTTCGAGCACTTTCATCAGCTCTTGATTGAGGTTGCCGAGGTTCGGCAGCAGGCTCTTGTCCAGCGGCTGAAAGGCACCGGCCTGACGCTGCTTGGCGAGGAAGCTGTCGCTGGGCACGACCACGTCATAGCCGGACTGGCCTGACAGCAGCTTGGCTTCCAGTACCTCGTTGGAGTCAAAGGTGTCCAGTGTTGGCGCGATGCCGGTTTCGGCCTGAAAACCGTCCAGCGTGGTTTGTGGGGTGTAGTCGAACCAGTTGTAGATCTTCACCTGGTCGGCGGCCAGAGCACTGAACGACAGTGCGGCCAGCGGGGCGATCAGCCCCAATTTGCTTGCCAGTTTCATTGGGCTTCTCCCTGAGTGGTGACGGTCGCGTCAAAAGCGGTGAGGACGTTGACGGCGTTGATGCCGATTTCTTCCACGGCGTAGCCGCCCTCCATGACAAAGAGCGTGGGCAGCCCGAGTCCGGCGATCAATTCGCCCATCTTCAGGTAGTCGGGGCTGTCGAGCTTGAAGCTGGAAATCGGGTCGGCCATGTAGGTATCTACGCCGAGCGAGACGATCAGATAGTCCGCGCCAAAACCGGCGATCTGCCGCAGCGCATCGCGCAGCGCCTGCGACCAGACGCTCCAGTCGCTGCCGGCGGGCAATGGGTAGTTGTGGTTGTAGCCAAGGCCTGTGCCTTCGCCGCACTCGTCGGCGTAGCCGGCAAAGCACGGGTACTCGTTGCGCGGGTCGCCGTGAATAGAGGTGAACAGCACATCCGGGCGCTGGTAGAAAATGTCCTGGGTGCCGTTGCCGTGATGGAAGTCCACATCGAGGATGGCGACCTTGCTGGCGCCTTGATCCAGCATGGCCTGCGCGGCGATGGCGGCGTTGTTCAGGTAGCAGTAGCCGCCCATGTAGTCGATACCGGCGTGGTGTCCGGGCGGGCGGCACAGGGCGAAGGCGCTCTTGGCACCGGCACACAGATGCGCCTGGGCACTGAGCGCGACCTGCGCACTGCTGTAGATCGCCTGCCAGCTGCCGGCGGTCAGCGGCGCACCGGCATCAAAGCTGTAGTAGCCGAGCTGGCCGTCGATGTCTTCTGGGCAGCGCGGCGGCATGCGGCGCGGCGGCCAGGCCAGTGGCAGCATGTCGTGCTCACGACCGAGCGCGCTCCAGCGCTCCCAGGCCTGCTGGATGAAGTCGACAAAGTCCGGGCTGTGGACGCGCTTGATCGGCGCCAGGCCGAAGTCCTGCGGCCCGCTGATCGGCCCCAATCCGGTTCGTTTCACCTGCTCCAGCACCATATCGGCGCGTGACGGTTTCTCGAAGCAGGGCATGAGCTGGCCGTTGTTCAGTTCGGCGTTGGCGTGGTGCAGGCGGTGGTCTTCGCTGTAGAACGTCTGCATGGAAAATCCTGTGGTTGGTGACTCGGTTGCCATTGATCATGGCGCGCACCGGAACCGCAGGAAATGCTGCAGAGGGACAGAAAAGGGATCGAAACGGACAGGCGTTTGGCCGCCGAAATTCGCTTTTTTGCCAGCTCAGAATGGGGCGTGGTGGTGTTGCTGGCTCTGGCGCCAGGCGCGTGGTGTGGTGCCGGACCAGCGCTGGAATGCGTGACGGAAGCTGGCCGTCTCGCTGAAGCCCAACTGCTCGGCGATGGCGTAGATCGGCAGTTGTTCGCTGTTGAGCAGCAGCTTGGCGCGCTGAAAGCGCAGCCGGTCCAGCAGTTGCTGGTAACCGCAGCCGGAGCGCTGCAGGTGCCGACGCAGGGTGCGGGTGGTGCAGTGCAGCTGCGATGCCAGTTGCTCCAGCGTGGGGGGCGACTCCAACTGCTGTTCCAGTTGGGCGCTGAGCTGGCTGACCAGAGGCGATGGCTCCGGGCGGAAGCTGTCTTGCACGCTCTGGCAGTAGCGCTTGGCCTCAAGGTGGGTGACCGGTTCGGCGAGCGGTAACGTTGCGTTCAGGGTGCCAGGTGCGAATACCAGACGCTCGGCGTCCGCGTTGCTCACCAAGGGACAATCGCCAAAGTAGCGTGTGTACTCGACGCTGTGTTCTGGCTCTTTGCTGCTCAGATGCACTGCGCTGAGTTGCAAGTGGCTGCCCAGTGCGTCATCCAGCATGGCCTTGATCGATGACAGGCACAGCTCGACGTTGAATGGCTGCAGCGCCGGAGAGGCGTGATAGTCGTCAGCGCGCAGCGCCAATTGGCCATCAGGCAGCGTTTCCAGCTGCAGGCGAAAGTAGCTGCCGAGCAATACCGGGAAGGCCAGCATCACCTGCAGCGCATCGAATAGCGTGGGCGCCGAGAGCATGGCGTAGCCCAGCTGACCATACGCCGACACCCGCATGCGCTGGCCGAGTTTGAGGCCGATGGCCGGGTCGCCTGTCAGCGTCACGGTGTTGGCAAATACCTGTTGCTCCTGCTCCGGAGTAATCAGCCGTGCCGGTGTCTGCAGCTCGTGCAGGCTCAGGCCGCTACCTTCAAGCACCGGCTCGACAGGCAGGTGGTGTTCCTCCAGCCAACAGGCAATGAGGCAGGTGCTCTGCAGGCTGATCAGGCGCAGGTCGGGTGCCTGGCAGGGAGTGTCTGGATGCATCGTGGCTATTCTCGTCCTCAGCGGCTTTGTTCAGTGAAGCACAAAGGATGCCAGTCGTGAGTCAAGCGCCGGCCGACACTGTGTCGCGGACACTGACCGTGCAGCGGCGCGGGGGATATGGTATCTATCGTCGGGCCTGATGTACTGACAACAAGGACGGCTGCATGCGCCCGACTGTAATTCCCCTGCGTTTTCTGACCTGGCTGTTGTGTGTGCTGGGTGCCCTGGTTGGCCTGACGCTGACGCTGCTTTCTCCGCTCTGGTGGCTGCTGGCCGCGCCGTTGCTGGCGCTGGCGCTGCTTGGCTTGTGGGACGTTTGCCAGCGTCGCCATACCATCAGTCGCAACTACCCGGTGCTCGCGCATTTTCGCTACATGCTCGAATCCATTGGCCCGGAGCTGCGTCAGTATTTCATTCAGTCCGATACCGACGAGCTGCCGTTCTCGCGCGAGCAGCGCAGTGTGATTTACCAGCGCGCCAAAAATGTGCTCGACAAGAAGCCCTTCGGCTCGCTCAATCGCATGAATGAAGAGGGCTACGAGTGGCTCAACCACTCGCTGGCGCCGGTGCATATTGCTGACAGCAACTTCCGCGTGCGGGTGGGCAGCCACCCCGATACGACTCAGCCCTACGATGTCAGCGTGTTCAATATCTCCGCCATGAGCTTCGGCTCGCTGTCGGCCAATGCCATTCTGGCGCTCAATACCGGGGCGAAGAAGGGCGGCTTTTATCACGACACCGGCGAAGGCTCGATCTCGCGCTACCACCTGCGCCCCGGCGGCGATCTGGTCTGGGAGATCGGTTCTGGCTACTTTGGTTGCCGCAGCGCCGAGGGCGGTTTTGATGCCGCGCTGTTCGAGCGCAACGCGCGCCTGCCGCAGGTCAAGATGATCGAGATCAAGCTGTCGCAGGGCGCCAAGCCCGGCCACGGCGGTATTCTGCCGGGGGCCAAGGTGTCGCCGGAGATTGCCGAGGCGCGTGGTGTGCCTGTGGGCGAGGATGTGGTGTCGCCGGCCAGCCACTCGGCATTTTCCACACCGCTGGAGTTGATGGACTTTATCGGCCAGTTGCGTGCTCTGTCTGGTGGCAAGCCGGTGGGCTTCAAGCTGGCGATAGGTCATCCGTGGGAATGGTTTGGCATCGTCAAGGCCATGCTGGAAACCGGTCAGCATCCGGACTTTATCGTGGTCGATGGCGGGGAAGGCGGCACTGGCGCGGCGCCGTTGGAGTTCATCAACCGCCTGGGTACGCCGATGACCGACGGCCTGCTGCTGGTGCACAACACCTTGGTTGGCGCCAACCTGCGCGAGAAGATTCACCTGGGCGCCGCCGGCAAGATCACCAGCGCCTTCAATATCGCCCGCACCCTGGCGGTCGGCGCGGACTGGTGCAACGCGGCGCGCGGCTACATGTTTGCGCTTGGCTGCATCCAGAGCCTGAGCTGCCACAGCGACAAGTGCCCGAGCGGGGTTGCCACCCAGGACCCAAGCCGCAGCGCGCGGCTGGATGTGGCCGACAAGAGCGAGCGGGTCTATCACTTCCACCGCAATACGGTGCTGGCACTGTCGCACATGCTGGAGGCGGCCGGCCTGAAGCATCCGAGCGAGCTGGGCCCGGAACATGTTATTCGCCGGGTCTCACGCTATGAGGTACGCCCCTACAGCGAGCTGTTCGAGTTTCTTGAGCCGGGTGTGCTGCTCGATGGCCGCGCTGAATTGCATTTGTTCAAGAAGTACTGGGCGCAGGCGCGCGCCGACACCTTTGCGCCGCCGGACTACATGCTCAGGCTGCGCGAAACCAAGCTGCGCTGAGCCTGCTGCGCCAGCAGGGCGAAAGTCGCCAGCCAGTGGCTGCCCATGTAGTCGTCCTGCAGG
>MDTC01268244.1_pt1 | contig 21637 bp, 33 predicted proteins | sample 811181 | NCBI WGS metagenome assembly MDTC01 (sample SAMN05326644, study PRJNA326480) | marine metagenome | isolation source: seawater | place: Pacific Ocean: North | collected 2011 | reverse complement strand
TTACGGATTGAAATATTATGGTACTAAAAAACAAGTAATGGGGAGATTGACTACTGGACAAAAGCCAATTGGTTCCACTGTGCGTACAGCTTTGACAGGTTCAGAATTCGTAGACGATAGTTTATTAGAAGCCCAACATGCCGCATATAGAAATGTTTTAGCTAATTATCAAGACGGACAAGTGGACGTAGCGGACGAAATAACTAAAATTAATGAAAATAAATTTGGAAAGGAATTCGTTTCAAAAGATGACAGCTTTAAAGAATTTAGCACTAACGCTTTGAGAAAAGATTTTATTAAATCTCAAAATAAAATAGCAAGTCAAATAGGATTTAAATTTCCAGAGCTTTCGGTTGAGGCAACAAGAAATCTTGCGGCAACCATAGCAATAGAAGATTTACTTTATTCTGGGGATAAAACAAACGATCTAAAAGACTTTTCTATTGGTGGAGTAGTGTCCGGCATTAGTCAAGATGTAGATGTCAATGGAGTAAGAGTTCTTTCAGCAATACATAAACTTGTAAGAAATGACAGCACAACTAATCTACAGTCTTTATTTAACGCCCCACTGAGCAAGGACGAGCAAGGTAATTTTATTGGAAAACTTATTAGTCCAAAAGAACTTCATAAATTTAATGGAACAAAACTTGAAAACGGCGCTATAGTTCCAAAAAATGTTACTACGGGAGGTAGGCAACTAAGAACTGAAGCTGAAGCAAATGAACAGGCATTTAAATATATTTTAAAAACTAATGATCCTTCTGTACGTGATGAAACCGGAAGACAAGGTTTAATAATGTCAGCCATATACGAAGGTAGCGCAGAACTATTAAATAAAAAATTTAATACAAAACTTAAAAAAGATTTGAGTATAAATGAATATATAGCATTTAGTAGAGATCCTATTAATTGGGAACAAAAATATTATAATAGATTTCCTAAAGGAAAATCTTCAGAACCATATGATATTAAAAAAGTTATTCCACGATCTCTGTAGCAATATATTAGAGGAAACACTATGAAATTAAATCTCGATATTGATGAAAATAACGAAGTAGAAGAAGAATCAAACTCTTTACTTGATCTTACTTTAAAAACTTCAATTACAGATACATCAGAAATACCTACTAATGAACAAGCTTTTATTAACCATCCAAAGGTTCAACAAGAGTTTGATATTTATTATGACGGCATTAAAAGAGAAACAAAAGGACTTGCTAAACTTCTTGATGCAGGAAGTTGGTTTGGTGGAAGTAGTAGAGAAGACATAGCTGAAGCTTTACGCGACGAAACATATAGAATAACTACAGCAATGTCTAGGTCTATGTCTAGCGACAAACTAACAGATAGAGAAAAAGAAGCTTATAGATTTTTAAAAGATAATTGGGAAAATGTAGACAGTTCTTTTTCTGAAGCCGCTAAAGATATAGCATCAGATATTGTGTTTGATCCAGTTAATGCTTTTGGTCTTTTATTTACTGGTGGGTATGGAAATGTTGTAGGGTTAACTGCTAGACAACAAATAGGAAGAGCCGCTCTTACGGGCGGTGTAGCTACTGGCGGCGAAGATATTCTTCAACAACAACATGAATTAAATACAGATTATATTGACGAATATAACTTCGGCAGAACTCTGGCAGTGACTGCGGCAGGTACAGCGGTAGGCGGTGGATTAGGCGCAGGAATAAGCGGAGTTAAAAAATTAGCTAGTGCAGTTTCTAATAGTCGAGTTAAAGGATTTGAATTAAATTCTAATCCTACAGAAATGGGTAAAAAGAAAGAGAGCATAAATTCTTTTACAAACTCTAAAGAGACAGAAGAAACAATAAAAGAAAAAGCAGATATTCTTGAGGGTGAGTTTATAGGAGCAACAGATAAAGGTATTCCCGAAGCACCTCTTTTAACGGGAGAAAAAGCTACTGTTATAGTTGATGATATTGTAGAAACATTTAAAGGTGGCCCTTCTTCTAAAGAAGAAATGCAAGATATAGTAGAAGAAACAATAGCAAGCGGCGGAACGCCTAAAAATATTAAAAGTAATTTTATTTTTAATGCGTCTAAATTTGCTTCAAGATTTGGAGGAAATTCTTTATTTAAGCACTCTTCTGTTTTAGATCCTTATACAAAATTTTCTGAGACAGCTAGAAAACTACAAAAGAAGTTTCGTTACGATGCAGGAAGGTCTTTCTTTACAGGATCAACAACTGTTGATGGTCAAGACTTTAACGAATACTTTAGAGAAACATTGGGTAGATATACTGTTAGAGTAAATATAGCTCTAGAGCCTATACAATTAACCTCAAGAGGAAAACTTAGTGATGTTATAAATAAAGATTTATTAAGATCTTTAAGAGGAAAATCTTCTGACAATGAAAATATTAATTTAGTAGCTAAAGAAATTAGAGGCGTTCTCGACGAAATTGGTGCAAGGCTAAAAGAAAATGGACTTATTGAAGGAGATATAGAAAACTATGTTCCTAGACAATGGGATAGAAAATCTGTAGCTGATAATCAAGAAGAACTTGCTGAACTTTTAGAATCCGAAAAAATTGTTGAAATGGGTACTGGCAAAAAAACAGTAGAAGAGATGCTTGACAAAGCTAATCAATTAGATAAAGGAGGCGGTTACGGATCTACATTTTTCTTTAAAAGAGTGTTTACTGATTTAGACGATAATAAATTTGAAAAATTTTTAGATGCTGATACTAATAGACTTGTTAATAACTATATAGCTGTAGCTAGTAAACAATTAGCTAAGAAAGAGATATTAGGCGTTTCAAATTTAGAAGAGTTTAAAGATAATGTACTTTCTAAAATTGTTTCTGAAATAAGAGAAGCGGGAGGTACTGTAACAGGAGGAGACAGAGAAGCTATATTAAATGTTTATAAACTTGCTACGGGAGAAGGATTAAATCGTTATGGTGGCTTCGCGCATGCGGGAATTGAAGGCTATGCAACATTTAATAGACTTGCATATCTTCCTTTCGCCACGGCTTCTAGTATTACAGAAATTATGATTAATTTAGCAAAAGCGCCTACAACCTCTACTTTAAAAGGTTTTGCAAAAGCTACTGATGATTCAAGAGAACAGCTAACAACCGCAATGAAAGAAATGTTTAACAAGAAAGGATTAACAGAAACCGAAATAAGAAAAGAAATGAATGAGTTTGGTTTAGCTTTAAGTGTAGGAATAGACGATACAATAATGAGATTGTCTGATGAAGCAATGAACTCTCAGCGTAATCAAAAAGTAAATAATGTTTTTTTCAGAGCTACTTTTTTAGATCAGTGGACTAAATTAGTTCAGACTTCTTCGTATGTTACTGGAAAAGATTTAATTAATACTAATTTAACTCAAATTAAAAAGCGAGTAGATTTAGGTTTAGAGCCTTCTGTAAGAACTAAACGAATGATGACTGAGTTAAACGAATTGGGCGTAGATATTAATGAAGGAATTAGTTGGCTTAATAATGGTTCTAAAATTGACGATCCTTTTTATACTAAACTAAAGAGGGGAGCCGCCAGATATACTAATGAAGTTATTTTAAATCCTAATGCAGAGTCGGGATTAAAACCTGCTATAATGTCTCACCCTAAAACTTCAATACTCTTTCAATTTTTAGGTTATCCTACAGCGTTTACTAATACTGTATTAAAAAACGCCGCTAGATCAATAGTATCAAATCCTGCCGATATAAGCAATGTAGCTAAAACAGTAGCGGCAGGAACGATTATGACAGAAATGGCAAGAACTATGAACTATTGGAGAAGCGATGGAGAGTCAGAAAAATTTAAAGATCGTAAAGAAATTTATTTTGACGCTATTAGTAGGTTTGGAGGATTCGGTGTTGTTGGAGATGCACTTAGAACAGGCACAGAAAGAGCTACAATGTTCCAAGATCCTTTACAATATGGCACTGGATTTTTAGGGCCAGTTGCAAGCGACGTATTACAACTTGCAAAAACAGGAGATTTTGTAAGTCTTGTTGGCAAAAAAGCGCCTCTCTATGGAGCAGGGAATTTAATCTTAGGTAGAAATGCAATGGAGGATTATAATGATTCATTAGAAGAAATAAATAAAGATTTTAGAAAAAAGGTTTTAAAGGACAAAGAACCGCGAATACAAAACTTTGCAGAGGGTGGGAAAGTTGATCCTCTTAGAGAAATGTTTAGTGTAGGTAGCCTAGTAACTAAAGCTGTTGTAAAAGCTGTGCCTGACAATTTAATGTTTTATAGCCCTTTACAAAAATTTCTTTTAAATTATAATCAACCTCAAGCTACAGCACAACAACTATCGCAGACCTTAGTTAAAAAAGCTGAAAGGGGCGAGGACAATATAACTAAAGAAGAAATTAATTTAACAGGTTTAAATAAACTTGCAGAAGAAGACCCTAATAAAATTATAGCTACTGAAGATATACAAAATTTAGTGGCTTCTAATCGTTATGTTTTAACGGAAAAAGACAGTCAAGCATATCAAGAAGCTAGAGATATTGGACGTTTAGATGAAGATACATATATAAAAGATTTTGAAGCTGAAGACCGCCTCTCTGATATAGAAAACATAGATGAAGAGGAGTTGTTTCTTGAAGTTCAAAATAGAATGGGCGAATTTGGACAGTATGGAAAATATACTATGGGAGGCGATTTAACAAACAGCAGAAGTTTTAGACAACCTTCAAACTATAAAGAAATTGTATTACAGGCAGATCCTTCAAAAAAAGTAGATTTTAATTATTATAGTGATCGGCATTATAGCGATATTCCTAATGTCATTGGGTTTGTTAGATTAGGAGATTATAATTTTAAAAGTCTTTCTCAAAAAACTTCTAGTGATAAACCCACTATTAAAATAATAGAAGAGCTTCAATCAGACTATGATTCTGATAGGATAAAGGGAGGAGCTTTAAAATTAAATAGAGAAGAATATATTGAGCATTTACAAAATATAAAAAATCTTACTCCTGATTTTACTATTGAAGATTTTATACTAGGAATGGCTTCAGAAAAACTAAATAAGATTTTTTCTAAAATTAATGTTACTGACAAAGTAAAAAACAAATTTCAAAAAGAAATAAAACGTACTGAAACAGATATAGATAACTTGACGCAAGAAGGGAAAGATTTTTACTCTACCGACTATATGGTTAAATTTGTGGATATGTTTAATAGGGGAATAAATTCGTCACTAAAACAAGCTTTAACAAAGGCTGTTCCAGATGATCTTCCATTTAAAGGAATTAAAAGATGGGGTAAACTTTTAATTGAGAGGTCTATAGTTGAAGCTGTTATAGACGGCTCAGATTATATAGGAATGCCTACGTCAAAAACTATACAAAACAGATATGAAGAAGCTCCTGCCGATAGTATCGTAAAGGCTTACGATAAAGAGTTTAAAAAGATACTAGAAAGATTTGGAAATCAATATGGAGAAAAAGTTGATACGCTCGAAGAGAAAGGACTTTCGTATCACTATTTAAAAATAACAGATGAGATGGCTGAAGATGTTTTAGAAGAAGGCCGTTCTATGTTTAATAAAGGCGGCAGAGTTAAAAAAGATTTTGGTGGCTTAGTAGCTATGGCATTAGGAATTAAAAAAGAAGATCTTAAATGGGCTAAAAGCATAGATAAAAATTATGCTAAAGAACAAGAACTTGATGGGACAGGAGATGCGGCAAGACATTTAGCTTTAGGTTGGGCCGCTTCTAAATCAAAAAATCCTAAATTATCATTAAAAGCTATCAATGCTAGAGAGCATATATCTTTAGATCAACGCGGATTAACAATGGATAAGCATAATAATAATTTAGGGTTTCGTATTAAAGCAGATACTCAAGAAGAAGCTACTAAGATTATAGACACGTTGATTAAACAAAAGAAAGCAATGTATATAACGCCAGAAGAAAGCTATAAAGCTCGTTCATATTAATAGGAGAAACAATGGAATTTAAATACTTTAAACTTTCAGACTTTGATTGCCAAGAAACAGGCGAAAATAAAATGGAAGATGATTTTATTCTATGGCTTGATGCTTGTAGAGAAGCTTGCGGATTTCCTTTTATAATTACTAGCGGGTTTAGAAGTAAAAATCATAGCGTCGAAAAAATAAAGACAAGCGTTGGAACTCACGTATTAGGAATAGCTTGTGATATAAAAGTAAATAACGGATCTGAGAAAATGACAATAGTTAAAGAGGCTATACGGTTAGGATTTACTGGAATTGGAATAGCTAAAAACTTTATTCATTTAGATAGACGAACTACTACACCTGTAATTTGGACATATTAAAGGAGATAAGATTATGGAAACTATAAAAGTGCCTGCTTGGGCTTTGCCTATATGTGCCGCCGCTATGTCAGGCGCAATTGCTTGGGGCAGTATGCAAGCTTCTGCTGACGCTACAAATGAAGAAGTAGAGCGTGTTGCATCTATCCTAAAAGATGTAGAGGCTGACACTGCTTCAAACACTACTAACACTGCTTTAAACTCTCAGGCTGTTAGAAACATAGCTGACTCTCTTTCTCGACAGGAGGAAATACAGAAAGCCTCAGATGCACGTTTAGCTCACCTTATTCAAATTATGTTAGAACAAAGTAAATGATATATGAATGTAATTGTGTTTGCACTTGTAGTTTTATTTACTGATGAAGAACAAATTACTTCTTATTGGTTAAACCAAAAGCACTGCCTTTCAGATGCTAGGATGTTGTCTACCCGCGCAGAAAACTATCAGGCTGTAAAAGCCTATTGTAAACCCGTAATTGTAAACCCTGAAGAAGTAACAATAAAAGGATATTCTAAAAATGGCAGTAATTAAAAAAATATGGGTATAACATGCTTGCTGAAATTGCGGCGGCTAACATTGCTTTTGCCACAATTAAAACGGCTCTACAAAATGGCAAAGAGCTATATGATTGCGCTAACAGTTGCGCCACTTACTTTAATAATAAATCTTTAATTACAAGGAACTCAAAAAAGAACGGAAACAAAGCACAGTTTCAAGCTTTTATGGAACTTGAGAAATTAAAAAAACAAGAAGAATGGATACGTGAGTGGATGATATATGCGGGAAGGTCAGGTTTATATGATGATTGGTTGAAGTTTCAAAGTGAATGTAAAAGACAAAGAGCCGCAGAATTAAATAAACAACGAAGAAAAAAAATTGAAAGTGATAAACTTGTAGCGACAATATTTAAATGGACAGGTGGAGTTATATTAAGTATGTCAGTAATATTTTTTGGCATGTGGAGAATATTATAACTTTTAAAATAAAAAGAGGTGGACATGATACAACATTTAATTGGACCAGTAACAGGATTACTTGATAAATTTATTGAAGACAAAGATGCCAAAAATGCTTTGGCGCATGAAATTGCGACAATGGCACAGAAACAGGCGCATAAAAGTGTATTAGCTCAACTAGAAGTTAACAAAACAGAAGCCGCATCGCAGTCTCTTTTTGTAGCAGGTTGGCGGCCCTTTATTGGTTGGACTTGCGGAATAGGATTCTTAGGTAATTTTATTTTAATACCGATGGGAAATTTTGTTTTAATGTTACTTGAATACGAAACAAAGATACCAATGATTGACACTTCACAGATGATGCCCGTGCTTATGGGAATGCTTGGATTAGGCGCTATGCGTACTGTGGAAAAAGTACAGAAAGTATCTAGGGAGAAATAGAATGGCTAAAGCAAAATCAACAGTTAATAAAGCAGGCAACTATACTAAACCCACAATGCGTAAGAATCTATTTAATAAAATTAAAAGAGGAACCAAAGGCGGCAACGCAGGACAGTGGAGCGCACGAAAGGCTCAGATGCTTGCCAAGCAATACAAAGAAGCAGGAGGAGGTTACAAATGAAAGGTGTTAATCATTATAAGAAAGATGGTACACTACACACAGGCGGTACTCACAAAATGCCCAACGGCTCTCTGCACTCAGGCAAGACACACGGCAAAACAAGCGTAAAATTATTTCATTTTAAAGAATTGTCTGATACCGCTAAGAAAAAAGCAAGGAAGAAAAAATAGTGAAAGTTAAAGCACCTGATGGGTATTACTGGATGGAGCAAAAAAACGGAGCTATGAAATTAATAAAACATAAAGATAAATTTATTCCGCATAAAGGAGCAAGTTTAGAAGTAGACTTTCCCCTTCAAAAAAGGTATAATAAAACTAATGGCTGATCCAAAAAAAGGCACGGGTAAAAAACCTAAAGGATCTGGAAGGAGATTATATACAGATGAGAACCCAAAAGATACTGTCAGCATATCCTACAAAACTCCAACTGATGCTCGACAGACTGTGGCTAAAGTTAAGAAAATTAAAAAACCTTTTGCTAGGAAAATTCAGATCCTTACTGTTATGGAGCAAAGAGCCAAAGCAGGAGGAAAAAGACTACAGGCTAAAATTGCTAGGCGTGGTAAAGAAGCAATAAGAAAAGCGAGGAAAAAAGATGACACTTAAAAAATCTCAGAAGTCTTTAAAAGATTGGACTAAGCAGAAATGGCGCACAAAATCTGGAAAGCCCAGTGCTAAAACAGGAGAGCGTTATCTTCCTGAGAAAGCTATTAAATCTTTATCTAATAAAGAATATGCGGCTACCACTAAAAAGAAAAGAGAAGACACCGCTAAAGGAAAACAACACAGCAAACAACCTAAGAAAATAGCTAAAAAGACAAGAACATATCGAGCATAATGGAGATATAATATGGCTAACTTATTAAAGTTTCCCTGTCTAAAACCAAAAGTAAATATTCCTGATCTTGTTACTGCCACAGAAAATCAAGAAAAAATAAACACACAGCAACAGCAAATGATGGAACTTCAAAAAAAAAATTTTAGAGCGACAACGTATTAAAACTGAGGAATATTTTAACAATGAATCTAGAAGAGTTTAAAAAAGGCGGCAAAGCCACAAAGAAAGATTCCCGACTAACTAATGCAGGAGTATCTGGCTATAATAAACCAAAGCGTACACCTAAACACCCGACGAAGAGCCATGTGGTTGTGGCAAAACAAGGAGATAAAATTAAAACAATTAGGTTTGGACAGCAGGGAGTTAGAGGAGCGGGAAAAAATCCCACTACTGCAAAAGACAAAGCAAGAAAAAAATCTTACTATGCCCGACACAACGCACAAGATTCAAACCCTTCAAAATTAAGCGCACGGTATTGGTCACACAAAGTTAAATGGTAACTAAGAAAACTTCTTAGTCATTACATAACGCCAAAGAGTTTCTATAGGATTTAAATCTTTGGCGGCTACGACTAGTCTCTCGCCGTACCCGAAATCAGTTTTATAAGCAGACTTTAAAAATGTTTTCTTACCCATCCAACCATTAACTTTTAACACATTAGGGTGGAGAGTTTTTCCTACAGCTACAGCTAAATCAGATTTAAATTTATCAGCGTTATCAAATATTAAATCTCCTTCTTCTTTATTAGTAAACTTAACATCGATACTTAAATCTTCTAGCCACAAGTCAACTCCACCGTCACTTACTACATTGATAGTAGGAAGCTCTATATTAAAAAGACGAGCTACTGCAAACTCTGCCTTATATCCGTATATGTTTGCTTCTATCCTAGTCTGATTAGAATTGTTTAAACGCGGTTTAAACCCCTGCATTTCACAAAGTTTAACTGTATCTGCTCCCATAGTAGAGCAAGTATGTACATCTTTGTTACTAAGTTTTATATACATTTAATTTCCTTTGTGGTTTAAAGCACTAAGCTCTTCCGATAAATATTCATGTATTGGTTCTAGTTTAAGCTGTGTTAATAAAATAATTGTTTTTATTAATGAAAGCTCATCGTCCTTAAAAATTTTATCTAAATCGTTTATGGGAATACCGCTCATTTCTGTAACGATATTCCCTTCAGAATTTATAAGGACTTTAAAACTTATTAAGTTTCCGTCTTTAGAGTTCACAAGCACCGCCAACACATGCTAATTCTTGAGAGCCGATAGTATTATCTTCTGTTTCAAACCCTTCTAGGTCAGCCCAATCTACATCTTTAGGCATGTCCTCTAGCATCTTTTTATAATCAGCAGAATCTATTTCTTCATAGGGAGCTTGTTGATAAACATGATCGCTGTAGGGCAACAAAGAAATACCTGAACATATTTCAAAGTTTTCCCAGATCCACTGGGCTACCTGTAGAAACTCATTGTCATTGTAGTAAACTGTAATGCTTGGTTTATGCTCACACCAGTGGTTTTGATAAGTCTTCCAAAGTTCTAACTGTTGCATAGCCCCTACATCCTCAACGGTAACAGAGGCATGTGGTGCTTTTACAGGGAAAGAAAAGACCAATGAAGATGGAGACATTACATCTTGCTCAACAGGAAAACCGCTGTTAGACATGAACAGAGCAAGAGGATCTTTTGCATCCGACCTAACTCGTCGAATATAAAAGCTAGAGAAGCGGGGATGAATACCAGAAGCACTATCAACAAGCTGAGAAACAGTCCCACTTGGTTTAACGCATGTAATAGCCGCGCTTTGATTGACTCCAAGTTTACTGGCCCATTCTTTATTTGTTGCAATAGATACATCTCTCATCTCCTCAAGCCAAGAAGGTAGCTCTGAAGGCTCCCCTCCTGCTAATATATGGTGATCCATTATACCAGTTAAACTCACACCTAACAATGCTTCTTCTTCTGTGTTTCTTTTCCAACTATTTCTTAGATATCTAAAGTCGGTTAGGGTAGCCTGTAGTGTTCCAATGATTGAGGCTATTTTTACTTTCCTCTTTAAGTCCTCTAAGGTGTCTTGGGATCTAACTACTACTTCACTTAGATTGCAAAACTGATTACTTCTTAGGATAATCTCACTACAAGGATTAGTTCCAAAATCCTGCTCTGAATTTCTACGTTCATTCCTAGAAGCTATCTTCTGTGCGGCTACTCTACTAAAGATTCCCCTTTCACCTGCCTTACTCTCATAAATGTTTTGCATTTCAGACAAAAAAGATTCAAAGTCAGGCTTTTCAGTATAAGCTACAGAGTTATTTGCTAATGCTCTTTGTGCTTCATTCCTCCACCAATCGCCTGACTTAGCTTTAGCCATCCGTGGATCAGACAGATTAGACAAAGAGATTAAAGCACTACGTCTTACGCCACCCACTACCACTATCTCAGCGATCTTACAGACAACATCATGGCACTCTATTGATGTTAACTTGCGTCCTTTTGCTTTGGTAAAAATACCTACACAAAAATTAAACAGATCCTCTAAAGGGTCAGGCCCACTAGCTCTACCACCAAATACTTTTAGTCTAGCTCCTGACGGCCTTACTTTAGACATATCCCATTTGGGTATCTTACCTGCATAAAGTAAACTAATCAGCTCCCTAAAGGCAGAAGCCCAACCAATCTTACTGTCTGCTACAACTATAGTAGTATCAGTATTGTGGAAAGTCTCAGCAATATCAGGTAGTTTATTAATAAACTTTCTTTCTACACTAAAGCCTACGCCAGTACCGCACATAAGAACATACATTAGCTCATCAAAACTTCTAGGATGATCTATGTGTAGATAGCTACAGTTAAACCCTGCCACATTGTCTAAGTCTAACGCCTTACCTGCGGTCATTAGACATCTCATACTGGGCATAACTTCTAGATTAAATATAGCATTAAATAACTCTAAGGATACTTTATCATCTATTTGTCCACGGTTTTTCCAAAAGTCTACGTAACGATTAACTGTTTCATGCCACGCCTCTCTACGTCCTTTTTCTGGTAGCCACCTAGCGTAACGTGACTTATGTATAAATTCTTGATACTGACTCATTTCGCTCATTTTTTTTCCTTTCCTTTTTATTTTCGGTTGCTGATTTAGTTTTTTTAAACTTTTTCTTTCTAAAGAATCTTGCGGCTCTTTCGTCTTTTCTTGTCGATTCCATTATGACACCTTCGATTTCTCCAAAAGTTCCAATATTTTATTCATATACCAAATTGCTTTACGACCATCTTCGACTGTGTAACCTTTAGAAAACAATCGAGTCCCTGTGTATTTTAATATATTACCGTGACAATAATTAATAACTCCTTCTAGTCCTAAAACATCTTCAATATAATCAATAGTTTCTATCTCTCCTTTATTATAATGAGGGGGATGATCGACAGCTTCATTTACAGCAGTCCCTACTTTATCCCACCCACCAGTATGAGCATATATAGTTTTAGTTTCCATCTAGTTCCTCTCTCTTAGTTAAGTTAATCCAATCGTCAGGCATACTCCATTTACTAAACCATCTAAATCCATTGGCAGTCGCCCATTCACCATGACTTCTTTTAGTTCCGTCTTTTCTCCTTTTAGCTTGAGGCATCGGAGCAGACGGATTAGCAAATAAAAATACTAATTCTTCTGTATCTTTTAAAATTTTCTTTATCCATATATATTTACTAAACTCAGCGTAGTCCCAAAACCTACCTTTAGCTTCTAGCAGAATTGTAATCCCGTCTATTTCTTTTATAAAGTCAGGCTCATAAGTATGCTCTACTACATATTTAATTTTATCAGGGTGAAATTTCCACCCGTCTAAAATAGTAGAGTGAAGCTCATATTCAAAAGAAGAGTCATACCCAGTAACTAGATTTTTTTCTACAGGACGAGGAACTTTATTTTTCCTAGATCCCTTTTTAATTTTTATCATTAGTGAATCACCGCCGCTCTTTTTTCTAGTTCAAGTTCTAATAAATCATAGATATCTAATAGCACACCTGATTGAATATCAGATAAATGACCCCCGTTAAAAATATAACTCCCTAAAAGAACTATTACTTCTTCAAGAGTTGCGTCTTCTATATCTTGTAAGTTGTCAGATTGCACTGTAAAAACTTTAAATTAATATCTTCCAACTTGACCGAAGAGTTTTTAAGAAAGAATTTAATTTTTTGTTTTACCCATCTAGGATGAAACACTGAGATATGCATAGTTTCTCCCTTAGTATAGTATTCAAAGGCGGGAGAAAGACTAAGTATATTGGATAAAGTTACTTGATCTTTTTCTTCTTCTTTTACTAAAGTCTGTATCCATTCAATTAAAATTAATTTAGCTTGTAAGTTAATCGCTTTAACTTTATTCCCTCGCATTATAAAACTTCCTCTACGGTAGGCTCTGCTTCGATATGAGTAAGGTATGTATATCCATTTGAATATTTAAATACTCTTAGCCCTGCTCCATCGTTGGCTGATGAGTGACAATCAAACTTATAAGAACACCACGAACAAGGCTTTGGAAGTTTCATATTACCTTTCTTTCCTTCTGGTATTGGAGTGTAACATAAATCGGGCTTAGTGTCTAAGTCTATAGTATCAAGAAGAGTTTGTATTTTGTTTTCAATATTAGGCTTTTCCATATCATCAGGCTGATATAAACAAAGCTCACCTGATTCTTTATTGATTACTAAGAACCCGCCGTTATCTGTTTTCTCTGCCGCTTCATATCCTCCAAGCTGACCTAAGTATCCGAAGCCATCGTCTTGAGCCAGAGTCCCGTTTGCAAATTTATTAAATGCAAACTTAGATGCAGTCTTTACATCAATAACTTCACCGTCTATTTTACAATCTATATGTCCTGTAATACCTAATACTTCTACTTCTTTTTGTTCGTCAGTTACTTTATGTCCAGACATACGAACTAGCATTAAAAGTATTTCTTCTAGTATGTGTCCGTATAAAAATTTAATCTGAGTAGCCCCGTCTATGCCAGAAGATCTATACTCATCTCTTTTTTGAAACCACAACTGTCTGGCGGGTCTTCCTATATTTGACATTCTAAGAGTAAACTTAGCGTTCCTTTCAGAAGGTGTCGCCCATGATATAATAGAGTTTTTAATATTGCTTAAAGCTAAGTCTATATCTTTTTCTGTTAGAGGAAGTGGTTTTCCTTCAGATAATTTATTAAGAGGATCATATATATCTTCTATTAGTGTTGATAGATTACTCATAAATCTTTTCCTTTCGTATGTTTAATCCAACGAAGCGTTCTTAATTCAGAATCAAAAGCCAATACTACTACGTTTTTTGCCACCTGCTCTTGTGTCCTGCCCACCATAGTATTTGTTCCACTAGTTTTAACATCAATTAATATAGTCTCGTTATTTTTCATTCCTATTAAATCTATATCTCCCGAACAGCCGCAGTTTTTAAATACTTCGTAGCCTTCATCCCATAGCCAAGTAACAGCATAGTATTCTGCTAAGTCTCCTTTCCTACTCGTACACATACTAGAATATTCATCTTCAAAAATAGGCTCTAGCTCTTCTTGCATTTCTTCTGATAAAGATTTCATTAGTGGGTTTCTGCCCAATTATTACCTATTTTATATTCACCATCTAACGGACAGTTTAATTTAAAATTACAAGTAACTTCTCTAAGAGCCTGTACTCCCAACTGTCCTACAAGATCGGCCTGCTCTTCTTTAACTTCTAACTGCCATTCATCGTGTACATTAGCTACAAACTTAGCGTCAAGATTCTTTTGTTTTATTTTATTGTTTAAAAGAACTAGTCCTTCCTTCATTATAATACTACCGCAACCCTGCAATAAAGTATTTAAACTTCTGTGTTCACTGCGTACTTCTAGCTTTCGACCATCTATTGCTTTAATGAATCCCTGTCTAGCTTCTCTCGATACTCTATCTCTAAAAGCCTTAAATGATGGGAGATTATTGTCGAAGCGTTTCCTAAGTTTTGTTCCATCTTTTTTATTTCCTCCAACCACTTGTCCAACTTTTTCATCTCCTGCTCCGTACAAGAGGGCATAAATGAAAGTTTTTGCCTGATTTCTTGATTCAAGTCCTGCAAGTTTTTGATTAGCGGTGTGTATATCTCCGTCGGTGACTTCATGTATATACTCCTTGTTATTCATGTAGTGAGCTAAACATCTTAACTCTAATTGAGATGCGTCAATGCCAACTAATTTATATCCTTTAGGAACAGTCCAACATTCTCTACACTCTTTCCCGTATGGTGAAGTAAGGCTAGGTATCTGAGCCATATTTGGTTTTGAATGAGTCATCCTTGATGTTACGGCCCCATTAGGATTTACATACCCTCTGACTCTATCGTCATTTTCTACAACTTCTATCCAAGATTTTACTTGAGCTATTCTTTTTTGAAGCATTAAATATTCAGATATTTTTAAAGCTTCTGGTATGTGTTTAGCTTCAGATAAAGTTTTCTCATCGACAACAGGCTGTCCTGTAGGCGTAAACTTTTTAGGTTTCCATCCTAAACCTACTAGGTACTCCCCTATTTGCTGTCTTGAGTTTATATTAAAGTCTTTATATGTGGTTCTCGTTATAGGTGTAAATTTATTTAATAAAAATTGCTCGTATTCTTTATCAGTTAAGTGCGCCCCAGTACCGTCTTGTTTTTTTCCTATTTTAGATAGTAATCCCTTAGCAGTAAACTTAGGGGTTATAACTACCTCAGTTTTTTTAGGCGTGAAAGATTTAGATATATCTTCTTCAAGTAAAGAAACTTTATCGTTTAAAGATGATAGTAGAATAATTGCACTCTGCATGTCTAACATAAACCCATTGTCTATCTGAGTATTAATTATTTTAGCGACTGAATGCTCTAATACTACAGATTTAGAAGTGAATCCTCGGCTCTCAACTTTTAAAGCTTTATATACTTTTAAATTTAATAGGACATCTCGAATACAGTACACCATCATCTCAGGATTATAAGAGTCCCACGCTTCAATGTTTTTGCCGTAGTCTCCTTTATGATATTTAAGTCGGTGTCCCCAACTTTCTAATCCGTGACCGCCCTCTCTAGAAGGATTAAATAAACGAGAAAGAACTAATGTATCTATAATTTTTTTATCAGATAAATCAACGCCTAATAAATTTTTAATTACTGGTATGTCATAGCATAAAATATTATGCCCAATTAACTTAGTTGCTTTTTGTAAAAGTTTTATTCCTTCTGTAATTGTAAGAGGATCGAACCTATGAAGTTCCTCTGTGTCTACATTTAATACTACAATACAGTGTACCATAGTAGGTTTAATACCGTCTGTTTCTATATCAAAAAGTAAGTTCAAAGTATTTCTCCACAGTCGTAATCATCTACTTCATTGAGTCTACCAGTTTGACTATCATATTTCAAGTATCCCGCTATCCCTGTCTCACCACTAAAACGATTCTTTAGGATACGAACAATAGTCATGTTCCTTTCTTCGGGATCTTCTGCCTGACGATTACCTTCTAATGCTATAGCAATATTACTTAACTGAGCAATTGAATTAGATCCCCTAAGATCCCGAAGTCTTACTCTACCTCCCTCTTCTGGCGAAGAATCGGATTTACTTAAATGACTAATAGCTATAAGAGCAACGCCTGTTTCTTCTGTTATTGATCTAAGGTTATGCATAACAGAATCAATAGCTTTTCTCTCGTCGTTCCCAACGCCCATAGACATGCCTACTAAAATACTAATATGATCTAATACTATTACTCCGCAATCTTCTGCTTTAGCTAGATATCTAATTTTATTTAATACGCTTTCCATATCAAACTTGCCTACGTGCCGCAGGAATAAAAATCTACCGTTGCTTAGTATTTCATCGTAAGCTTTTTGCTTTTCCTCTATTGAGATAGAATCAGCAAGCTTAGGTTTCCTATGTATGTTATGTGGGTTTTTTAAAATATAAGACATCATCTGTTGTTTAGTAGGAAGATGTAAAAGTTTATTAGCCGATAGCGACATAAGACCTAACGCTGAAGTAGCCACACTTTCCTCTAAAGACAGAACGCCTATCTTCTCATTAGTAAATTTAAATATTTCTTCTTGCAACTGTTTGACTACAGTAGACTTTCCTACACCTGTGCCTGCCGTAACAGTTATAAGTTCTGCTTTTCTCATTCCATATAACATTAAATTTAAACAGTCCCACGGATAGCTACAGAAAGGCATTTCTAGTTCTGCCATTACCTCGCTATGTAATTGATTACTAGATACTATACCATCAGGCACATACTTTTCTGCAAGCCACCAATTAGAAACAAATAAAGCTTGCTGATGTTTCTTTAAATAATCGCAGGCATCTTTATATTCTGGGGGATGTTTAAATATTTTAGCTTTCCCGCCAAACAATTCCGCAACTTCAAGAGCCGCCTTAGATCCTGCACTATCTCCATCAAAGCATATAATTATATTTTCAAAACTATTTATCCATTCAAAAGATTCTTTACAATCTTTAATTGCAGACTGCGCTCCGCTTTTAATAGACACGGAAGGATATTTACTGCCTGTTATTTGATAGCCTGCCATAGCATCGCACTCGCCCTCATAAAGAGTTAGATACCTGCCGCCTTTAGAAAATAAATTTTGCCCGAATAGCTCTGAGCTTTTTGCATCTCCTGACCAAGAAAAAGTTTTATCTTTTACTTGCCTAATCTTAATCCCGTTTGAATAAGGATAGAAATGTTTAGTTATTATGCCATCTACCTCTGATACCTGAACACCATAGAATGCACAAGTATCTTGAGTAATCGCCCTATCTGTAATAGGTTTAAAACTTTTGTTGCTTCCCTCTTTTTTTTTACTATACTGAGAAAAGTCTTTTACTTTATCATCCTCCTTTATGTCTCCTACATTTTGAAAGACCCCGCCGCAACTAAAACATTTGCCACTGCCATCGGCGTTGAGTGCGAGAGCATCACTGCTCCCACACTCTAGGCAGGGCTGATGATATTTTACAAACATCTTTTAACCCTTTATCTATTACCGAGTGAATCCTCTTCTTCTATAGTAATTACTGCATCTTCATAATCTGTTAAAGACTCGTTCATAGAATCATATAACTTCATTACTGCCGCAGTAGCGACTATACCTTTAACTTTAGTTTGTTGCATATCTTGCTCTGCTAAATGCAGTGCGTCAAAAATATTTTGTTTCTCTAGTGGTAATAAAGAAACATCATATCGAACTCCTTCGTGATTATAGATTTTATTTGCCATTAAAGCTCATCCTCCAAAGACGGCTCTGCTGTAAGCTCTGAACCATCTGCCATAGATCCTGATTCTACTAGCTCTATTACTTGCAAAGCTTGAAGATCTAATCCTTTAAAAGTACCATATGAATTAGTAGTCTCCCAAGGTCGGTACTGAACTTTTACTTTTGAGCCGTTGCCTACGGTGATGTCCAAAGGATTCTTGTATTTGTCCATCAGTCTTGGAGTTTCATTAGGTGTTCCATCGGCTCTATTAACTTTACGTTTAAAAATTAAACACTCCTGATCGTCAATGACTTTAGTTGAATATCCTTTATCTTTAAAAGAAGCAACGGTATCACTATCTGTTGCTAAGTTTACTTGATACACAGGTGTATACTTAGTGTTAGGTGTAGTGATGCTTGCCCAATAAGCGGTTCCTGATAATACTGGCATAGTTTTCTCCTGTTGGTTTGGTTTGTGGTATAAATGGTAACACAGGAATGCCGCCCTGTCAACCATGAATTTTTAAAACTGAATCCATCCTCGCGTTAATAATATATTAAGACTAATTAGTATACAAGTTCCTATATTAATTATAGCTATAATTGATCTTATTATAGATACAACATTATACTCAAATGAATTATTAGTAGTTAACTCATTTAATGATAAAGACCAATAAAACCAAATTTTTTTAAAGGATTTTAACATATTTATACTCTATAGTCTAGTAATTTATTAAGGCGTAGGATCAAAACGAAAAGTTTCTACAGGGTGCTTGTCGTTGTACGCTTTTATCATATAATCTAAAAGCATAACTAACTCTTTATTAAAACTTTTATGATCTGATACCTCGCCTTTATTATATGTTTCTATATATTCTAGAGAAGTTTTAATAATATAATTAGTATATTCGCTATTCTTGTATACATGCACGACATCTAGGTCATCTGTTTCAAGACTATAGTACTCTTCTCTATTCATATATAATTTTCCTTTATGCTAATTGTATAATTATTTCAATAAATACACAGATAACTGCGGTATACACAGCTAACTCTGTCCACTCTTCTATCATTAAATTTATTTCTCCTTAGCGTTATGAGTACCCTTTAAAGCTATATAAATACATAGCGGCGTTATAACCGCTATGTATTTAATTTATAAAGCTAGTCAGTGTCCATGCCTTCAATAACTATAGACCCATATGTTACGACAACGAAAGGAATAAGAACCACTAATCCGTTTAAAGTTCCAAAACAATTTAAACTTCCAACCCATATAGGCCGAGCATCACAAGACTCAATATCTAAACCTATGCCGTTACGAAAATTAAAAGTTAAATGATAGCCTAAAAAATAGAAAGTCATGCCGCTTTCCTGAAGTATTCTGCTACTGTATTTTGACGAGAGGCCAATATAGATGGGCGCTTAGATTCGCTACTAGTCGGTGAGTGAGTAGACCAATCAGTTAATGCATTGTAAACAGCCCACATATTAGAACCTAAACGCGGCTTATAAGTATGATTCCACTTGTCATATATATAATTTAAATTATTGTTTTTCCTCGGCATATTTTCTAAGGCACTAGTAGGATTAGAAGATAATTTTAATTCCTCTAATGCTGTATTAGATTTAAGAGCCTCTGCGAAAGTAGCGAATGCTTCGTTATCTGTAACTTTAGTTTTATGCCACACCGACCACTGCTCCCTTTCAGTATGGAATAATTCTAAGGCTCTATTAATAACACGACTACCCGCATCTACATTTAAATTATGCGTATGCCTAGATTTATATAAGCACACTTCACCGCTAGTGAATACTTGTAAGTTAGTACACGCTGACTGGATTGCCGCACAGCTTATTAAAAAAGGCCATGTACTATCAAATGAAGTGTGCGCTAACAAACTTAAAGTAGCAGAGTCACCGTCGGGAGTTTTATATTTATATTCTGGTAAATTATAATTAACAAATGTCCTTTTACCGTCGTGACTGGTTCTAATTGTCTCTTCTATATTTTTTAAATTAAAGTCAGAACGTAATAAAATATTCCTACATGCGTCAATCATTTTCCGTGGAGCTATTGGTTGATACCGATCACCGTGAACACCTAACTCCCTGCCTGTATCAGTGCGGTATATAGAACTTTTACTACTATAAAGTGTTCCATTAGGCGTGTCATACATTAGTGGAGCGGTAGCTATATCAAAACCCGCTTCTCCATATCCGCTATCAAAAAAACTTGATTGATCTTTAAACATAGTTGTAATGTTATTCATGTGTTGTCTCCGTCAGTGTATTTAGTTTGATGTTTATTATAAACACCTGTTTTTTTCGCTTGCTTTTTCCTGTCTAAAAATGTTTTTGCTTTATTAAATTTACCACTAAATTTAGCTACTAAATTTCTCCTATGAGTTGATATAGTTTTCATTAATTTCACTCCCAATATAATATCTGTCATTCCTAATAGCTACTTTACCAGTAGTACCTGTACCCATAAAAGGATCATATATTATATCATGTTTATGAGTAAAATTTAAAATTATTTTTTCAATCAAAGCTTCGGGGGTAGTGGCCCTATGTTTTTTATTAACACTTCGCTGTCTGTTTATCTGCCAGATATCCGATAAAGTACCCCTATCAAAATTAGCTTGCGGGAACTGCCTACTAATAGAATTATTTTTATCGAATACTAATATTAATTCCGACTGTTTATTTAAAACAGCAGGGGCCATCGATGGTTGAGCATGGCCTTTATCCCATATAATTATGTCTTTTAATTCCTGATGGTAGTCACCTATTAATTTAAACCACGGGCGTTTAGATCCCGTCACTATTTGTATCTGATAAAAAACTAATCCGCTTGCTACTCTTAGGCATTCATTTAATACTTCACCGTGAAAATCATAGTATTTTTCGATAGGTAAATTATCATTAAACCCCTCGTATTTTGTACTAAATTCATTCGTATCTATACTGCGACTACAGTATTTACCATACCTTATTCGTAAATTCATATTATAAGGCGGCGATGTAATTACATGATTAATTGAATCATCTTTCATGCCCTTTAAAGTCTGTATGCATGGCTCATTATAAGTTATATTTAATTTCATTTTAATACAGCTCCTATGTTTTAGATGACCCGTAAAAATGTTTTATATCAGACTTAAAAAATGTTAGATAATATTTAATCCAACACCTACTACATACATAGGTGTTAGATTCTACTATATCCGCTCTTCGCCTTTTACATCTATTGCATTGTTTCATACTGAATCTTCTAGATATCTGATATGAGCCTCGCTCACTTCAAAACCACTACGCCAAGGTGATTCATCTTCTACTGCCCTAGCATTGCACCATGTATCCCACAATCTTTCGGTTCCTAATTCGTGACATTTTTCTATATATGTTTTTACTTTTCGGCGTATAGCTTCTTGTCCTTTTGGCCCCGCTTTTTTGTTAGCGGTAGCAATATTGGGATCTAATCCGTAATAGCGTAAATTATGTACATCTAAACACCCCACTAGATTAAAAACTAATTGACATAAAAAACCACCTTTAGCGATGCCAACCGACGGAATCCGCATAAACATTCGCATCAATGCTATAGCTTTTTCATCATCTGTCTTATTAGTAGAGTGCATAACTGCCAAACACTGAGCGAACAT
>MDTC01180306.1_pt1 | contig 21645 bp, 15 predicted proteins | sample 811181 | NCBI WGS metagenome assembly MDTC01 (sample SAMN05326644, study PRJNA326480) | marine metagenome | isolation source: seawater | place: Pacific Ocean: North | collected 2011 | reverse complement strand
TCGCGGGCGGTTCAATAGTGAACTGTTGCGCTTGATGTCGCGCTTTCCTGCGTAAATAATAGATCCCGGTCTTGAGTCCTTTTTCCCACGAGTAAAAGTGCATAGACGTCAAACTCTTATAAGTGGGCTCCTCCATCCACAAATTCATACTTTGACTCTGACAAATAAAGGCTCCGCGGTCAGCGGCCATATTAATCACATGTTTCATTGGAATCTCCCACACAATCTTATATTTTTCACGAATGTGGTCAGGCAACATTGTTAACTGCTGCACGCTACCGCGATTAGCTACGATATTGTTCTTGATGTCTTCGTTCCATACTCCCAAATCAATCAAATCACGCATCAAATACTTGTTGGCCACAACGAACTCCCCTGCCAATGTGCGACGACTATACAAATTACTTGTAAACGGTTCAAAACATTCATTAAATCCTAGAATCTGCGACGTGCTGGCAGTCGGCATAGGCGCCAAAAGCAAAGAATTGCGTGTGCCGTAAGTCATAATCTGATCACGTAAACTTGTCCAATCATACCTATCACTCGGTTTTACGCCCCACAAATCAAACTGAAACTTTCCTTGCGATAATGGTGAACCCTCAAATGAACTATATGCGCCCACTGTGGTCTTGCGCTCCCGCATCACTTCCCACATAGTTTTCGCCTCGGATTCCGTAAACATATCGTAAGCCGTCTTATCCACCACCGTTTTATCGTAGTACTTTTCCTTGATTTCCTTGTATCTGCGCATCGCTATCTCGTTAGAACGCACGAGCGCACCATGATACATCGTTTCAAAAATATTTTTGTTCACACATTTTGCTTCTTCGCTATGAAACGGAATGTCCATCAAAATAAATGTATCTGCCAACCCTTGCACACCAATACCGATAGGCCGATGTTTGGAATTACTTGCTTGCGTCTTGTCTGTGGGATAAAAATTAAAATCAATGATGTTGTTGAGATTCTCCGTAACAATTTGCGTGACTTCGTGCAACTTATTGTAATCAAACTCCTTAGTTTCTAAATTCACGAAACTGGGAAGTGCAATACTCGCTAAGTTACACACCGCTGTCTCTTCCGCGTCTGAATACTCTACAATCTCACAACATAAATTACTACTTTTGATAGTACCTATGTTCTGCTGATTGGATTTCTTGTTGCATGCGTCTTTATATAAAAGGTATGGCGTGCCCGTCTCCATCTGCGCATCTAGAATCTTGAACCATAAATCCCGAGCAGGAATCTTTCGGTTATACCGTTCAGCACGCTCATATTCCTCATACTTTTCGCGGAAAGCATCGCTGTGAAGATCGCTAAGACCCGGACATTTATGTGGACAAAACAAACACCAGTCACCGCTGTTAACGACCTTTTCCATAAACAGGTCCGGAATCCATAATCCGTAAAACAAATCACGTGCCCGCTTCTCCTCGTCGCCATGATTCTTCTTCATATCTAGAAAATCCTCAATGTCCGGGTGCCATGGTTCCAAGTATACTGCGAACGACCCATTGCGTCTACCACCCTGGTTAATAAATCGCGCTGTATCATTAAACACCTTGAGCATTGGCACAAGACCACTGGATAGGCCGTTTGTGCCTTTGATGCGTGTATTATTTGCGCGAATATTGTGAATATGCAATCCGATTCCGCCCGCCCATTTAGAAATGCGCGCACAATCATGAACCGTATTAAAAATGCCGTCCAAACTATCATCTTCCATTGCAATCAAATAGCATGAACTCATCTGCTGGCGACGCGTCCCCGCGTTAAATAGCGTAGGAGTAGCATGTGTGAAATATTTGTTAGACATCAAGTCGTAACTTTCCTTGACGCGCACCATGTCTTTACCATGAATTGCCACGGCCACACGCATCCACATATGTTGAGGCCGTTCTACTATCTTGGAATCTATGCGGAAAAGGTAGGAACGTTCCAACGTCTTGAACCCGAAGTAGTCAATGAGGTAGTCGCGATCGTAGTCAATCATATTCTCCAACTCCTCGCGATAATCGCTCACTACCTGGAAATACGCATCGTTCAACAAGCTTTTGTCGTTGTCCATTAATTCGTAATATAATTTGTGTGTCACTTCATAAAAGGAACCCGATGTATTTTTCTGGTGATTACTTATCACAATCCGTCCCGCCAACGTACCATAGTCAGGATGATGACTTGACATCACTGCGCAGTGTTCGGCCGCTAGTTCGTCTATTTTTGTGGTATGAATATTATTGTAGAGTTGGTCAATGACTTTCATCACTAACGAAGTGTAATTCAACTTGATGCCCGCCTCTTTACCTAGTTTCTTGACTCGATTCAGAATCTTATCGAAGGAAATCACTTCTGATTCGCCGTTGCGCTTTATCACGATCATATCTGACGCGTCTTCGTTACTAGTATTGTCAGTAAGGTATGCACTCATATCGCTACTTTCGATCTCGGGTGTATGTATCCTATACATACCATATGCACATATCTCTAATACAGTTAGACGAAACTAATATTATTTGAATCGTATAATATTAGTTTTTATTTACACCATATATGGTTTGATAATATTGTAATAATATTTATACGGTAACCACGAGTCTCCACCAACCCTTAATACCTGATTTGTTTACATCATACCCAGGACCACCCTTTATACCCCATGTATGATCATTCCAATAGGCGCGATATAATCCAGAGGTAGTAGCGGACATAGATTTGTAATCTTTAGACGTTGTATCGGCCGTATTGATAAGGGGGCCCATTACCACGGCCTGACGACCCGTATCTTGGTCATTCAATGCAGCATTGATCCAAGAATCCAATACGGTTTGCTCATTAGCGTGCATATTTTTAGCAAAGAACTTTAGCATATTGTTACCGTCCACTCCTGCGTTGGTCTGGAACCCACAAATGAGATGGAGACCATTAAATGCTCCTCCCCATCTCTGTGCCCAAGAAAGACTGTCCATAATCTCTCGTAGAACTTGACAACTCATAAGCGCCATATATTCCATATCGCGATTTCCCCATGCATCTCCACCTCGCGCATCCGTGAAACTTAGAGTATTATCATCAACGCTTTGCACGAATCCAAACCCATTACCGTTACCATGTCCCATATACACAGACACATCCACATTATCCACAAAATAATCGTCCTTTCCGCTATTATATTTGTCCTTGAAATCTTTCTCGCGCGAACGGTTAGAATCAAAGCCGTATTGCTTGTAACACGATTTGTTCATCTCATCTAAAAATCGCGAGTATATTGTCGTTCCAAGAGGAGTTTCTGCCCATTCAATGCCGTAATTGTAAATCTGGGTTCCATTAGGGGGAGGAAGTGTCTCTTGGAATATGTTTGATGATTCGGAAAAATCAAACTGCGTGAAATACTTAGACAAGTCCACATACAACTGTTTCGTGGTAGAAAACCCAAAAATGGTTGTTTCTGTTACGTAAACAGTAACACCAGACAGTGTTTCTACATCTTCTTTTGTTACCTTCTTTGGAATCTGAATATCTATATATTTATCCCCATACTTCAATACACTAGATTTTCCATGCGAACATATCGTAGACAATACACTTGTCTTGTCAGACTTTATGTCTGGTATATTCACTCTAAATGTCAAAATATCTGATTTTCTAGTAACGATTCCCGAAGCAGCATCGGAATCAGAAACTGCTGCCGTGTAAAATCCAAAATCTATTGTCTCGGAAGTTATCTGTGGACCACTAATTGTATGCTTACCTAAATCAAGAACTGGTTCATGAACCGGTGATGCAGGAATGTATTTCTCAAGTAAGTTAATCACTTCATTTACCACCTTTTTCTCGTTCCATGTGACAGTGCCTATACTTGAAGTGCTAGTCACTTTCATCCCTGTATCATTCTTTCTCCATGAGCTTCCAATGTTAAATACATGTCCGTTATCTGTTCTGATAAACTCATACGTGGATTCATGTCGTAGAGATAGAGGCGAAGAAGCGCTATTTAACGCTGGACCGTTAGGCGTTTCACTAAAAAGGTAGTATGGACTGCTGAACGGATTAGAGTTGAGTCGCACGTAGATTTTTTTCGTTTCAATCACTCCCTCATTGTTAAGAACGAAATTAGATATCATATTTCCATGAACATAACAGTAATATTTTAATTCTTGCAAAGATTTTGGGATTTTAAACATTAAGCTCTCGTTAGATTGAATAGATCCGGCACTTCCTGAAGAACTAGAAACAGATTGGACTTTAGTCGTACCAGAGACACGATAAGCAGGAACAATATACTCAGACTCTTTGTTGCTGTAGTAACACAATTCGGTTTGTAGCGATACGGGAGTAGTGAGCTTGAAAATCTCATTGGCTTTCTCTAAAGCGAGTTTCTTGTCTATGATATCCACACCTGTATTAGATACATGAATTTTTGAAAAGGTGGATTGATAGTGTAAGGTCACTTTATTGTCTTGTGTATCGTCTTTCTGTTTCACGTATCCACTTCCGCCTCCGCCTCCATAATTATAATTAGAATAAGGCTTAAATACTTGATTTGGTTCTTCGTCGCCTTTCAGCATATGCACTCCAAGCGATTTCATTCCGTTTCCTCTCACAGGAAGTTCTCCAAATTTGTAGTGTGCGGATACTATTTTGCCTATGGTGCTACGGCTATCTAAAGCAAGTGCGCCGTTCTCTTTTGCCTCTTCTACATCAATTGACGAAACAACATAGTCTTCCTTTAATATAGTTTGCACTTTGTGAGCGATACCAAAAGCATCTAGCATTTCTTGTGAAGATGGCAGATATTGTCCAGTAACTTTACCCTTAGGCATACTGAGAGAAAAGATTCCGTTTCCTTCACTTGTAGTAGCAGGGATTCGTTTGATGATTTTGTATTGTGCGGATGGTGTAACCACTACTTTTTGTAGTGAGGCAATAGCTTTTCCCATTTTTGTATGTTTATCTGAAAGAACCTTCAAGTATTTATCAACAATGCCTGCTTCTCTCATCAAGTCGTATGTAGCTATATCGGCAGAACTATTGGTGTTCACAAGTTCGGTGTGGTAATTTTTGGGAATACTTGTAGGAGCAGGTACAAAGAATGGACTCATATGTTTCTTTTCCTCTTTATTAGTTGTTTCCTTTCCAGTATTTTGATTTGATTCTTGTTTCTGTTCTTGTTTCTGTTCTTTTTGCTGTTGTTCTTGCTGTTGTTCTTGCTGTTTTTCTGTATTATTTTCACCATCTTTGTCTTCAACATTGCCGGTCTCTGATTTATCAGGAGGGTTTAAAAGAACGATATCTTTCATTTCAAGGTCAACCAAGGAGTCGCGTAACCAACTAGGAAGTTTTTTTGCTAACTCTGGATCTACAAATAGGTTTTCCATATACAATATGTAAATAAAATATCTATATCTTGTATTTTACCTTATTTTATGACGTCCGAAAACTATATGTATTCTCTTAATTATATGAATTTCATCTTATTAAAACTCGTTTGGTTACGAGAAGACAAGACTCTGTTTTGAACTTCCGGAGTTTGTTGTGGAACTTCCGGAGTTTGTTGTGGAACTGGCTCTTCCTTTATCTCGTTATTTTTCTTTTTCGATCTCTCGTATTCTGCCTTCATCTCAGGCAAGGTCAAATTCTTTTTAAAAGAAACAGTTTTTTGTGATTTATCGGATTTTTTCTTTAAATCATTGAGAACATTGCCAAGAGCTTTATATATTTTCAGCTTTTCAGTATTGGGTTTAGATTTAAGCGCAGCTTTGTGTTGTTCCTTAGACTTCTTATATTCCGGAGTCTCATATACAACCATTCCCTCAAGTTTAAGCATAAACATTTTTTTGTCTTTTTTCTTTTTATCATTGATTTTGGCTTTGAGAGCAGGAGAACCAGCATCTACACCACCTTCTGCAAGCATTTCTTTCAAAACTCTCTCGTTCCTTGCTAGCTGATTTTCTCCGGCCATATCAATATCCTTTGCCGGAGTGTCGGTAAATACTGTTTTGTTGTAATCCGTCGTTGGGTCATCAATTCCACCAATTTTCCCCGGATTGTTAGTTGTGGGATTGTATCTTTTAACCTCTAACTCTCCAGTTTCTAGACTCTCAGTGAATACAACCGCTTCAGCATCAGGTGCAAGGTCTCCACTTGCTTCTACTTTTGCATATATCATATCGTTATTTACAGTCAATAACCCTATCGGCTGATATATCGTGGTTGTTGATGCGGGTTCATCTTCAGAAGCAGCAGGAGTAGCAGGAGTAGCAGGAGCAGCAGGAGCAGCAGGGGCAGCAGGAGCAGCAGGGGCAGCAGCAGGGGCAGCAGCAGGGGCATCAGGAGAGGTACCCTCATCATTTTGAGCTTCGGTGATAATAGCATCCACTTGATCTGTCTCAGAGACGGTGTCAGGTTTCTCTTCATTGTTAGCAATGGACCTTCCAACATTCAACTTACTTTGCATTTTCACGACAGATTTCACTAATTTGTCAGTTAATTGTTGTTGTCTTGCTTGTCGCGAAGTTTCATTTTTACCACGTAGTGCCATACCTCCTGCACCGAAAGGATCAGGCACGAACGTGGTCGCGTCACTGAGAGAAGATGTTGTCACTCCAATCACTTTTCCACCCATCAACGCGCGGTTCGTACCAGAACCCGTAGCTCCGGCTACGGATGATAATTGATCGTCTTTAATAGCTTTTGATGATGCACTATCAGCGCCTTTTTTTGATTTCTCATTGGTATCTTCACCAGTTTTTTGTGTCTCATCTGCAATAATTTTTGCTTCTTTACGCTCACGTGTCGCATCACCTAAACGTTGGGCAGTTTGACCATCACTAATCTCACCGCGAGAATCGTTCACACGGGCAATACCGGCTGCAGTAGCATTTCCTGTGATTTCTACTGCTCCAGTGGCCCTGTCTATATATATACCATCTATTTTTTGATCATTTATAATTACTGGATTCCAGGTGTTGGGAACAACTTCTCTACTACCATCCTCTAACTGTACGGTTATGTTATCACTTGCTGCAGCCATTTGGTCTATTGCCTCGCTATTTGTACCAGCTGCAAAAGTGATAGTGGATCTTTGCTTGCCTATACCTACACTAGTTCCAGTTGTTCCAGTTGTACCTTCTGATGACGGTCCTGAAAATAATTGTCCAAATAATTGACCAGCTGTCAGCTGCTTACCATTGTATGCAACTCCATCTATTTGTGTGTTCAAATCATTTACTGTTCTTGTTTTTTCATTTCCATCCTCATCTACAAAGGTTTCTGTTTTAGAAATTCCAAGTTCATTCCCAATGTCTACTGACGCGGCAAAAGCAGCACCAACGGTTGCCTTGTCTAGATTTCCTTCTTGTGCTTGTTGTGCAATAACATCTCCACCAATCGATTGAGCGGTAATAGGACCAGAGTCCTGACCGAAAGTGACTACTGTATTACCAAATGCATCTTTTTCTGCTTTATAAAGTTCCGAAAAAGTTGTAGGATCCATAGCAGCAGGCGCCAGAGGCCCCAATTCTCCCATTCCCGGCATTCCTTCCGGTCCCGGCATACCTCCTCCCATTCCTGGCGTTGGCAATGGTGAAGGAAAAAATGCATTACTAAGTGAAGAAAATGGGTCTCCTGCCGTTGGGTCTCCTGCCATTGGGCCTCCTCCCATCATTGGGTCTGTTAATGGTGGTGGTCCCATAATAGCGTCCATTTTATCTATTTGTGCTTGAGTTGGTCCGGTGTCGGGATCAATCTTTGCTATAATAGCGTCCAATTCAGCCTTTTGTTCTTCAGTTGGTTCCATATCTCCTCCTCCTGGCATACCTCCTGGCACTGGTGGTTGCATACCTCCTAGCGGCTGTCCTCCTCCAGTGATACCATCCCCTCCTCCTAGCATACCTCCTGGCGGCACTGGTGGTTGCATACCTCCTAGCGGCTGTCCTCCTCCAGCGATACCATCCCCTCCTCCTGGCATACCTCCTGGCACTGGTGGTTGCATACCTCCTAGCGGCTGTCCTGACATACTTCCTGGCATACCTGCTGCTATACCTCCTGGCAGCAGCGTTCCTGGTGGCAAATCTCCTCCTATTTCTGGCATGATGTCATTACCTGCCATACTTCCTGGAAGCCGCTCCGTGCCTTCTATTACGCCACCACCTACTGGCGGCGGTCCTGATGGTGGTTGCCCCGAGGGCTGCGCTGAAGACTCACCACCGGGCGGTTGGGATGGTCCACTGATTCCTCCTGATGGCCCTCCAGTAGATGGTCCACTGAATGGTTGCAATCCTCCTGACACTGATGGTCCACTGAATGCTCCTAGCGGCATTTCTGGTATTACTTCTGGTATTACTGCTTCTGATGAAAATTGACTGGTTCCACTGAATCCTCCTGGTGGATCACTGAATCCTCCTGGTGGGTTCGGCTGGTCCACTGTGACTGCTGCTGCTCCTGATGACCCTCCAGTAGATGATCCACTGGATCCTCCTGATGACCCTCCTGCAGGATCAATGCCAAAATTCGCTGATGGTGGTTGCATACCTCCTAGCGGCTGTCCTCCTGCAGGATCAATGCCAAAAGCTGTTGGTCCTGCAGGACCTTGAGGAGGTTGGAATCCTTGGTATCCTTGAGGAGATTGGAATCCTTGGGATCCTTGAGGAGGTTGGAATCCTTGGTATCCTTGAGGAGGTTGGAATCCTTGGGATCCTTGAGGAGGTTGGGATCCTTGGGATCCTTGAGGAGGTTGGAATCCTTGGGATCCTTGGGATCCTTGGGATCCTTGGGATCCTTGTCCTTGATCTGGCGGTCCATATCCTTGTCCTGGCTTATCATCGTGAGGCCCAGGAGGATCAACGTGCCAATATGCAATTGTTTGTCCAGGGGCTGGCCATCCATTTCTATCTGTTTTAATACCTGTAACGGTTCTAGGATTAAACGATGAACTCATTATATTTTATAACTATAAAAAAAATAAATCCTAAATATTTATTACGTAACTGGTGACACTGCCACCATATATATTATGTTATACAACAGTTTCATCTATAGACTGCGTTCGTATATGCATAATAACAGGAGCGCATTTATTTGACGCATTACTAGAGTTCACTAAATTAACATCACCACTACCTTCATGAACAAGTCTATCAATACTATTTGTGCTATTTGTTTCCATATCCATATCTGAATCTTGATCCTGATTTAAATCTAGACATGGTTCTATATTTAAATTATCTTTTTCACGCATTTTCTTTTTGTTTTCTTCGTTTATTTGATTTACAATATTTACTTCTACTATTTTTTGCTCTTGTTCTCCAACCAATCCGGTTGTTCCGTCTTCATGAATATTCAGTAAACACTGTTGAAATACCATATCGTTTGTCTGTCTATTAACCTTTTTTGGCGCGCGATGTGCATACCCGGTTTTTCGTTCTTTTACAATAGTATCCCAGAACGCTTGCATTTTCTCTATATTCATCTCAAACCAAATCTTGTTGCGCAACACCACTACACAGCTCACCTCTTCTAACCACCAGTAATACGTATGGATCCTATGATGTCCCCGCTCAGCGTGTTGAATAAGAACATTGGGCAGCCACTGTTCAGTATACTCTTTGTCGTCCATGCGCAAAGGCTTGTATTCATACACGGGCATATTTTCTTTGTCAAGGAAACATACCATGATACCTTTCAACTTACCTTCTACACTTTCCAGAAACGTCCCGTCCTCTCGGAAAGCCTCTTCGTCTACATACTCTTTAAACCGCGTCTCCATAAAATCGCAAGCGTCTAAATCACACACTTCCATCTGAAGCTGCATCTGGACCCAGTAGGCTTTCAATGGAATACCGGTTATCTCACGATTCACAATATTTTTAATTTCCACCATTCGTCCGAACCGGTCGCTCTTAATATCATCTACAATTCCGTCTGGAGACGCACCAAGGAAATTGTAAGTTGCATGACGAATACATCCATACTCACCTACGGTTGTATCGTAGACTTGTTCATAATAAGCACATGTAACCGGCTCATACTTTTGACCCCAGTGAAGAGGACTTGTGATATTCACTGCTAGACGTGCAGTTTCTATCATGTGTAAATCTTCTTCGGTTTTAGCAGACTTGACAATATCCAGCGTCCCAAATGCACTTAACGGAGTTCCCTTGTTTTTTCCAGAGTTCGGATATTCCTCGTCCGTATTATCATTATCGGAACCGTCCCCTATAAATACTTCCAGATTGAGTGGTTTACACTTCTCGTAGATAAGCTGATTTTGCATACTTTGTGTATCAAACATTTTGTGTGCGTTGCTTGCAGTAATCAGACCGTGCCTATAAATATACCACTCCGGAGTCCGCTGCTCTGGCTGCGGCATAGATTTAAGTTCCGATAATCTGTTATTTGTTTTCGTATAGTCGATACATGTCAAATGCTCAGGGATTTGACCCATATAACAAGAATGATACGACCGCTTGGGCATAATTTGTGTGTAAAACACTTCCGTTGCCTGCTCAAATAAATCCCATATTGCGTCGACATTATCATCGCGTTCTAATTCATTCTCTGCATCTAAACCACCCAACGAGTCAACAAGGAGATCGCCCACTGCCTCCATCATTTCCTCGTGGAAATCTGGTTCATGAATATTGTCGGCATTCTCGCAAGTATAGTCATACATAAGCTGAACCATAGTGTTGATGATATCGGCGATTTCTTCTTCGGACATGTTTTCACAAAGGGAGCTCGGGACGTCGTCGTATCCAAAATCGTTGAGTATATCTTGCAATTCTTCCAGCTGATAAATATACGTGAACCCCGGGAGTTCCGTATTTGTTTCTGTCGTTGTTTCTGTTCTACTTAGTTTACTTGAGTTGATTTTTTTATTTACTTTAGTTACTTTGTTCATTTGGTTTCCTCGCTTCTTATAACTTCTTATATACTTGTTGTATCTTTATGTTAGGTCTTCATCTATATTGTTACTGCTTATTTCCTGGAATAACGTTCAATTTATTTAATACAAAATATATCCAGTCACTCACCCCTCCCCGAAAACAGTCTCAAAACAATATAAACGCAATCTATAAATACGTGTACGAATGTTTGATATGCGACGAAGCGCAAGAATACGTAATAAGCAAGCTGCCGCAGAGCAAACCCAAAAAGAAAATGTAATTCTGTCACCTGGACAACAACATGCTCGTTCAGGACTGGGTGCGCGAATGGGTAGTATGGGAAAAATGGGAAGTATATTCACTAATTCTGAGAATGAACCTATCACCACACCTCCTACTCAATTGAATATAGAACCCAATAATCCGGGTCTTCCCCAAGCTCATCCCACTCCACCAAATGCTCCATCAAAGCCTATGAAATTGCAGAATTATGCGCATATTTTGAAACCCGGATCGTGTGAATGGGTAATGTGTATAGACTCGAACGATAACGAATACTTCTTAAACTTAAAAACCCGCGAAACTGTCGATAAGTGCACAGAGTTTTTTTCTAATAAAATGCGACAACGAGAAATATGTATCATGGAACTCAACAGGCGTATCACTCTACAGAAACGTCAACTTCATAGGTATAAGATAAAAGAGTATGAGGAAGAACTCAAGAACGGCGGGAGTTTCAATCCGGAATATGAGTATGAGAAGGGTGACAAACTCATTTACTCCAAAAATATGGGAGAACCGCAACGAATAGTAACGGTCGTGGATGTTCACTACGACGTTCCGCGATTTTACACGATTCAATACAACGAAAGTCGGGACGTAATTGTTGAGAAAAACACAACTGCGCACAATCTACACAGACTAGACTAGATTTATTTTGCATCCATAACATCGAAAATATGTTGATGTTATAGATAGTTATTTTATATTTAACACGTAGTCAAGACATTTTCTTTTGTTTTTTACTTGTCTTTTTCGCGCTCTTTTTCTTTTTTGAGAGTCTTCGCCTTTTTCTGGGGAAGCCTTGACAAAACACTTCCTTTCTTTGAATCGGCGTTTTTGATGGTATATTTCTTAGAGGTTTTGTTATATTGCAATCCAGGAATACTGACCAACTTATCTTGGTCGTTATCATAGACAACATCTTTTACTCGTGTTAACTTCTTTTTGTCTAGGCAGTCTTTGAGATACCGAAACAAAACATCTGCTTCTTCGTCTGTATGTTTATTTTCTTCCTTATACACAGAAATAAACTCTTTGACCTTTTGTAGTTTAATAGTGAGATCCAATCGGTTCCAACGTTCAGTCTTACTGGTTTCCGTAGATTCGTCTAGGAATTTCTCCAGCGTATCCATATTTCGTACCTCGGCTAGAGCATCGTGTTTCATAGACGTTTGCACTCCGTTTTGAATCATTGTTTTATACTGTATTTGTTTGAGTGCGTCGCACTCTTCTCCTTCATTTTTAGTGCTTTCTTTTTCAATGGGTTCTTGTTCGCTATAGACCAATTCAATATTCTCCGATACGTTGCCGGATACATCAGCTTCACTCAATGACAAATCCATATACATTTATACATAACTTTAAGTCTAATTCGTTTTGTTTATTATATTGTTTACTATAATATAGATAGATAGACATCTCCATATTATCTTGTCCGTAAGTAAATGAATAAAGCTCCTCCATCTCCACCTTCAAAATCAGAGTCTGATTGTAAAAAATCCATTCTTATCTCCGGGAAAAACAACCGATACCATATGCGCAAACTAATGGACGGTCACGAAACATCAGGTAAATCGCGCGAGTCTACGATTTCAGGTCGTGTAGATAAATACAATAAGGAGTTTTTCAAGCAGGAAATACAACGCGACATTGTTCGGTACCTTTTTAATACTCTTCATTTTAAAGAAAACATTCCGATTCAATACACTGAAATAAGTCAGAAAGTTTCTGAACATATTCGCAGCAAATTATCTAGCTACAAAATGCAAGATAAGTTGAAAAAGAGACCTATCAATGAAGAAACGTATTCTAGTTTAGCGAGTATAGCAGAAATGTTACATAACTGCAATCTTACGTGTCATTATTGTAAACAAGATATTATTGTTATATACGAAACATCAGAATCCCGTGAGATGTCCCAATGGAGCTTGGATAGATTAGATAATGAGCTTCCACACGATAAAAGTAACGTGGTTATTTCATGTTTGGACTGTAATCTAAACAAAAGAAGGCGTAGCGAGAAGGCATTTGTTTTCACTAAACAACTTCATATAGTAAAACACGAAGACAAAGAAATAGAGTCTGTGCGAGACAAAGACGTGTGTTATGAAGACGGATCAGATTTCACGGTATTTAACCCCGAGGAAGTTCACAGTAGCATAGAATATTCACCTCATACATAGTTTTCATTTACTTAACACATATCATTCATAAGTAAACGAAAAGCAGAAAGGCAAAGAAGAAGATATTAATTCACCAGATACGTTGTATTTCTAGTTTGATTTACTCGTGTTATATTATCACTAGTTGCATAGTAATGCAAGGAACGCAAAAAAATACAAGATATCCCCGCTCAATTGATTCTACATACAATCGATGGTCCTGGAAAGGCGACAAGCATTGTGAACCGCCTTCTAGGAGTGGATTGTCAGATAAAGAACAACTTATCCAACCAGAAAGAGTGAAAAACACAAGTGACGATACTAATATGGACACGCCGTCTCATCCACAAATTCATAGAGAGTTAAGTCAGGAACTCATGTCCAACATTCATTTTGAAACAGATACACACCAAGTGAGAAACAATAATACTTTTTCACGAAAAGATAGTAACAAGCGCGAAGATACATACACAAAAATGGCCGAGAGAGAAATGATTCGGCAAGTAGGTACTAACCCGTTTTTAAACAACAGTTATGTAGACGGTATCACTATTCGTGACACAGTTCTTATGCCTTATCATGAATCCAAACCTAAAATACATAAAGAAACGATATAGTTACCTTATGAATTATCTTGATATTGATTACTGATTACTGACTAAGACTTTTCTTTCCTTGACTATTTATAGCTTTTTGAGCAATAGTAGCCATTTTTTTAATGGTTTCTTTGCTAGGCTGCTTATTTGCATTAGTCATTCCCTCGTAACTTCGACCGCCAAACATAGAGGGATGAAACGATTCAGGCGATGCGATTTGCGCAGTAGCTTGTTCACCGTCGTCTTTCTTTTTCTTCTCAGTTGCAGCGAGTTTGGCGCTCAATGCTTTTCTCTCTTCTTTTTTTTGGTCATGAGGTAAACAAATCCGAAGATGATAAAGACAAACATCAATGCAGGAAGCCAGAGAACAAGGAACCATGAAACTCCACTATGTCCGCTATCACATAACCATCCAAGGAAAAATGCCCATAACAAAGAGACGATAGCATGAAACGCTATCCCGAAAAGACTATCTGTCATAAAACTAGCAAGGATAGAAATCGCTGCTATTACCATATAGACCTTAGCTGGAGTGCACAACTCTCCGATAGGTTTAAAAAACTTAGCCATTCCAGTTAGTTATACAATAAAGGTATAAAATATTTTAAGACGCCTCTATGTCTAAGGAGGCAAATAATTAGGTACTTTTCATCAAAAACGAAACATCTTATTAATTAGTTTCTGCGCACAATCACTATTTCAGTCGTATCTGGTCTTACCACAGTGGCTTTACTTAACAAATACATATACAAAATCAAAAAAACAAATACGCCTCCCAATGGGATAATAAGCAGCATCCAAGAAACCCCAGGAAATCCCTTGTCACACAAATACGCTAAAAGTCCCGCCCAAAACAATACTATGATAATATGAACAAGTAAAGAAGTCAAGTTCACTTCAACTACCGAGAGAACAATCGGTAAAAGAAGAGATATACCAATATACAATTTTGCAGGGGTGCACATGTCTGCAACAGAAGGTAAGCTTCCAGACATTATACTATTATACTTATATAAATCAAGACAAAAATATTGAACTGCGGTTATCATCATATTATTTACATTAAATGAATAACGATATAAAGAGTGTCGTCCCTTTATTATAAAAAGTAACATACCTATGAGCGTAACTTATTCTACTCAGAACGATTTATTGTTAACTAATTTACTATCTTTTTATGAACAAGACGACAACTTACAAAAAATGTTGAAAGTTGTTACAGGTGAATCAAATGTTTCTCTGCGTATTGTAGACTGGTGCGTCACTAATTATTCAAAGAAATATTATGTCGTATACGAAGTTATCAATCCAATCAATGGAACCACAAGAAGGTTTAAGGTGTATACCGACTACAAACTTATGTTAAAGGCTTATTCCAAAAAGAGGTTTGATCCTTTCTGCAGATGGGACAGAATCAATATTCCTTACAAAGATAACGCACACATTCAGACAACCATTGGGCAACTCAACTTTTTCAAGTGGGTCATTGAAAACAACATTATAGAATATATTGAAGCTAACTACCATGCTATTGAACAGGATATGAATAATAGAAACAGCACATCAAAGAAGAAAGATGTCATTATGGATGCAAACAAAACACGCAAGCGCCGTGAGGAACTTTCTATTTCTGCCACGAAGAGCATCAAAACCGAAAACGTGGAGATTGTTATGTCGTTTTCTTAAACGAAGAATTCGTAAGTTAAATAGAGTAGAGGTTAACATATATAAACATTGCGAAGTATATAGTAGTAATATTAACAGTATTAATAATATTAGTACACCTAAGATAAATCATAATGGGAAACATACAAACTGTTCATTCTGTGAGAAAAGTCAGCTTTGAAGACATAGTAGACACAGTATACAAGAATAAGCATGCATATTTACTAATCAATACACTGGCCATAACTGATCAAGAGTGTTTAATTACACATACTACCCCTGCACAAATGGAAGAGTCCATTGTAAATCAACTCATATCCGGAAACAAAGAACATCCTATCATTATGTATGGGAAAAACACAAATGACACGAGTGTGCTCGTTAAGTATGAACAATTATCCAAACTAGGATTTACTAATATAATGGTGTATCCAGGAGGACTTTTTGAATGGTGTTTACTACAGGAAATCTACGGTTCAGAAATGTTTCCAACTACTTCCAAAGTGAACGATCTTTATGCCTACCGTCCTCAGAAAACACTCCATATGAATCTACTTACACAGTATTAGTGTATCACAGTATATGGATAATGTAATTATTCACTTGTCTGTATAATATTTTATTCGATTATTATATAGACATTTATTCCATGATGAAAACTCCGCCAAGACACAACAAGCGTCCCAGGACTGAGAACTCACCCGCTACGTTTATGAGTGTTGATAATCAGAAAACGCCTCCCACACTTATAGATTACAATGAAAGAAACATTGACACTTTACCTACGTTTCAAGTGGACAGCGAGGGAAGAACTCGCCCTGGACAAGAAAACCTTGCGGAAGCATACGAAAGAGTAAAACAGCGCGATGACGCAGTTATGATGAGAAAACTCGTGAAAGTAAACGTGCCACTGTTCAATGAAAATGGCGAGATAGGATATCATCCAGAACAAATAGAGTTGGCCGACAAGCGAAACATCTATTTTGTGTATACTTTAGAACCCGCCACTGATCAAGACATTGAGTTATGGAAACAAGGTAAACTTAAATTGTTTAATTACTCGCCCCATGATCCATCTGACGCTATAGAAAGAGTTATGGGGGGCCTTCAGAGTTCGTTTGACGCGTTATCTATAGAAAATGACAAAGACTCCTACCAAACATCCAGTATGGAAATGACTTCTCCCATGAGAACTCAGAATGCAGGAAGAAACCGACGCACAAAGGCCAAGAAAATACGACATACCAAAAAGCGAGGTGCGAAGTATACGGTGAGAAAATCACGTAAATACCGCCATTAATCCTAGTATTACAATATCAAACGAACAACTATACAACTTGTTGTAGAATCTGTTTGAGAATAGTATACGTGTCTTCAGGCGAGTCTACACAGTGACCAATCACATTAGAATCACTTATTATTCTGTAGTCATTTCCCCCGCTTTTATATTTATCTCCAAAGTAATGAATTGTTTCATGATAAGGCAATAAATGTTCTAGCACTTGAATCTTATCCCATTCCCTCGGAAATATGGCAATCCCTACTTGTCCTCCTTCATTTATGCTAAGGTCTTCATACACACCTAATTTCATAGCTGTATCGGAAAGAAGCTGAATCAATCGCTTCCTGTATTGATTTACTTTATCTTCTAATATAAACTGGGATCGTTCTACTGATGTGGCAGTCATACCTACCATGGAAATATAAACGATTCCTTTACGTAAATCTACTAGGTTTCCCGCAATCAAATAGTCTTGTTCAGAGATGAAATTCATACACACTTTCATCAGCTTATTTATACTTGGATATAACCAATGTTCTCGTATGTTTTTGTGATAAATTTGATGCAGATTTTTTCCCATGGTAGAAGATAAGTTTACGTTGTGTTGACATCCACATTCCGTAAAATAATGATCAAAATACACAGGACCATCCTTATTATCTGTTTGATCCAGCACTTTTTGAAGCGTTCCGCCACCTACAACTCCAGTTTTAAATCCACATTCTCGCACAAAGTTTAATAATTCGCACATATCGTTTCCAATAGTATCTCCCGAGTCGGCCAACGTTCCGTCTACGTCAAAAAGAAAAATTGTATTTTCACGTTGTTCAAAGTTTTGGTTATCGTTAGAAATTACAAGTTCGCACATAATATACACAATAACTGTTTGTATGTTTATATTATGTTGGTGTTAGTTATATTATATTACTTAGCACGTTGTTACGACAGTATCATCTTTGTCTTCGCATGTTTTCTTGACTACTCTATCTATCATTTCCATCCATCCTTTTAATTGATGAGGTTCTGTTTTCAAATTCACGTTTCCATTGAGAACGAGGACGTCTGTGTCGCGCTGATTCATCATTACATTCATCATATTTGTGTGGTATTCGTGACAATCCTGCAAGTATTCCACGGGAATGGAATCCTCGCCATCGCGCGAACGAACTTTTACACGCGAATAACATATTTCAGGGGAAGTCTTTACGTAAATAATTTGACTAATCACAAACTCATCAACGAACGTATCAAACCATTCGTTATATATCTGATAATTAACATCCTCAATCTTACCAGTATCATACAACATTTTGGCAAACACGTGTTTATCTGTATACAAACAACGTTCTGAGATAAACACGCACCCAGGATGTTTTTGAATAGCGTTCTTGATGACCGACAGTCTAGATATGTATGCCATCATCTGAAACGGAAAGGAATATTTTTCTTGATTACCATAAAACTTCTCCAGCATAGTTTGACCATTACTGTCTTTAATATTATTCCAGGAGTCCACAGGTTCGTCTAGAAACACCACATTGGGATTATACTTGTATTCTTCTTTCAAATTATTGAGAAGAGTGGATTTTCCAGAACCTATGTTTCCTTCTATGCTGATAATCTTATACGGACGATTAGTAGTTTGGCTTTGCGCATTGGAAGATACGTCATTACTAAAGTACTCGGTCATTCTTGAGGTTTGTGATACGTAGTACTATATTGTAGATACATAATTTGTACCACTAGTCGGACGTTTCAATTTACACTTCCTATAGCTCAATATGACTACAACTGGAGACTTATACTACACTCTCTATGTTAATATTTTAAACAAATAATAAATTGAATTAAATAATAGTGATTGGTATATATACATCAACAGATTAACACAACACTGCGCGACAAAAGACAGTATGGACCTCTCGCAAGTAAAACTTAACAAAACAGAATGGGATTCTATTGAAATCCCTGTGAACGACAAAGAAAAAGATATTCTCAAGATGATCATTGATGGATATGACGACATAAACATTCGTCGTAATAGCAATCAGTCTATGGCAAGCTACTTGCGAATGACCAGTATTTCCAACATTGACGATTACATCTACAAAGAATATTTTGAACAAACGGTAAGTGAAATTGATAGCACTCTTGTTTGCAACGTATCCACAAAAAAACTAAAAAAAGTCGATCTTATGCGACTAAACCTCAACAAAGTAGAAAATCTTCATAAATATGGCGTATTTGAGAGCAAACTCTTGGATCTCGCGAAAAGCATTGTTACGTCAGCCCATAAAAATAAGCCATTCCACGTTTCCTACTTTACTCTATATAAGTTTATCACTCTCACTGTCCCACACGTAAACAAATACGTAAACGACTGCGTATTGAGTATCTTACAAAAATACGAATCAAAGGTTACATTGAGACAGTTGGTCCTAGACGCCCCTAACGTTCTTGAAAAAAACCACGAACTCACTTCTAATCAAGATATCACTCTGTACTCACATCAAAAAGATATCTTTCGTGCCTTGCGTAACCCTGAGTACAAAGACAACAGCGAAAACTATCTACGTATCAAAGAGATTATGGAGTCCTATACTGCAAGCGACGACGAAGACGAAGATACATTTGATGGACAACAAGAAGAGATAGAACAAGCCACAGCAGCTCTCGTGGATTTGAATACGCCAAAAAAATCTACTCTAGTATTGTATTCTGCGCCCACCGGAACGGGAAAGACGTTGACTCCTCTTGCGTTGACAAGTAATTACCGAGTTATATTCGTGTGTGCAGCCAGACACGTAGGCTTGGCTCTAGCCAAAAATGCAATTACAATGGGACGAAAAGTTGCATTTGCATTTGGATGTGAAACCGCGTCGGACGTTCGTCTTCATTATTCTGCAGCCAGCGTTTACACTACCAATCCACGCACTGGAAAGATATCCAAGGTGGATAATTCAGTGGGAGATAAGGTAGAGATAATGATATGCGACATTAAATCTTATCTTTGTGCTATGCACTATATGACCGCTTTCAATCCTGTTCCCAATCTACTTATGTATTGGGACGAACCCACTATCTCATTGGATTACGAATCACATCCCCTTCACGAACACATTCATAAAATGTGGAAGGAAAATGTCGTTCCTAATATTGTATTGTCTTCCGCTACTTTGCCACCTGAAAACGAAATTGGAGAAACCATTGGAGATTTTATGGGAAAATTTCCCAACACCAATGTCGTGTCTATCAAAAGTCACGACGCAAAGAAATCTATTCCAATTATTGACAAGAATGGATATAATGTGACACCACACTTCGTAACGAATAGCGAAGACTACGAAGTCGCGCTAAATGCCGCAAACCATTGCTCTTCTAACAAAACTCTTCTTCGCTATATTGACTTGTCGGAATGCGTCAACTTTATTGCCCTTCTAGAAGAGAATAATTACATTACTCAACGATTTCAGATTGAGCGTCATTTCACGGAACTAGATGATATTTCCGCAATAAAAATTAAGGAGCACTATCTATTCCTCTTGAAAAACGTTGCCCCTGGTCTCTGGGGAGCCATATTGTCTACATTGAGAATGACGAGAAAACAAGTTCTTACGGTAAATGCTAGCGTAGATACAAAGGGGAACCGGATTAGAAAAGTGAAAAGCATTGGTCCAGGGACAACAACGTCTTCCTCTACTGACCTTCCACTTCACCCCAAAGCCGTATTAAATGCTGGCGAACCCATATCAAAACAATCATCTATACGATTTCCAGTAGACGATTTACCGAAACCTCCTGCAGATAAAAATGTATCTGACCCTCCAGGAGTATTTATAACCACCAAAGATGCCGAAACATTAACTGGTGGTCCCACGATATTCATTGCTGAAGATGTAGAAAAAATCGCCAAGTTCTATATGAAACAGTCCTTTATTCCAGCATCTGTTATCCAGACCATCATGGAAAAGATTGAACATAATAATAAGCTTAGCGTTCGTATCTCGGAACTAGAGGCTAAAGTAGAAGATATGACGAGTTCTTCAGAGTCCAAGGATAAGGGAAGTAATTACGGTTCCAGTTCTGGCTCGGGAGGAAAAAAGAGTGACGGAGGTCGTAACTTGAAAAAGCAACAAAAAACGACTACTGCAGACCAAGATGACCGATTGGAAACGACATCTTCCAGTTTAAAATCGCTACAGGACCAACTTAGCGCCACATATCGTATGATCAAACCCGCTGAACTTAACGAAGTCTTTATTCCAAACAAAAATGCACACATTGACCGATGGGCTAGTAATCCTGATACAACTAATGCATTTACAAGTAACATATCTAATGATGTCGTATGTGAAATTATGGCAATTGAGGGAGTCAACGATACCTGGAAAGTGTTGCTTCTTATGGGTATTGGTGTGTTTACGAACCACACGTCGCAATCTTACACGGAAGTAATGAAACGGATGGCGTCAGAACAAAGATTATATCTCATTATCGCATCAAGCGATTATATTTATGGAACAAATTACCAATTCTCACATGGATATCTTGGTAAAGATATAGTGTTGACACAACAAAAGATGTTGCAGGCATTGGGGCGTATCGGAAGACATAATGGCAAAGACGCTTATTCTGTGCGTCTTCGTGATAACAAACAAGGAGATATCTTGTTCCAGCCCTCCAGTAATAACGTGGAATCCAGAAACATGAATATGTTGTTCAGTAGTGTATCTACCTCCAGCTAAATTAACTAAGTATTAAACAAACAGTAACCT